>CZKA01000013.1_pt1 | contig 38239 bp, 38 predicted proteins | sample 1657991 | NCBI WGS metagenome assembly CZKA01 (sample SAMEA3501708, study PRJEB10268) | metagenome | biome: nitrite-oxidizing laboratory bioreactor; material: liquid mineral medium | place: Austria | collected 2011-12-21
CTCCAATCGTTGAGTGTTCACTTTTCACCGCCGAAACTGTTCAATTTTCGAGCGCCGCCGACATGCGGTCTGCCCGGCCGCAACACCCCAGCTGAAGTCCCTCAGGACGTCGACCTTCCGTCGACGCCCATACGAGAAGCACAGTTCGTGCGCGCTCAGCATGCAGTTGTTCACCGGCGCCAGCCTTGAGGTACGCGCACGCGTGTTCTACAACGGATATTGGACAGATCGGCTCTCACGTTGTGGGCCTCCATGCTTACGCCATCGAGCGAGAGGTTCCACCCTGATGGAAGTGGATTGCAGCTCAACGCCGGAAACGACCAGAAGTGGAGCGCCGTCGACACCAGGTCCAACCCGCCCAGGGAGTGCCCAACTCGCAGTGAGCCGGTCTCGCGACCAACAGCGACTCGGGACCTGTCGCGGACTCGTCACCGATCGGAAGGGCCAGGCGGAAAAGCCCAACGGCACCTCTCCGCAGCCGGTCGAACCCGCGCCCACAACTAGCGCCGCTTCGGACATCTCGGCGTCATGGCTTGGTGCAGCGCGATGCTCATCCGTTCAGCCGAGCATCATCAGCTTCTCGCGAAGCCGGAACGGGGCCGGTTGGTCGTCGACCGTACGGCGCACGAACCTGAGGCGGTATGACGTCTGCAGTGCGCACGACGTGTACGAACGCACTTCTACGACCCGCGTGATCGTCGAAGGTTCCTCCTCGCTGCCAGGCGGGACGCTCTCGATCGTGATGCTGGACCGAAGAGACTCGCGGTGGCCGCGGGATCCCAAGGCCCGATGCACGACGCGTCGCCGGTCACCCGTATCAACCTTGGTGAACGCCGCCTTTCGGACGCAGGCCGAGTCACTGCTGGCTCCGGCGGCGTGAGCTGCGCCCGGCGCTTCAAGGAGAAGGACCGCAAGGGCACACGCCATGGCCATTCGGATGAGTGATTTCGTCATGTCGATCCTCACGACTTCTCGCCGCTGCTGCCGTTGACCTGATTGCTTGGACATCGCTTTCCTCCCGGTATGAGTCCGCTAGGGCGACTCTCAACAACAGGACGCGAGCCAGCCCGACGCCTTACGGCCGCTGCGTAGAGATGCCCGCGCTACTCCGCACGTGACCGAGCACACTGAAATGCGCGAAGCCCCCAGGTCAGAAGGCCTGGGGCTGTTGTGCGCGAGGGGGGAGTTGAACCAGCGAAATCTCACGCTTGGATGGCCGATTTCCGCCAGTCTGAGCGTGAATGCGAGGTCCCGTTGCGTCCCGATCGACACCGTTTCCAGGTGGGCGTGCTACACGGGGTAGCACCAGCGTTTGTTGATTTTCACTCATCCTAGCGAGGGTGGGCGTGATCCGCCCTCGCCTCAACTGACCTCGGCCCGGACTCCTTCGGAGTCAGTGCCCACGAGCGGACCGACTGCCACGGTTAGGCGCCGAAGCTCGTCCAGGAACCGGTCCTCTTCCCCTCCGGCAAAGTCTAGGATGCCCTGAGCTCGACTGACAGCAGCGGCGGCCGCCAAACGGACAGCGGCCAACTCATCCGGAGTCTGAAAGCCCCCGTCGACTTCAGCCTTGCGGCCGTAGGCCGCTACCTCATGCCGTGTCTTTCTCAAGTAACGCTCAAAGTGCTCAACCAAGCCCTTGGCCCGCTTGTACTCCCTGTCGGCACCCCGGCGACACGTCTCCGAGCAGAACTCTCTCCGGCGCCCTCGACCCGCCGTCTGAACGATCACCTTCCCGCACGAGAGACGCCCGCAGTACTCAGCAACCTCGTAGTCGCCGTCCGTGCTGCCATGCACTTCCGTCATCGTGATCCCGTCTAATCGCGCGTTATAACGACGAGCTAGTTCTGAGCTCACGCTCATACTTCCACTTGCCAGGACGTTTGATCGATCCCCACACCGAACTACAGGCATGTTTTTGCGCGCGATAATCGGCGAAAAACGCCGAACACGCCCGGCGCGTCTCGTGTGGTCGAGCCAACCTGCGGGGTTCCATTGACTTCGGTGCATCACCTGGTGTGCCAACAAACAGCGCGAAATGCCAAAGCGCCCGGCCGGCCGGCCGGGCGCTGAGGTGCACGAGACGGTTGGTGTCTCAGGCTGTGCAATCGAATGACACCACTCCTTCCCGTGCTCGCGCAATACACCCAACACGCGCTCAAGCGTGTGGGACGGAGATCTGCATGATGCGATTCACGGTTAGCAACGACAACTCAGGAAAGCCGACATGGTGGCTCTACGGCGCCAACAACAAGCTCGTGGCGTGGGCAGGCGAGTCCTTTGCCTCTCCCCATAACGCGCATCGGGCCGCGGCTTCGTTCAAGGCGGGCGCAAAGACCGCGAGGTACGAGGTGTACCTCGACGGTGGCAACGCGTACCGCTGGCGGGCCTGGCGCAGCTCAGACAAGGTCGCCGCCTCGGGCGAGTCCTTCTCGAACCGAGGAGCTGCTCAGGCCGCGGCTGACAATGTCCGCGACAACGCCGGCGGCGCGGCCGGGCTCGCCGCTTAGCGGAAGGTTGGGCTCGCCGTCACTGCAATCCGTGGCGGCGGGTCCAGCACCAGAGGCCCGCGCAGGAGTAGCCGGCCAAAGCGGGTGCCTCGAGTCGCCTACTCGAGGGTGAGTGAATATCCCCGCCCGCGTATCCTGCGAATCTTGGCCACGCCCTCAAGTCGGGTTCTCAAGCGGGCAACGTGCACTGCGATGGCGTTATCGGCGGGTCCTCCGTCGTCGCTTCCCCAGAGAGACGACCGCAAGTCAGCGTTTGTCAGGACCTCGGGTGCGCGGTACATGAGAGTCCGCAGCAGCTCGAACTCCTTCAACGGCAGGTCGCCGATCCGCTCTCCGTGGACCCGGACGGTGTAGGCGAGTGAGTCGAGCTCGATAGGCCCGTACGAGACACGGGCTTGGCCATCCAGGGCGTGACTGGAGTTCTTGAGCAGCTCCCACACGGTCATCGCCGTATAAGGACGCGTCATGCCGGCAGCTGCCCCGGCGAGCATGAGCGGACCAGCCTCTGTCGCCTCGGCTGACTCGAGTGAGGCGATCACGAACGGCGATCCATGCTGACGGATGGCCGTGACGAAGTCGGTCGCGGATATCCCCGTGGCCTCCGGCGCAATGATGACGGCCGTCGGGTTGGTGCGCCCGAACTCGATCAGACCCTCCAAGGTGGACGAAACCCAGGTGACGTGCACGCCCCGAGCCGACATGTCCGCACACAGTTGGGTCGGCTCGATTCGCGGGTCGACGACGAGCAGGTTCGCCCCGATCGCCTCAGTCCAGCGCTGCAGTTCTGCCCGCGCCGACTCCTGTCGTTGGGGTCGTTCGACTTCCGCCACGGCTGAAAGCGAACCATGCCCGAGTGCTGGTGTCACCGTGCCTCAGCCAAACCGGCCCGAGATGTAGTCCTCGGTGCGCTTGTCGTTCGGGTTGGAGAAGATGGTCGAGGTCTGGTCGAACTCGACCAGCAGCCCGGTGCGGTTGCCGGTGGTCTCGTCGGGGCGGGCGGTGAAGAAGGCTGTCCGGTCGGAGACGCGCGCTGCCTGCTGCATATTGTGGGTGACGATGATGATCGTGAAGTCTTCGCGCATCTCGAGCATCAGGTCCTCGACCCGTGAGGTGGCGATGGGGTCGAGCGCCGAGCAGGGCTCGTCCATCAGGATCACATCGGGCTTGGTGGCGATCGTGCGGGCGATGCACAGCCGCTGCTGCTGTCCACCTGAGAGGCCGTAGGCCGACTTCTTGAGCTTGTCCTTGACCTCATCCCAGAGTGCCGCTCCACGAAGGGCCCCCTCGACGAGCTCGTCCATGCTGTCGACCTTCATCCCGGTCACGCGCGGACCGTAGGCGATGTTGTCGTAGATCGACTTGGGGAACGGGTTGGGCTTCTGGAACACCATGCCGATCTGTGTGCGGACCGCGATGGGGTCGACGCCTCGGCCGTAGATGTTCTGGCCGTGGTAGGTAACCTCACCCTTGACGTGGGCACCGGGCACCAGGTCGTTCATCCGGTTGAGACAGCGCAGGACCGTGGATTTGCCGCAGCCCGACGGGCCGATGAGAGCGGTGATCTCGTTCTTCCCGAACTGCAGGTTGACGTCGTGCACCGCGTGGAAGTCTCCGTAGAAGACGTTGAGGTCGTGAGCCTCCATCACCGGGCTGGGCGGGAACGCCGGGATCTCGCGGTCCGCTTCGCTGGTGCTGGTGAGGTGGGCCATCGGAGCCTCCGGCTCGTAGGGGTCGTGATCCTTGCGGATCGTGACGGTACTTGGGGGCTTGGACATGGTTTCGGTTACCTCACCAGGATCGCTGGAACTTGTTGCGGATGAAGATGGCTACGGCGTTGAGTCCCAGGATCATGATCAGCAGAACGATGATCGCCGCTGAGGCAGCGATGCGGAAGTCCTCCTGCGACTGCGAGGTCAACGAGTAGATCTGAAGCGGGAGAGCCGTGAACTGGCTCATCAGCCCATTGGGGTCGAAGCGGATGGCAGTGGCGGTGCCGATGATCAGCAGGGGGGCTGCCTCACCGATGGCGCGCGACAGTCCCAAAATGGTGCCTGTCGCGATGCCAGGAACAGCCGAGGGCAACGTCTGACGCCAGGTGGTTTGCCAGGTCGTGGCCCCCAACGCCAGCGATCCGTGCCGGATCTCCTTCGGGACAGCCCTGACCGCCTCGCGCGTGGTGATGATGATGACGGGGAGGATCAGCAGCGACAGCGCGACGGCACCGCTGATCACAAGCCCGCGCTGGGCGACGCCCAAAGCGTCGACGGCGGCAACCGCCAGCAGGCCATAGACCACAGAGGGCACAGCCGCGAGGTTCTGAAGGTTGACCTCGATCAGGCGGTTGTACCAACGGGCGCCGTTGGCGAACTCCTCGAGGTACAGGGCTGCGGCGATGCCCAAGGGGATCGCCATTGCGGCTGTGACCGCCATGACGAATACGCTGCCGAGGATGCCTGCCCGGAAGCCGGTCTCACCCGGGTTCAATGCCGAGCCGTAGTTGGTCAACAGGTTCAGATCGAAACGAGGCGCACCCTTCACGGCGGTCGACACGATGAGAATCAGCAGCACCAGGATCCCGAAGAACAGGGAGAACCACAGCGCACCCAGGAAGACGAGCGACTTCACGTCACTGTCGCGCGATCGTCCACTTCGTAGGGTGACGGTGTCGCGCGCGGCGACGGCGGCTTTGTTGGCCATCAGTACTCCTGCCGATAACGGCGGACGATCGCGATGCTGATGATGTTGATGACCAGGGTGATCACGAACAGCAACAGGCCCACCGCAAAGAGGGTGTCGTACGACGTAGAGCCGACGGGGTTCTCGCCCCCGGCCGTCTGAGCGATGTAGCCAGTCATGGCCTGCATGCCCTCACGAGGGTCAAAGCTGAGGTTCGGCTGCGAGCCCGACGCCAGCGTCACGATCATCGTCTCGCCAACAGCCCGGGACAGGCCCAGCACGATGGCAGCCGCGATCCCCGACAGCGCCGCAGGGAACACGACTCGCACGGTCGTCTGCATGCGGTTGGCGCCCATCGCCAGCGACCCCTGACGCAGAGCCAACGGCACCGCCGACATGGCGTCCTCCGACAGGGACGCAATCGTCGGCACGATCATGATGCCGAGCACCAGTCCGGCAGACAGGGCGTTGGTGAACCCGACATCCATGTGTAACAGGTCCTGCAGCAACCGCGGCGTGACGAAGGTGAGGGCGAAGAACCCGTACACCACCGAGGGGACGCCGGCGAGCAGCTCGACGACTGGCTTGAGGCGCCGCTTCGTCTTTGGTGAGGCGTACTCGGCCAAGTACATGGCCGCACCCAGACCAAGGGGTACAGCGACCAGCAAGGCGACCGCGGTGATGACGGCACTGGCAGTGACCAATGGCCAGACCCCAAAAGCCGGGTTGGACGAGTCATTGGGTGCCCAGCGGGTGCCGCCGAGGAACTCGGTGATCGGCACGTCCTTGAAGAAGTCGAGGGCTGGCCGCAGCAGGGCGATGATGATGCCCACGGTGGTGAGGACCGAGATCGTGGCCGCGAGGATCAGGATCCCCTTGATGATCGCCTCGCCCGGACGGGACCGTCCGCTGAGGTCGACGGGAGTGGGCTGCAGGCCCGCCCCGGGGGGCGGGCCTGCAATCGTTGGAGTGGAACTCACAGTCGTGAGACCTTTCAGACCGTCAGGTCAGCTGGACATGCCGTCGAGAGCGGACTTGACTTCGGTGTTCTGCTCGTCGTTGAGCGCGATGAACTTCGCAGCCTCCGTGATGCCCGGGAGGTTGTCGATGTAGAAGTCGACGAACGCCTTGACCTGGGGCTTGTCACTGTAGGAAGCGTTGTTCACGTAGACGAACAACGGGCGGGCAAGCGGCGTGTAGGTGCCGTCCTGGGCGGTCTCGGCGGACGGGGCTACACAGCCCGAGCCGCTGTCGACGGACACGGCCTTGAGGGTGTCCGCGTTCTCCTCGAAGTAGCTGAACCCGAAGTAGCCCATCGCGCCCGGGGTGCCACTGACGCCCTGGACGGTGACGTTGTCGTCTTCCGTGGCCTCGTAGTCCGTGCGCGAGGCGCCCTCTTCGCCGTTGATCTCGCCGGTGAAGTAGTCGAAGGTTCCCGAGTCGGTGCCAGGACCGAAGAGGCTGATCTTCTCATCGGGGAAGCTGGGGTCGACCTGGTTCCAGTTGCTGACCTTGCCTTCAGCTGCGGGCTCCCAGATCTTCTTGAGCTGCTCGGTGGTCAGGCAGTCGATCGCGAGGTCCTTGTTGACGACCACGGTGAGGGCATCGGTGGCCACCCGCAGCTCGGTGTACTCGACGCCCGCGGACTTGCAGGCCGCGATCTCGTCGTCCTCGATCGGACGGGAAGCGTCGGAGATATCGGTCTTGTCGGCGCAGAACACCTCGAAGCCGCCGCCGGTGCCAGACTCGCCGACGGTGACCTTGATGTCGGGGTTCTCCTCGTTGAGGAGTTCAGCCGCAGCGTTGCTTAGCGGGAAGACAGTCGAGGAACCGTCGACGGCGACGCTCCCCGAGACGGAGTCTCCGTCAGTGGCGCCGTCGCTCTGTCCGCCGCAGGCGGAAAGTGCAAGTGCGAGGACGGCGAACCCGGGCACGATGCCCCGGCGAATGGAAGTGCTTCTCACTTCGTTGCTCCTGATGTCTTTGGTGGATGACACAGCAGAACCTAGGAGCGGTCGGTAACGCGGAACTCGGATGAGTCTGAACAGGACGTGAACAAAGATGAAGCATTGTGCGCTGCCCGAACTGGAGTAGCGTCAGCAGCGTGGCGAACCCACCGCGCACCCGACGGCTCACCAAGCCGAGCCGCGTGCCCGCCTACAACTGCTGCGACGGAGAAGACCCCGCGAACTGATCGTTCCTGCCGCGCCAGCGGCAAGAAGCCAAGTCCGGTTTGCCCAGTCCCCTCCCGTTCGGAGTTGTCATAGTCATGCCCACACCACCTTCGTTCCGCCGCGCCCCCGCAGTCGCGCCGTTGGTCGCCGCCACCGCCTGCTGGGGCGTCGGCACTGTCGTCACCAAACAAGTCCTCGAGGACGTCGCCCCACTCAGCCTGCTCCCGATTCAGCTGGCCGCCAGCTGCCTACTCCTGCTGACTCTCACGTTGCTACGCCGCGAGAAGGTCACCTGGAGCCCAGGATTCCGTCGCCTCGCAGGGCTCGGCGTACTCAACCCGGGACTGGCCTACGCGCTAGGACTGCTGGGACTGGTTTCCATCACGGCGAGCATGTCGGTGCTGTTGTGGGCCGCAGAGCCGGTGCTCATCGTGCTTCTAGCCGTCACGTTGCTGCGTGAACACGTACCGGCCAGACGGATCGCCGCTCTCACACTCGCAGTCGCTGGCGTCCTGCTGGTGGTCTACCAGCCCGGCGTGGAAGGCACCGGGCTAGGACTGGCGCTCACCCTGATGGCGGTTGGGTGCTGCGCGCTCTACACCGTCGCGACCAGGCAGTGGCTCCTGGACGATGCATCGCTGCCGGTCGTACTGGCACAGCAGATGGCGGCCTTGGCGTTCGCAGCCATCCTTGCTACGGCAGTCCAGGCTGGCGGAGGGGTTGGGTGGTCGCTCCACGGACACGGACCGGGTGTCTGGGCAGCTGCGGCCGTGTCCGGTTGTCTCTACTACGGGCTCGCCTTCTGGTTCTATCTCATCGGGCTGCGACGTGTGGACGCCTCGGTTGCGGGTTCATACCTCCCGCTCATCCCGGTGTTCGGCGTCGCTGCAGGGTTCCTGGTCGGCGAACGGCTCGACATCCATCAGTGGCTGGGTGCGGCGACGGTCGTGGCGGTCACGGCGGAAATGGCGCTGCATGAGCGGCGGCACTCACCGGAGTTACCGCTCGGCTCATTCTCCGTCGACGACTGAGGGCGCTAGGTCGAGGTCCGGGACGAGCTCTACGAGCAAGGTGCGAACCCGGCCGTCGAGGTCGGCGATGATCGCACGAACAGCTTTCTCGTCCTGGCCGCCAGGGTCGGCGACGGGCCAGTCGACGTAGGTCACGCCAGGAACGTAGGGGCATTCCTCGCCGCAACCCAGAGTGATCGCCATGGTGCTCGCCGCGATGGTCTCGCGGGTCAACAGCTTGGGATGTTCCTGGGAGGTGTCGAGGCCGAGCTTCTCAAGCACCTCGGCGACCTCTGCATGGATGTGGTCCCCGGGCTGGGTGCCGGCGGAGAGTGCGATGACTCTGCCCTGGGCGTAGTGCTCGGTGAGCACTCGGCTGATCACGGAGCGGCCACCGTTGCGGACGCAGGCAAAAACGACCGTGGGAGTGTTCGGTTTGGCGTTCATGAGGTGGCTCCTGTCGAGGTGCTGTCACGGTAGAACTTGCGAGCCCAGAGGCTCACGTAGACGAGGGCGACGAGGGCGGGTACCTCGATCAGGGGCCCGACGACGCCCGCCAGCGCTTGACCGGAGGTCACGCCGAAGACGCCGATCGCGACGGCGATGGCGAGTTCGAAGTTGTTGCCGGCTGCGGTGAAGGACACGGCGGTGGCACGTGGATAGTCGAAGTCGAGCGCTCTGGTCAGCAGCATGGAGCCGCCCCACATGAGGGCGAAGTAGGCGAGCAGCGGAAGCGCGATGCGAGCCACGTCGAGAGGCTGGCTGGTGATCGTGTCGCCCTGGAGTGCGAAAAGAATGACGATGGTGAACAACAGGCCGTACAGGGCCGCGGGTCCGATCTTCGGGAGGAAGCGTGCCTCGTACCACTCCCGACCTCGCGAGCGTTCGCCGATCGTGCGGGTCAGGAAGCCAGCAAGCAAAGGGATGCCGAGGAAGACCAGGACGCTCTTGGCGATGCCCCACACCGAGACCTCGAGATGGGTCTGTTCCAGGCCGAGCCAGCCAGGGAGGACCTGGAGGTAGAAGTAGCCGAGGACAGCGAAGGCAAGGATCTGGAAGACGGCGTTGATCGCGACCAGGATGGCGGCTGCCTCGGCGTCACCGCACGCAAGGTCGTTCCAGATGAGCACCATGGCGATACAGCGGGCCAGGCCGACGATGATCAGGCCAGTGCGGTATTCAGGCAGGTCCGGCAGCAGGAGCCAGGCGAGGCCGAACATGAGGGCCGGACCCACCACCCAGTTGAGGAGGATGGAGGTTGCGAGCAGACGCGTGTCGCTCGTGACGTGTCCGAGCTCGTTGTAGCGGACCTTCGCCAGCACCGGATACATCATGATCAGCAGACCGATCGCGATGGGCAGCGACACCGACCCGATCTCAACCTTGGCGAGCGCATCGTCCAACCCGGGAACGAGTCGTCCGAGCAGGAGTCCCGCGACCATTGCCACGCCGATCCACAGCGGCAGGAATCGATCCAGGGTCGAGAGCCGGTGGAGTACGTCGGCATCGGGACCGTCGGTGTGGCTCACCGTTTCACTCATGCCGGGACCGCCGCATCGATGAAGAGGTTGGCGAGCGCAGCGGTGGCCGCCGGTCGAGCCAGGTAGAACACCCAGGTCCCGCGCTTCTCTCGATCCAGGAGGCCCGCTTGGTGGAGGACCTTGAGGTGGTGGCTGATGGTCGGCTGAGACAGTTCGAAGTAAGGCAGGAGGTCGCAGACGCACGCCTCGGCTCCCTCGTGGGAGAGGATCAGCGACAGCAGCCGCAGTCGCGCCGGATCAGCGATCGCCTTGAGCATCGGAACGACCTGTGCCGCCGCATCCACGCTCAATGGCTCGCGCGCAAGCGGAGTGCAGCACAGCAGAGGATCGACGACGGACTCGCGGAGAGCAGGGTCCCGAAGGATCGATGAGTTAGACACCTGTCTATCTTGACAGAGGTCGATATCGCTCGCAACATGGATGCCGGTCAATATGGCTCGCTGTTGTGAGCTCCTCAGACTGACGCGTCGTCGCTCGGCGCCGCTTTGAGCATCAGGAGTGCAGCTGCGGCCGAGACGCCCGCGAGCGCCAGGAAGGCGTCGGAGTAGGAACCGAGAGCTGCTGCCAGCACCGCGCCAACGAACGGCGCGACCGCTGAGGCCGCCAACGCAGGGGCGGTCAGGATGCCGTTCAGCGCTCCATAGCCGTCAGGACCCCATCTATCCGTGACGGCGGTGGCCTGAACCAGGGTGTAGATGCCTCGCGCCAGACCCAGGATCATCCCCAGGGCGATGAGCAGACCCGCAGAGGAGGGAGCGAGCGCGAGCGCTGCCGTGGCGATGGCGATGCCTGCTAGCACGATCACACCGCGTGAGGTGACGGAAGTTGAGGCCGCAAATCGGGCATATCCCAGTCGACCCGTGACCTGGCCCACCCCGCCCAGGCCCAGTGCCACAGCGGCGAGGTTCCGGCTCATCCCCTGTTCGACCAGCATCGGCACGAGGTTGATGATGACCGCGAAGACCGCAAGCGCTGTCAGTGCATTCGCCAGCGTCAGAAGCAGGAATGGTCGGCTTCTAGCCACTGCCGGCACGTGATTCGCTCCGGCGGCCGTGGTTCCCGATCTAGGAGACGGGCACGATGGGCGCCAAGGCTGTTTCAGCCCCCACCAGTGCAGGGGAACCGTGATGACGACCAGTCCTGCCAGGAGCAGGAGGTAGGCGTTTCGCCACCCCACCCAGTCGTCCAGAACCGAGGCGAGAGGTGCGAACACGGTGCTGGCAAGCCCGGCGACCAGGGTCAGGGTGGTCAGCGCGCGGATGCGTTGGCTGCCTCCCCAGTGCGTCAGGGCTGCGAAGGCGGGCGGGTAGAGGGTGGCTGCCATCGCGATGCCAGTGACGGCCCAGCCGAGGTAGAACATGGGCAGGTTCGAGGCCAGGGCGATCGTGGTGAGGCCGGGGATGGCGAGCAGGGACCCGGCTGTCATCACCCGGCGTGGACCGAAGGCGTCGATGTGTCGTCCGACCCAGATCCCGGCGCCGGCCGAGACGAACTGGGCGAGTGAGAAGGCGCCGGTGACGGCCATGCTCGACCATCCGGTGTCGGCGGTGATGGAGGACTGCAGTGCGGCGAAGGCGTAGTAGAGGCACCCCCACGACACGATCTGAACGGTGCTGAGCACCGTGACCACGCGACGCAGCCCGGCGTGCTTGAGGGCGCCGGGCTGCGGAGCAGTGCCGAGGTGGGTCACGACCTCACAGGCTGGTGCGACCGATGGAGATCAGCTGTGGCTCGGCCGCGGCGGGGGCGCCGCAGCAACCGCCACCTGCGGAGATGGCGTCGGGGTCGTCGAAGGCTCCGGCGCCGTTGCAGACGCCGGTCTCGGGGAGAACCAGATCGACGCGACTTGCGGCCTCGAGGTCGCCGTCCAGGGCGGCCACGACGGAGCGAACCTGCTCGAACCCCGTCATGGCTAGGAAGGATGGTGCGCGGCCGTAGGACTTCATCCCGACCAGGAACAGGCCTGGTTCGGGCTGGGTGAGTTCCTTGTAGCCATGAGGTTGCACATCGCCGCAGGAGTGGTGGTCGGGATGGATCTGGTCGGCCAGGATCCGGGTCGAGCCCAGGGCGGGGTCGAGGTCGAGGCGGACCTCGGAGAGGAAGGTGAAGTCAGGTCGGAAGCCGGTGACGACGATGACCTCGTCGACGTCGATCACCTGCTGGCCGTCGACGGAGGCGAGAGTGAGGCGGCCGTCGTCCCGGGTGCTGACCGAGGCGGTGCGGAACTGCGTGACGTTCGTGACGTGGCTGCCGCCGGCTGCCGCCTTGGCTGCCTGACCGAGCTTGCCCCGTTCCTCGAGCTGGTCGTTGTCACCGCCACCGAAGGCGTCTCCCACGCTGGGGCGCCGCAGCAGCCAGGACACCCGGGTGGCCGCATCCACCGCGGCGAGCTGGGCGAGCCCGATCAGGACACCCTGGGCCGACGCACCTTTACCGGCCACGGCGACGTGCTTGCCGGCGTACCGTGCTGCGACGGCGGGATCGGTGAAGTCGGGGATGCCGTAGGTGATCCGAGCGACGTGCTCAGGCTCGCCCAGCGCGGGGTAGCCGTCTGCCCCGAGCGGGTTGGGTTGGGTCCAGGTGCCGGAGGCGTCCACGACAGCGCTCGCCAGCAGTCGCTCGGCACCCGTGGCGGTCCGCAGGTGTACGGCGAACGCGTCGCTCTCGCGTCCGGAGTCGACCAGCAGGTCACGACCGGCACGCCCGACTCCGGTCACCCGGGCACCGTAGCGAACCGTGCCGGTCGGGGTCGCGTCCAGCAGGTCCGCCAGGGGCTGGAGGTAGCGCTCGCGCCACTGACCGCCGGTCGGATAGGCCTTCTCGTCGGGGGCGTTCCAGGTGCCGGCGGCGTCGAGCAGGCGCCGGGCCACCGGGTCGATGAGTTCGGACCAGGACGAGAACAGCCGCACATGTGCCCACTCGCCGATGGCCGCGCCAGCATCCGTCCCAGTCTCGAGGACGACGAAGTCCAGGCCACGCTCGGCGGCGTTGGCGGCTGCTGCGAGCCCGATGGGGCCGGCACCGATGATGATTACGGGGTGCTGCATGACGACTCCTCAACGATCCAGCTTGCATCGACGGACGTCGATGGATCGAACTGTATCGATCACCTTCGATGAAAGCAAGGTATCCTTTCCGCATGATGTCTCCCCCGGCCGCCCTGACGTCCGCAGGGAGGCGCGAGTTGCCCTTGATCACAACGGACTCGGGCCGGTCGGCTCCGAGCCTGGACCGGGCGGATGCCGAGAACTACGCCGAGTGGTTCGCGGTTCTCGCCGACCCGACCCGCGTCCGACTCCTGCACACGCTGTCGACCTCAGCGGCCGGCGCGCTGCGCATCGGCGACCTGGCCGATGCCCTGGGCGTGAGCCAGTCGACCTGCTCACACCATGTCGAGCTGTTGAAGAAGGTGGGCTTCGTGGTCGTCGACAAGGTCGGCACCTCGAGCATGGTCTCGGTCAACGCCGCCTGCTGCACGGGCCTCCCGCACGCCGCCGACGTCGTCATGGGCACCCTGTCCTCGCCACCGTGCTGCCCCGACGATCTCCCCTCGGACGTCACTACCCGACCGGTGACCGACGACGACATGACGGCTGTGCTCGCGATCTACGGAGAAGGTCTGGCCACCCGAAACGCCACCTTCGAGACCACCCTCCCAACCGCGAAGCAGCTCCGGGCCAAGTGGCTGCCAGGGCTCGCGTGCGTCGCCGAACTCGACGCCCACGTGGTCGGCTGGACGGCAGTCATGCCCGTCTCGACCCGCGACTGCTACGCCGGAGTGGGTGAGACCTCGGTCTACGTCACCGAGGCCGCCCGCGGGCGCGGGGTCGGCAAGGCCCTGCTCTTCACCCAGGTGACCGAGGCCGACAAGGCCGGGTTGTGGACCTTACAAACGTCAATCTTTCCCGAGAACCGCGCCAGCCTCGCGCTGCACCACTCGGCGGGCTACCGCACCCTCGCCGTGCGCACCCGGATCGCGCAGCTCGACGGAGTCTGGCGCGACACCGTGCTGCTCGAGCGACGATCTGAGACCAGCTGAACTCGCCAGGACCCGACGTGCGCGACGTGGAGGTCGCGGTCATCGGCGGCGGGCAAGCCGGCCTGGCAACTGGCTACTACCTGCACCGAGTCGGCCTCGTCCCGGGTGAGGACTTCGTCATCCTCGATGCCGCCAACCAACCGGGCGGATCCTGGCCCCGGATGTGGGACAGCCTCCGGTTGTTCTCCCCGTCCTCGGTCTCCTCGCTTCCCGGCTGGATGATGCCGCCCTGGAACGACGCCGAACGCGGCTTCCCACCCCGACAGCACGTCGTGGACTACCTCACCGCCTACGAGGAGCGCTACCACCTCGCACCGCTGAGACCTCACCGCGTCAGCGCCGTGACCCGAGCCGACCAGGACCCCCACGGACGGCTTCTCGTCACCGCGCCCGGTCTGAGGGTCTCTGCACGAGTAGTGGTGTCCGCAACCGGCACCTGGGACCAACCGTTCTGGCCCGTCTACCCCGGAGCAGCCGAGTTCACGGGCAGGCAACTGCACACGACCGAATACACCTCGCCGAACGACTTCGACGGTCAACGGGTCGCCGTCGTCGGGGGTGGGAACTCCGCCGCCCAGATCCTCGCCGAGGTCTCGACAGTCGCCGACACCCTTTGGATGACGATGCGGGAACCGCGGCTACTGCCCGATGACGTCGACGGCCGAGTCCTCTTCACGGCGGCGACAGAACGGGTCCACGCCCTTGCAGAAGGACGTGAACATGCCGGCGTCGGCGGGCTCGGTGACATCGTCGCCGTACCCAGCGTCCGCGAGGCCCGCGACCGCGGCGTACTCAACGCCCATCCGATGTTCACGCGATTCACGCCCGACGGCGTCGCTTGGAACGACGGCGCCGAGGAGCGGGTGGACGCGATCATCTGGTGCACCGGCTTCCGCCCCGCGCTTCGCCACCTCCGTGAGCTCGGACTCCGTCACGTGGACGGCCACGTCACCACAGCAGGCGAGGCGAACACCCAATCAGTCAGTGAGCCACGGCTGTATCTCGTCGGCTACGGCGACTGGACGGGAGCCGCCTCCGCCACCCTGCTCGGCGTCAGCCGCAGCGCCCGAGACACCGTTGCCTCCATTGGTGCACGCTTGAACCCGCCTTCCAGAGGCGATTGACACCGCCGACTCGAAGGTGCACCGTTTAGAGGACGAATAGGTCGCTACCGCCCTGATGAAGTCGCCGACATGTCCTCGGTGCCGTCGGCCCAGCGGCCCGGCGCGGAGACCGTGGTGGTGCGGACTCCGCACCACCACGTCGAGCCCACTGGCAGCGGGTACCGCCAGGTCCAGTCAGGCGTGGCACCAGACCTTGTAGGCGGAGAACAACAGCAGCGCGACCAGCAGCGGGACCAGCATCAACTCGGGGACGACGCCGAGCAGCAGCCCTCCGACCACCGATCCGACTACAGACCCGGCCGCCATTGCCGTGACAAACCGCCTGTTCAAAGTCAGCACTGCGAACGCCTGATCCCGGCTGTAACGCAGGAACGCGACCAGCATCGTCGGCAACGAGACCAGCAGCGATAGCGACCCGGCCAGCTTCACGTCGACGGCGAACAGCAGGACCAAGGTCGGAATCAGAAGCTCACCACCGGCCACCCCCATCACAGCGGCCACCACGCCGATCCCGAAACCGGCTACCACGCCCACGACCAGCCGAACCGGCTCGGCGAGATCAAGGCTCGACACACTGCCGACCCGCTCCGCCGCGAAAACCGCAGCGATGAACACCAGCAGCACCGCGAGCACTCGGTACAACGTCGCGGTGGCCATCCGCGTGGCCCACGAGGCACCCAGCCAAGCGCCGACCAGGCTCCCGGCCAACAGGTTCAGCACGACCGGCCACTGGGCAACAACATCGGCGAGCGGGACCGACTGCAGCCGAGCCGGAATGGCGGCGATCACCACCACCAGGCTCATCGCCTTGTTCACGATCACCGCCGCCAGCGCCGCGAACCCGAACACCCCCAGCAGGAGCGGAAGGCGGAACTCAGCGCCACCCAGACCGACAAGTCCTCCAAGCAGGCCGACGGCCGCGCCACCGACGAACCCAGCCGGCAGCGTCAGCCAGCGAACGGCCTCGACCGCGGCGGGCTCAGCGGGACGCTCGGCTGCCGGGGTCACGACGCTGACTGTATCCGGGCTTCAGTCCCAAGACTCAGGATCCGATCGCATGCATCTGACTCAACCAGAGCCCAATGACTGACTGACGTTGAGCGACGATGACTCCAAGAATCTCGCCCAGAATCCCCCCTCTTCACGCTCCATCCACACCCAGAAACGGCGGCACGCATGCTACGAAAGATGGTGAGTCGGGCCGCCTTGTGGTGGCCCGATGACCCATTTATAGGACAGTCGTTGAACAGCGTTGGTGGTGGAAATGCACGGTGGGATGAAGGTCTACCGGGGTGCCGCGGCAGCCGCGCGCGCCTACGTCGAGGCCGACCACTCGCGAGCCGATGACTACTACCTCACCGAAGGCAGCGGCCTGGCGACGCGGTACGTCGCCAGCCACGACGGAGTCCGCCAGACAGGTCAGCTCGACGGCCCGGCCTACGAACGATGGGTGGCCGGGTACGACGTGGAGACCGCGGTGCCGAAAGGACGCCTGAGGAAGGACGAGCAAGGAGTGCGCTTCGTCGAGGTCGTGGTGAACGGCCCGAAGACCTGGTCCTTGGCAGCATCGCTCTACCCGGACGTCGCGGCGGCGTACGACGCAGCGCAGGAGCGGGCTGCGACACAGATCATCGGCTGGGTCGCCGAGCATGCGACGACTCGAGTTGGCCCGCGAGGAAGGCAGGTGCAGGTCCCGGTGGAGGAGATCGAGGCCGCGGTCGTGCGGCACTACACTTCCCGCGCAGGGGATCCCCACCGACACCTGCACCTTCAGATCAACGCCCGAGTGTTCGCGCACGGCAGCTGGCGGGGACTGCACACGGTCGGGATGCGTGACAGCCTCGCCGCGATCAACGGCATCGGGCACGCCGCGGTCGCCACCGACCCACAGTTTCGGGCTGCGCTCGCTGCCGAAGGACTGACGCTGGATCCGGAGAGCGCTGAGGTGGCCGAGCTCGCCCCCTTCGCTGGGGCGTTCAGCGCCCGGGCCGCGCAGATCGGACGCAACTTGGACCGCTACGAGAGCGAGTGGCGCACCGCCAACCCCGGAACCGAGCCAGGACCAGCATTACGGCGAGCTTGGGATCGCCGTGCCTGGTCGGATGCTCGTCCGGACAAGCCGGCTCCGACCGGCGGAGCGGACCTGGTCGAGCACTGGAACGCCGAACTCCGGCGACTGGGTTTCACCGACCGCGAGCCCCAACTTGCCCTCGCCCCGGCCGTGAGGCCCGGCGGACTTGATCGCGACGCCGTTGTCGCTCAGGTCCTCGCCCGGCTCGGGGCACGCCGATCGGGCTGGAACGCTGCCGACATCCGCGGTGAGGTGGAGCAGCTGCTTGCCTGCACCGGGATGGTGGCCGAAGGCGCTGTACGGACCGAGTTGGCCGAGGATCTCACCGCCCGAGCGGTCGAGGCCTGCACACCGCTGCTTCAGCACCCCGGCGTCCCCGAGCACGTCCGGGCCCTCACCTCTCGCGACGTGCTCGCGGTGGAGGCTGAGCTGGTCACCCGAATGATCGACCGAGCGATGACCGCGGGCGACCGAGCGCGGGTGCCTGACGATACGGCCCTCGACCTCGCGCAGCGTTCTGCGGTCGCACTCCTCGCCGGCACCGGGAGGTTGATCGTCATCGAAGGGGCGGCCGGCGCGGGAAAGACCACGACGCTGGCCACCACCGGGACAGCCATCGACCGGACCGGACACCGGCTGGTCGTGGTGACGCCAACCCTGAAGGCCGCGCAGGTCGCCCGCCAGGAGATCGGGGCCAGCGCCAACTCAGCCGCATGGCTGATCCATCAACACGGCTACCGGTGGGACGAGTCAGGCCACTGGGATCGCGTCGCCTCCGAACCCTCATCGGCCGCCACCCTTCACCCGGGTGACCTGCTGCTGGTCGACGAGGCGGGCATGCTGGACCAGGACACTGCCCGCGCACTGCTGACCATCGCCGACGAGACCGGGGCGCGGCTCGCGCTCGTGGGCGACCGCCATCAGCTCCCCGCCGTCGGCCGTGGCGGCGTACTCGATCTCGCGACACGCTTCGCCACGGCTGAGGCACAGACAACCCTCGAGGTCCTCCACCGGTTCAGCGATCCCGACTACGCAGCCATCAGCCTCGCCATGCGGACCGGCACCCGCATCCCAGTCGCCGGGCCCACGGGTGGTGAGGCGAATGGTGAGCACCAGAGGGACCCAGGGGCCCATCGCTACCAAGTCGTTACCAACAGTGAGCCGACTGGTGAGTCCAGTGGTGAGAGGGGTGGTGAGGTTTTCAGCGCACTCTGGGCTCGTGACCAGATCAAGCTCTACACCTCCGACGCCGAACGGACCCACGCTCTTGCCGAGCTCGCGGCCGCGCGATTGCTCACGGGCGACCACCCGGTGTTGGTGATGGCAGACACCCGCGAACGCGTCGCCGCCCTCAACGGAGCGATCCGCGACCGGCTGGTCGCCTCCGGCTACGTGCACGACGAGGGCGCAATCGTGAGCGCGAACGGCGAGCGACTCGGTGTCGGTGACCGTGTCTCCACGCGGCTCAACGACCGCACCCTCGGCGTCGCCAACCGAGACACCTGGACCATCTCCGCGATTGGCTCCGACGGCGCGCTCACCCTCCAGGGCAGACACAGGACCGACATACGCGCAGTGCCTGCGGGCTACGCCCGCGAACAGGTCGAACTCGCCTACGCGACCACCGTCTACGGCGCGCAAGGGGAGACCACGAGCAGCAGCCACCTCGTGCTCGGCGAACACTCCAGCGCCTCGTCGGCGTACGTCGGGATGACCCGCGGCCGCGACGACAACGTCGCCCACCTCGTCGCCAACGACATCGAGGACGCCCGCGCGCAGTGGAACGAGGCGTTCAGCCGCGACCGCGCCGACCTCGGGCCGACCAACGCCGCCCAGTGCGCCGCCGAGGACGTCGAGCGCTACGGGGAACAGCGCCCGCTGTCGGCAGCGTTGGCCGACCTCCGGGCGGCCTGGACGGAGGAGCAGCGCTATCGGGGTGCCGTGGAGCGGGCGCTGTGGTGGCGCAACAGAGTGGCGTCGTACGGCGTACGCGCCGCCGACCGCGTCGCGGAGATCGACAGGGACCTGGCCGAGGAACGTGCACTGCTCGAGGCCGCCAGCGGCAAGGTGCGCGAGCGGCTCCGCGAACCCGTCATCCGCGCCATGGGCACCGCCGGGATCAAGCACGAGCATGCCGCCTGGAACCAAGCGATGACCGAAGCCAGCCGAGCCGCCCACGACGACCGCCGGGCACAGGAGTCCGCCCGCCGACGCCGGCTGGAGCAGGAGTCCTACCGACGCCCACCCGACACTGGACGCGGAATCGGCTGGTGACCCCCGCACACCTAGCAGCCATCCAGACACCACCACGACCAACCAGATCACGAGGAGCGACATCATGACCACCACCCCGACCCGCGATGAACTGCTGACCATCAACGAGGTCTCCGCCCTCCTGCACGTGCCCGTCGCCACCCTGCGCTACTGGCGGCACCTCGGCACCGGCCCGCACAGCTTCCGAGTCGGCCGCGGAGTTCGGTATCAGAGCGCCGACGTCCGCGCCTGGATCAGCGCCAAGCGTCGCAGCGGCCGTTGACCGGACAAGCACGCACAAGGAGATAGCAATGCCCGAGCCGCCAGCAGCACCGCGTCCGCTGCTGACCATCGACGAGGCAGCGGCCTACCTCCAAGTGCCCGCCCGGTGGGTGGCCGACGCGGTGAGACTGAGGAGGGTGCGCTGCACCCGCATCGGCAAACATGTGCGCTTTCGCATCGAGCACCTCGACGAACTCATCGCCGCCGGTGAGCAACCGGTCACAACACCGGCTCAGCCGCTTGCCCTCGTCCATGAAGCTCGCCGACACTCGGGGCGAGCGCGACTGTGACGTGGCCGAAGAAGGCCGGGCCGACGGCGGTTCAGGAGGTCCGGGCCACCAACTCCACGACTCTGTGGACGTCCTTCTCCAGGCCTCTGGCCAACGCGGTGAGCGCAGCCCGGTCGACTGGGGCGGTGGCCTCGAGCGCCGCTGTGCGGATGAACGAGGTCACCTTGACGCCCGCCGCCTCGGCCCGCTCCCGCAACTCGGAGATCTCATCCTCAGAGAACCGCACCGAGATGGTCACTGCACGCCTGACCGTGACCGGCTCCGGGTGTTCCAGGTCAAACTCCGACAAGTCCCTTGCGTCGTCGTAGTCGGCCGCCAGTTCTGCCTCGGACCTCGCTTCGGTCATTGCGTCGCCTCCCATCCAGTGATCGGTCGCACTCCGTCGTGCACGACCGCAACGATGACCACCACCGACTTACCGCCGTTCGTGCGCGACAGGAACACTCTGCGTTCCGTGTGCTTGCGATGCCGAAACCACTGGTTCGCGTTGAAGATGGCCTGCTCGATCTCTACCGCGGTGAGTCTCTTGGTGGCGTGGTCGAGGTTGTGCTCGTCCCACTCGATCCGGTCGAAGATCATCGCCGTCCCACCAGTGTGTTGCATTCACCCTCAAACCGCAACACGTCAGCCGCCGGCCCTGACCGGCCTGATGATGCCGCCGGACAGTGCCGTGTCGATGATCTGCGAGATCAGTTCGTCGCCCGCGGGCAGCAGGTGACCGTAGGTGTCGATCGTCGTCGTGATCGACTCATGGCCCAACCTCGCCTGGATGTGCGGTAGCGGCGCACCCCCGGCGACCAGCCAGGCCACATGAGTGTGCCTCAAGTCATGGAACCGAAAGGGCGCGATCCCTTCGGCCACCAGCGCCTTCTTCAGCTTGCGCCATACGTGGGTGTAAAAGTCCCCGTTGTGCAGCGGGAGCCCGGACCGCGACGTGAAGACGAAGTCATCGGACGCCTTCCCCTCGATCCTCCGAGCGAGCACCTCGGTCACCGTCGGCGAGATCGTGACCGTACGCCGCGACTTCGGGGTCTTCGGGTTGCCGAGGTGGTGCTCACGCATCGTGTGCTTGGGCCCAAGCTGTCGGGCCAGCCATCCAGGGGTGTCGGTCTCGTCGTCCTCGCCGTTGCGTTTCCATGCCTTGCTGACCCGGATCGTGCGGTGATCCAGATCGACGTCACCCACCCACAGGGCGCTGACCTCCCCAAACCGCAGCCCTGTCCCGACGGTCATGGTCACAAGCTCGCCGTGCACACCAGCCAGGCGTACGGCGACTTCCAGCTCTCTCTCGGTAAGGAACCGCAGCTCCGGGCGTGACTGCTTGACCCGCGACTGCTTCGGCGCAGTGCCGAGCGCCGGGTTGGTGGCCAGGTATCCCCGCTTGAGGGCGTAGGCGAAGACCCCATGCATCAGGCCGTGATAGTTGGCCTTGGTCTTCAGCGACCGGTCCCAGTCGATCAACCATTCCTTGATGTCGGACTCGTGGATGGAAGTGACCGACCTCGTGAACGGATAGCTGCCACGGACCCGGGTGCTGCTCAGCACCTGGAGGTGACCGAGGTAGCGCTTGCGCTGCCCTGGCGAGATGTCGACGATCTGGCGAACGTACTCCTCGCCGATCTCGTCAAACCTCGGCGGCGGTCTGAGGGGGTCCGCCCCAGCCGGTCGCACGAAGCCCTCACCTCTGACCCAGCCATCTGGCCAACGCTGACCAGCGGCCTCGACCATCTTCTTGAACCCGTCCGCACGCGCCATGTTCTCCGCGTCGGTCCCGACGCTGAACGTCTCCGACTGGTAGGGACCTTCCCGGCCCCCTCCGAGCCGCCAGACCACCCGCGCGGAGACGCCTCCGTCACTGCGCCGCTTCTTCTCGATCCATCCCATGTCCACTCCCTGCAATAGGGCTGGTGCTACTCCCGTGCTACTCCGTAGGTGAGCAAGTTCCCCCGAAATGGACGAAGCCCCAGGTCAGAAGACCTGGGGCTGTTGTGCGCGAGGGGGGAGTTGAACCCCCACGTCCTTTCGGACACACGGACCTGAACCGTGCGCGTCTGCCTATTCCGCCACTCGCGCGTGAAGCCTGCAAAGGTTATCCCAGCGCGGCAGCGGAACCCAAACTGGGCGACCCCGATACGATCGACGGAGCCCGGAGGACCCCGGGACGGCGATGGGCGTGGCCTCGACAGGCTCGACCACCGAGAGCGAAGGGAGGCGTCATGGGCGGCTTGCAGCGATTCGAGAACAAGCTCGAGCAGATGATCTCCGGCGTCTTCGCACGCGCCTTCCGCAGCGCGGTCCAGCCCGTCGAGATCTCGGCCGCGCTCCAGCGCGAGGTCGACAACAACGCGCAGATCCTGAGCCGCGACCGGCGCCTGGTGCCCAACAGCTTCCACGTGGAGCTCAGCGAGGGCGACCTCGAGCGGCTCAGCCCCTACGACAGCGCGATGGCCGAAGAGCTCACCAACACCCTGCGCGACCACGCCGACCACCAGAGCTATGTGTTCCCGGGCCCGGTCAACATCGTCTTCGAGCCCGCCGACGACCTCACCACCGGCCGGTTCCGGGTGCGCAGCAAGGCCGTCGCCAAGATCACCCACAACGCCACCAACACCCAGGTGGGACGGGCCCGTGCCCTGCTCGAGGTCAACGGCACCCACCACCCGCTCGACCCGCCCGGCCTGGTGGTCGGCCGCGGCACCGAGGCCGACCTCCGGATCAACGACCCCGGGGTGAGCCGTCGCCACATCGAGTTCATCGTGGAGTACGCCGCCGGGCAGATGCGGCTCGGCGTACGAGACCTCGACTCCACCAACGGGATGCTCGTCGACGCCAGCAAGGTGCTCGAGTCACCCCTCTACGACGGGTCCACCGTGAAGATCGGCAACACCACGATGACCGTCCACATCGTCGCCGACGAGAAGAGCGCCGATGTCTGAGCTGACGCTCTTCCTCATCCGGTTCGCCTACCTCGCGATCCTGTGGATCTTCGTCCTCTCGGCCATCTCGGTGATTCGCTCCGACATGTTCGGCGCCCGCGTGCCCGAAGGTGCCAGGGTCGAGCGCACCGGGCGCAAGCAGAAGGCGGCCAAGCCGCCGACCAAGCGCCGGGGCTCGCCGACCCACGTGGCGGTCGTCGACGGCTCCAACGCCGGTCAGCGCGCCGAGCTCGACGCCGCCCCGATCCTGATCGGCCGCGGCACCGACGCGGCCATCCGCCTCGACGACGACTACGTCTCGACCCGGCACGCCCGCATCGCCGCCAGTGGCGACCAGTGGTTCGTGGAGGACCTCGGCTCCACCAACGGCACCTACGTCGGCACCGCCCGCATCACCCAGCCCACCACCATCTCCCTCGGCACTCAGGTCCGGATCGGCAAGACCACCCTCGAATTGAGGAAGTGACATGCCGCTGCACCTCCACTTCTCCGCGCTGTCCGACGTCGGCCGGATCCGCAAGGACAACCAGGACTCCGGCTATGCCGGACCGTGGCTGCTGGCGGTCTGCGACGGCGTGGGCGGTGCCGCTCGCGGCGACATCGCCTCCAGTACGGCGGTCGGCCAGCTGGTGCGTCTCGACGAGGGTCCCACCGAGGACCTGCTCGGAGCCGTGGCTGGGGCGATCCACCGTGCCGACGACCGGATCGGCGAGCTGGTCGACCACGACCCGGCGCTCAACGGCACCAGCACCACCGTCACCGTCGCGCTCTTCGACGGCCAGCGGGTCGGCATCGGCCACGTGGGCGACAGCCGCGCCTACCTCTACCGCTCAGGCGAGCTGAGCCAGCTCACCAAGGACCACACGTTCGTCCAGAGCCTGATCGACGAGGGCCGGATCAGCGAGCCCGAGTCGCGGGTGCACCCGCACCGCAACCTCATCCTCAAGGCCGTCGACGGTCGCGGCGAGAACGAGCCCGACCTGTTCCTCCTCGACCTCGCCGAGGGTGACCGCCTGTTTCTCTGCAGCGACGGCGCCAGTGGGGTGCTCGACGACACCCGCATCGCCGACATCCTGGCCAGCGGCACCGCTGACTACGCCACGGTCGAGATGGTCCGCGCCAGCCTGGAGGCCGGCAGCTCCGACAACGTGACCTGCGTGGTCGCCGACGTGAGCGAGACCGAGCCCGACGACGACCTGCACCCCTTGCTCGTGGGCGCCGCCGCCGAGCTGCCCCGTCGCAAAGGCCAAGGGATCGGCGCGGTCTTCCGGGGCCACCGCTCCGGAGACACCGGCGAGCTCGAGGCCGTCCCGCCGGAGATCCCGCACGCCATCCTCACCGATCCCCTCGACCCCGAGAGTGCCCGCTACGCCCCGCGACCGCCCCGCCGGCTGAGCTGGCTGCGGCGGCTGCTCGCCCTGGTCGCGGTCGTGGGACTGCTCTGGATCGGCGTGGCCGCCGCCTGGAGCTGGAGCCAGAGCCAATACTTCGTCTCCGAGGTCGACGGCAACGTCACCATCTTCCGCGGCCTCAACAGCGACCTGCCCGGCATCTCGCTGAACTCCCCCTACGAGACCACCGACGTCCGCGTCGACCTGCTCTCGGAGTACGACGCGGGTCTGGTCAGCGAGGGGATCGAGTCGGCCGACCTCGACGAGGCGCACAACACGGTCAACGAGCTGGCGGGCCGACAGGACTGCCCGACGGGGACGACCTGCTGATGTCGAGCTATCAGGCCAACCACCAGGGAGCCCTGCTCGGCTTCGTCCACCGCCGTCGCCGGGGCGCCGAGCTCTTCCTGCTGCTCATCGCACTGCTGGTCGGCGTCGGTGGCTATGCCGCGGTCGGCATCGGGGTGAAGGGGGAGGTGCCCGCCGACATCATCGGCTACGGCACCTGGCTCACCGCGCTGGTGCTGGTCGCCCACGTGGTCGTCCGGATCACCGCGCCGTACGCCGATCCGGTGCTGCTGCCGGTCGTGGTGGCGCTCAACGGCCTGGGCCTGGCGGTGATCTACCGCCTCGACCTGGCCAAGGGGGCCAGCGGCGTCTTCTCCGGCCAGCAGCTCACCTGGATGACCGTGGGGGTGGTGCTCTTCGCGGCGACCCTGATCATCCTGCGCGACCACCGGGTGCTGCAGCGCTTCACCTACACCTCCGGCCTGGCCGCGATCGTGCTGCTGCTGCTGCCGTTGATGCCAGGCGTCGGCAAGACCATCAACGGTGCCCGGATCTGGATCCACGTGGGCTCGTTGAGCTTCCAGCCCGGTGAGGTCGCCAAGGTGCTGCTGGTGGTCGCCTTCGCCGGCTACCTCGTGCCCCACCGCGACGCCCTGGCGCTGGCCGGTCGCCGACTGCTGTTCGTCGACCTGCCCCGCGGCCGCGACCTGGGGCCGATCCTGGCGATGTGGCTGGTCAGCCTGGCCATCCTGGTCTTCCAGCGCGACCTCGGCTCCAGCCTGCTGTTCTTCGGGCTCTTCCTGGTGATGCTCTACGTCGCCACCGAGCGACCCGGGTGGCTGGTCGTCGGCAGCGGCATGTTCCTGGCCGGCGCCTACCTCGCCTACAACCTGTTCGGTCACGTGGCCGAGCGCGTCGACATCTGGCTACACCCGATGCGCTACTACCAGCAGAGCTCCGGGCCCGACTCCGGCCAGCTCGTCGAGTCCCTGTTCGGGATGGGCTGGGGCGGCCTGCTGGGGCGCGGGTTCGGCAGCGGCAGCCCCTACCGCATCCCCTACGCCGAGTCCGACTTCATCATCGGGGCGGTCGGCGAGGAGCTCGGCCTCACCACCGTGATGGCGGTGATCCTCTGCTACGGCCTGATCGTCGAACGCGGCCTGCGCACCGCCCTGATCTGCCGCGACTCCTTCGGCAAGCTGATGGCCACCGGTCTGGCCGTGTCGATCGCCCTGCAGGTATTCGTCGTCATCGGCGGCGTCACCCGGTTGATCCCGCTGACCGGGCTGACCACCCCGTTCCTCTCCTACGGCGGGTCGTCACTGGTCGCCAACTGGGTGATCATCGCGTTGCTGCTGCGGATCTCCGACCAGGCGCGACGACCGGTGCCCGACCTGTCGGTGCCCGAGGATGCCGACTCCGACGCCACCCAGGTGGTGAAGCTCGGATGAACAAGCCGATCCGCACGATGGCGATCTTCTGCATGGTGCTGTTCCTGGCGCTAATGCTCAACGCCACCTACCTGCAGTACTACAAGGCAGACGCGCTGAACAACGACCCCCGCAACCGACGGGTCATCGAGGCCGCCTTCTCCCGGGAGCGCGGCGCGATCCTGGTCGGGCGCGACGCGGTCGCCAAGAGCGTGAAGAGCGACGACACCTACCAGTTCCAGCGCACCTACGACGAGCCGTTCGTCTACGCGCCCGTGACCGGCTACTTCTCCTTCTACTCCCAGACGGGGATCGAGAAGTCGCAGAACGCCGTCCTCTCCGGCGACGACAGCCGGCTGTTCGTCAACCGCCTGCTCGACCTGCTCAGCAACTCCGAGCCGCAGGGCGGCAGCGTGCAGCTCACCCTCGACGCGGCGGCCCAGCAGGCGGCGTACGACGGACTGTCCGGGCTGGGCGAGGGGGTCCAGGGCTCCGTGGTGGCCATCGAGCCGAGCACCGGCAAGATCCTGGCGATGGTCTCCCTGCCGACGTACGACCCCAACCGGTTGGCCTCCCACGACCTCGACGCGGTCTCCCAGACCTACGACCGGCTCAACACCGACCCGACCGAGCCGCTGCTCAACCGGGCCATCCAGACCCGGCTCCCGCCCGGCTCGACGTTCAAGGTGGTCACCGCCGCGGCGGCCATCGAGAGCGGCCGCTACGACTCGAGCAGCACCGTGCCCGGTGGTCCGACCTACCGCCCGCCCGGCACCACCAACGTGATCGACAACGAGGGCCGCAACTGCGGGACCAACCGGATCCCCTTCACCCAGGCCATGGAGAACTCCTGCAACACCACGTTCGCGGCGCTGGCCGACGAGGTCGGCGCCGACGCGATGCTGAAGCAGGCCGAGGCGTTCGGGTTCAACAGCGACTATCTCGACGACATCTCCCCCCAGGCCCGGTCGGTGTTCCCCGAGGGCATGGACCAGGCCCAGCTGGCCCAGGCGGGCATCGGACAGTACGAGGTGTCGGCGACCTCCCTCCAGATGGCCATGGTCGCCGCCGGCATCGCCAACGACGGCGTCGTGATGAAGCCCTACCTCGTCAACGAGGTGCAGACCCCCGAGCTGGAGGTGCTCGACCCCGTCGACACCCAGGAGTTCTCCCGGGCCGTGTCCTCCTCCACCTCCAACGAGCTGACCCGCCTGCTGGTCTCCACCGTCGACAACGGCACCGCGGCCCCGGCCGCCATCCCCGGCGTCGAGGTGGGCGGCAAGACGGGCACCGCGCAGAGCGGCATCGACGACGTGCCGCCGTACGCCTGGTTCATCTCGTTCGCGCCGGCGGAGGACGCCGACGTGGCGGTGGCGGTGATGATCCAGAAGGCCGACATCCCCCGTGGCGAGATCGCCGGTGGGCTGCTCGGCGGACCGATCGCCAAGGCGGTCATGGAGGCGGTGATCAAGCCATGACGTACGTCGACCCGGCGCAGCGCTACCGGCTGGACTCCCGGATCGCCACCGGCGGCATGGGCGTGGTCTGGCGCGGCACCGACACCGTCCTCGACCGGGTGGTCGCCATCAAGGTGCTCAAGCCGGAGTACGCCGACGACCCGCAGTTCCGCTCGCGGTTCGAGACCGAGGCGAGGCACGCAGCCGCCCTGCACCACCCCGGCGTGGCCGCGGTGTTCGACTTCGGCGAAGGGGTCCTCGAGGACTCTCCGCGTCCCTACCTGGTGATGGAGCTCGTCGACGGCCAGCCGCTGTCCAACCTGCTGCGGCCGCAGCAGCCGATGGAGCCGGAGGTGGTCCGCGAGCTGATGGCGCTCACCGCCGACGCCCTGGCCGCGGCCCACGCGGCCGGCATCGTGCACCGCGACATCAAGCCCGCCAATCTGATGGTGCTGCCCGATCGCCGGGTCAAGATCACCGACTTCGGGATCGCTCGCGCGGCCGACGGGCTCGCCCTGACGGCCACCGGTCAGGTGATGGGCACCCCGCAGTACCTCTCCCCCGAGCAGGCCGAGGGCGGCACCGCCACCTTCGCCTCCGACATCTACTCGCTCGGCGTCGTGGCGTTCGAGTGCCTGGCCGGCTACCGGCCCTTCGTCGGCGAGACCCCCGTGACGACCGCCCTGGCCCACCTGCGCGAGCCCGTGCCCGAGCTGCCCGCCCAGGTGCCCGCCGACCTCGCCCGCGTCGTACGCCGCGCGATGGCCAAGCAGCCCGAGGACCGGTTCGGCAGTGCCACGGAGTTCGCCGCCGCCCTGCGCAACCCGCGGTCCGTGCCCGACCGGGTGATCCCGGTCGCCCCCGCCCCGATGCCGTCACCCGGTCCCGCCACTGCGGTGCTGCCGGCCGTGACCGGGCAGGTCGCCCAGACCGGGCCGACGCACAGCGCGGCCAGCGTCTCCAACCCGTGGCCCTGGGTGCTGCTCGCGGTGGTGGCGATCGTGGCCCTGGTCGCCCTGGTGGTCAGCCAGAGCGGTGGCGACGAGACGCCGACCGGGCCGAGCGAGACGACGAGTGCCCCGAGCAGCCCGACCGAGGAGGCCTCGACGCCGTCCTCCCCGACCGCGCCCGCGGTGGTCAGCATCGATGCCGGTGACTACGTCGGCCGCAACGTCGACGACGTCGCCCAGGAGCTGCGCGAGCTGGGCCTGCGGGTCTCCACCGTGCGCGTCGACAACCCGGGTGAGGAGACGCCGGACGACGTGTCCGACGTCAGCCCGACGGGCGACCTCGAGGAGGGCGACCGGGTCACGGTCTCCTACTGGGGAGCGGCGCCGGTCGAGCCCAGCACGCCGCCCACGACCCCCACCGACCCGACCTCGCCGACGGCCAGCGACACCACGCCCGCCGCCAAGGCGTCCTCCAGCACGACCCCCTCCGGCGCCGGAGCGCAGAGCGGGCAGAAGAACGGGAAGGTCAACCACCGATGAGCAACCAGCAGCCGACCCTGGTCGGCGGCCGCTACGAGCTGGGCGAGCTGCTCGGCCGTGGCGGCATGGCCGAGGTCCGCAAGGGCACCGACACCCGCCTCGGGCGGATCGTCGCGGTCAAGCGGCTCCGCACCGACCTCGCCAGCGACGCCACCTTCCAGGCCCGGTTCCGCCGGGAGGCGCAGGCGTCCGCGTCGCTCAACCACCCCTCGATCGTCAGCGTCTACGACACCGGCGAGGAGATGACCGACGACGGCGTCGCCCAGCCCTACATCGTGATGGAGTACGTCGCCGGCCGCACGCTGCGCGACGTCATCCGCGAAGGCCGCAAGATCCTGCCCGAGCGGGCCCTGGAGATCACCAGCGGCGTGCTGTCCGCGCTCGACTACAGCCACCGCGCCGGCATCATCCACCGCGACATCAAGCCCGGCAACGTGATGCTGACCCCGTCGGGCGACGTCAAGGTGATGGACTTCGGCATCGCACGGGCGATGTCGGACGCCTCCTCGACGATGACCCAGACGGCGGCCGTCGTCGGCACCGCGCAGTACCTCTCCCCGGAGCAGGCCCGCGGCGAGACCGTCGACTCCCGCTCCGACGTCTACTCCACCGGCTGCCTGCTCTACGAGCTGCTCACCGGTCGCCCACCGTTCGTGGGCGACAGCCCGGTGTCGGTGGCCTACCAGCACGTGCGCGAACCCGCCGCGCCGCCGTCGGAGCACGACGTCGAGCTCCCACCCGAGGTCGACTCGATCGTGATGAAGTCGCTGGCCAAGCGCGTCGAGGACCGCTACCAGTCGGCGGCGGCCATGCGCGCCGACATCGAGCGCTACCTGTCCGGGCGACCGGTGCAGGCTCCGGCGGTGATGGCGGCGGTGCCCGTCCCCGATGCCACGCCCACGGCCTTGACCCGTGCGGTCACGGTCGAGACCGAGGAGGAGCCCCGGCGCCGCACCGGCCTGTGGGTGCTGATCGGGCTGCTGGTGGCCGCGCTGCTGGTCGGTGGCGTGCTGATCTGGCCGACGCTCTTCGAGAAGCCGGTCGATCGGGTCCAGGTGCCGGGAGTGGTCGACATGACCGAGACCCAGGCGCGCGCCGCCCTCGGTGAGAAGGGCCTGAACCCGGTCGTGACCTACGAGAACAGCGACACGGTGGCGAACAAGCACGTCATCTCCCAGGACCCCGACCGCGACCAGTACGTCGAAGCGGGAGCCGACGTGAACCTCGTGGTGTCCAGCGGGGTGTCGCTGGTGACGGTGCCGTCCGTCGTCGGTCAGACCCGTGCTGACGCGCGGGCCCAGCTCGAGGACCAGAACTTCAAGGTCACGATGAACGAGGTCGAGTCCGACCTCCCTCGCGGCCAGGTCATCGAGACCAACCCTGCCGCCGGCACCAGGGTGCCCAAGTTCTCCGAGGTCACGGTGTCGTGGTCCGACGGTCCCGAGAAGGTCCCGGACGTCGTGGGCATGACCCAGGAGGAGGCTGAGCAGGCGATCCGCGATGCCGGGTTCAAGCCTGACGTGATCCTCGACGCCGACACGACCGAGCCCGCGGGCACCGTGATCCGGCAGAGCCCGCCCGCCGAGGTGACGGCGCCCCAGGGCAGCACGGTCACGATCGTGGTGTCGAACTTCGTCGAGCCCACCGAGCCCCCCACCACTCCCACCGACGGTGCCTCACCGACCGACGGGGTCAGCCCGACCGACGGTGCGACCCCGTAGGGCGACTGCCTAGGGCATGACGCTGGCGTAGGACATCTCGATCGGGGCGTCGTACGCCGGCGCCTTGAGCGTGTCCTCGAACTCGACGCCCCAACCGATGGCGATCTCGGGGTCCTCGGCCTGCCCGCGGTAGACCGCGAGGTAGTCGCTGGCCAACAGCGAGTTGTAGATGCTGGCTTGGCTGCCGACCGCGGAGATGACGTAGGGCTGGGCGTAGGGGATGCCGTGGAGGCGTACGGCGTTGCCCGAGCACTTGATGCCGGTGGTGGAGATCACCCGCTGGCCCTGGATGGTGACGGCCTCGGCGCCCCCGAGCCACATCGCGTTGACGACTGCTTGGATGTCCTGCTGGTGGACGACGAGGAGCCTGTCCTGGATCTCGGAGGTGGCCTCCACCGAGGAGGGTGAGTCGGTGAGCGTCACGGTGACTCCCGAGCCGCTGACGGCTGAGCGACCCGCCGGCGCCTTGAGCTGGCGCACCTCGCCGTTGATCTTGTCGACCGTCTTGTCGCCGACCCCCGCGGTGAGCTCCTGGACCTCCTGGTTGAGGTTGGCGGAGCGCGCCTTCAGGCCCTCGACCGCGGTGCTCTCGGCCGAGACGATCGAGGCGAGGTCGGTGTAGCGCCCGGGACGCAGGTCGGTGCCTTCGCTGCTCTCGGCGCTGACCACGAAGAGCGTCCCGCACATCAGCACCACGAGCGGCGTACCGACCCGCCAGAGCCGACGAACCCGCTGGGCGCGCGCCTGGGCGCCGTCAGTCACGGAGTCGGGCGCGGGATCGGAGGGCACGGCGACTACGCTAGCCCGCGGCGACGGACTTATCACATTGCGCCCGTGCCACCACGCACCACAGATCGGAGAACCAGGTGTCCAAGCCCAAGGCCACGCAGAGCTACGTCGACCCCAGCGCGGGGCCGGTGTTCTCGGTGCGTTTCGCGCTCTCGCTGTTGCTGATCGTGCTCGGCATCGCCTGGATCGTCTTCTACTACCTGCAGGTGCGCGTGGACCCGACGGTGGTCCCCCCTCCGAAGGCGGGCGGTCCGGCGTTCATGGCCGACCTGAAGGACTGGAACTACTCGATCGGGTTCGGTCTGGCGTTCCTCGGCCTCGCCCTGTCGGCGCACCCCTCGACACCTCTGGGCCGCGGCCGCGGGGTGGTGGTCGGGATGCTGGGCTGCTTCATCGTGGGCCTGATCTGGATCTGCACGTTCTACGTGCTCGGCGAGAACCTCGACAAGGCGCCCGTGATGAACGACCTCGGGCAGTTCAACCTGATGGTCGGCATCGCCTTCATGGCCGTCGGCTTCACCTTCGCGACCCGTTGGGAATAGCCGACCTGTCGCAGATGTACACGAATTCCCCGCCGACCTGTCGCAGATGTACATGAGCTGATGTACATCTGCGACGGGTCGGCGTCATTTGGACGTACATCTGCGACAGGTGAGCGAATGACACCGGTGTAGTTATGCACAGGGGTTATCCACAGTGGGGATAACTTTCTGGCGCGCTCGCAGAGCCCGTCCACGGGTGGTCGAGCGTGCCGGCGCCTACGCCAGCTGGGTCGTGCGCACCACGGTCGCGGCCAAGAGCGCCACGCTCAGGGCAGCGAGTCCGGCCACCTGCCAGGTGACCCTCGAGGGCCTCGGCGAGTAGACCAGCAGGCCGGCGATCAGCGTGCCGCCGATGAAGCCGCCGAGGTGGCCCTGCCACGAGATCGAACCTGAGCCGACCACGGTGATCGCGGCGTTGATGCCGATCCACATCAGGATCCCCTGCACGTTGCTGCCGGTCTTGATCGCGATGACCAGCAGCGCGCCCATCAGGCCGAAGATGGCGCCGGACGCCCCGAGCGTCGAGCCGAAGGGGTACGACGCCCAGTAGACGAGGACGGACCCGGACAACGCGGAGAGGAGGTAGAGCGCCAGGAACCGCGTGCGGCCGACGTACGCCTCGAGGCTCGGGCCGAGCACCCACAGCGCCAGCATGTTGAAGCCGATGTGCAGCACCTCGACGTGGGCGAAGGCGCCGGTGAGCATCTGCCAGTAGGCACCGTCGCTGACCCCGGGCAGCCAGGTCGCGGCGGCGGGGCAGGCGGACTGCGGGGTGTCGAAGGCTCCTTGCTGGGTGAGGCAGACCCCGTTGGGGCGCAGCGCCAGCCAGTCGACCAGGCGGCTGCTGTTGCCCCCGGTCACCATGATCGCCACCCAGATGCCGACGTTCAGGATGATCAGCGCCAGTGAGGTCTGCTGCGGGTTGTCCGAGCGGAGCCCGCCGTACGTCGTGCGGGCGGCGCGCGTCGACCGGGCGCCCTCGGCCACGCAGGTGGGGCAGTGGAAGCCCACAGCGGCGTCACGCATGCAGTCGGGGCAGATGGGCCGATCGCAGCGCTGGCAGCGGATGTAGGTCTCGCGGCCGGGGTGCCGGTAACAGGTCGGCACCCCGGCCTCGGGAGACGGTGTTTCGGCGTTCAGGAGCGGATGACCTCCACCGAGTCGATGACCACCGGGTCCTTCGGGCGGTCACCGGGGCCGGTCGGCGTGGTGCCGATGGCATCGACGACGTCGCGGGAGGCCTGGTCGGCCACCTCGCCGAAGATGGTGTGCTTGAAGTTGAGCCAGGGGGTGGCGCCGACGGTCACGAAGAACTGCGAGCCGTTGGTGCCCGGGCCGGCGTTGGCCATCGCGAGCAGGTAGGGCTTGTCGAAGACCAGCTCGGGGTGGGGCTCGTCCTTGAACGTGTAGCCCGGGCCTCCGGTGCCGGTGCCGAGCGGGCAGCCGCCCTGGATCATGAAGCCCTCGATCACGCGGTGGAACCCGAGGCCGTCGTAGAACGGCCCGGACGACTTTCCGCCGTCGGCGTTGTAGGACTTGGTGCCCTCCGCGAGCCCGACGAAGTTGTCGACCGTCTCCGGGGCGTGGTTCGGGAAGAGGTTGATGGTGATGTCGCCCCGATTGGTCTTCAGGACGGCCTGCAGGTCAGTCATTGACATGCCCTTCTAGTGACGATCACGAGATGTGTGTACTGGCGCGATCCTTGCAGGCCACCGCAAGGTTTCAAACGGCACCACCCCTAAGGGCACTTGGGTTCGACGCGCTGGCATGGTGGGATGGAGGTCCGGAACGGCTAGCGAGAGGACGGGAAGCATGGGCTTCCGCAAGAAGAAGACCCTGATGGATCAGGCGGGCGACCTGGTCGACCAGATCCTGCCCGTCCTGGAGTCGGCGGTCGACACCGCGAAGGAGAAGGCCGTCCCGCTCTACCAGGACGCCAAGGAGAAGGCTGTCCCGCTCTACCAGGACGCCAAGGACCGGGCCGTGCCGCTCTACAACGACGCCGTCGAGTCGGCCAAGCCCCTTCTCGCGCAGGGACGTGCGATGGCCTCCGAGAAGGCCGCGCTGGGTGCGGCCATGGTCGCCGACGCTGCCGCCAGCGGGAAGGACCTCGCCACCGCCCAGGTCGCCAAGGTCGCCGACCTCAAGCCCGAGCCCGAGAAGAAGAAGGGCGGCAAGCTCAAGAAGGTCCTGATCATCACCGGGGTCGCCGGCCTCGCCGCCTTCGCCTACAAGAAGCTCACCGCCAGCGACGACAGCTGGCAGTCGGCCTACACCCCGACGCCTCCGCCGGCCCCGGCCAAGCCCGCCGCTCCGGCTGCCGCCGCTGCACCGGTAGCCGACGAGCCGACCGCCGACGACGCCGCCGCCGCGTCACCCGACGAGGCTCTGGCCGACGCCGTGGAGGAGCCTCACGAGGTCACCACGCCCGACGACCCGGCCGAGGTCGTCGAGATCGTCGACGGGGAGCCCGACAAGACCTGAGGGTCGACAGCTTCATCACGGTATGTAGGGAAACCGCCACTCTCCACGGTGAATTGACCGTGGGAGGTGGCGGTTTCTCTGCATACCATGGTGAACCAGTTAAGCCCCGACATCCTCCGGTCGGTGCTCCTCGATCCACGCGTCGATGTCCTCCCACCACGCGAAGAGCCACTCGATGCGCTCCTCGCGGCCGGTGGGGATCTCCTCGCGGGGAACCGTCCACCAGCGCATGATGATCCGCTTGTCGAAGGGCAGCTCGCGCCACAGGTCACGGGCGGTGAGCATGTGGTCGAGCCCGGTGTGCGCGACCAGGACCACGTCGGCCTCCGGTGCCGCCTCGAGGGCGGCCAGCAGTCCGCCGGGCCGGGGGGCGAGCACGTGGGTCATCTCCTCGGCCCGCTGCGCCATCTTCTCCATGCCGAGCTTGCGCAGCCGCTCGATGCCCCGGATCCGTCGCTTCGGGGTGAAGTTGCCGCCCTCGGGGAAGATCACGAACGCGTCGTTCTCGTCGAGTCCGGTGGCCAGAGCCGCGATCTGCTCCTCGAAGTTCTCGCCCTGCTTGGGGTTGGGCGAGATGAACCGCGCGGGGATCCGCTCGAGGAGTACGCCGGCCACCGGGTCCCAGGCGATCGTGTCCTTGAGGACGACGCGTGGCTCGCGGCTGTACCACTCCATCAGCGTGTGCACGAGGATGAAGGAGTCCCCCGGGCCCGCGTGCCGGCAGGCCACCAGGATCGGCGTACCGGGATGGGCGTCGGGGGCCGGCCCCACGGTCTCGATCTCGAGCCGGGCCACCCGACGGGCCTCGCGGAAGAAGAACCCCATCAGCAGCTGGAGCAGGTCGTAGTGCAGACCCTCGAAGTAGGGGGTGCGCAGCTTCCACCCGAAGCCCGAGCTCACCCAGAGCACGAACATCACCACCAGCATGATCGACTCGCAGGTGAGGTAGAGCACGAAGATCCAGAGCAGCCGCAGGATGCGCAGGCGCCCCGGGAACAGCGGTGAGAGCCCAGCGGCGATGATCAGCCACAACGGTCCGGAGACCCACAGCAGCACCGTGAGGCCGATCATCGCCGGCGCCAGCACCAGCCGGCGCAGGGCCCAGATCACAGCTGCTCCAGGTAGTCGCGGCTGGCCTCGTAGGTGGCTTCCATCTTCGCGGTGACCGCGGAGAAGTCACGGAAGGCGAACATCGAGTCGTCACGGGACGACGTCCCGGCGGCAGGCAGCACGTGGGCCTCCACCCCGTCGGGGAGCTCGGCGAGCTCGCGGATGAACCGGTGTCGGCGCGCGATCTCGAAGGACACGCGGGCCACCTCCCAGGGGCGTTTGGGCGCGGTCAGCGGGCGGTCGATGCGGCCGACCTGGAGCACGAAGATGCGGGTGGCGCCGAGCTGTCCGGCGCGTCCGACGGGGATGGAGTTGACGATGCCGCCGTCGAGGAAGTGCTCCTCGCCGACCTTGGCCGGCGGCAGGAGGCCTGGTACGGCGGCACTGGCCATCACCGCCGACACCACCGGCCCGGTCGTGAACCAGTGCTCGGCCGATCGTTCGATGGAGGCGGCACAGACCTGGAACTCGACCGGGAGCTCCTCGAAGGTCACCTCGCCGAACTCCTCCAGCAGCCGCTCGCGCAACGGTGCCGACGAGAACACGTGGGTGCCGCTGGAGACGGCTCGGCGCACGGTCTTGAGGGGCTGGGCCGGGTAGAGGTCGCGCGACTCGCCGACCGCGGTCCAGAGCTCCACCAGCCGGGAGATGACGCCGCTGTTCGGCTCCCGGGCGACCATGGCCCCGTTGAGGGCGCCGACGCTGGTGCCGAGCACCAGGTCGGGCACGATGTCGTGCTCGAAGAGCGCACGGAGCATGCCCACCTCGACGGCTCCGAGGACGCCACCACCCCCGAGCACGAACGCGGTCTTCTGCACGAGGCGACCCTAGCGGCTGAGCAGCTCCGGGTGCTCCACCCGCGTGCGCTGGGTGACGCGGTGCTCGACCCAGAAGATCAGCACGGGGATCAGTCCGGCCACCAGCATCAGCAGCGTGAACGGGATCGTCCACCTCGCCGCCCGGGCGACCAGGAACGCGACCACGACGTAGGCCATGTAGACCCAGCCGTGCACCACCCAGACCAGGCTCAGGGTCTCGCCGAGCTGCTGGAGGTCGGACCCGTCGGTGGTGAGGTAGCGCAGCGGGAGGGCCACGAACGCGCCGAAGACGAGGAGGACGCCGACGACGATCGCCAGCACCCGGTAGGTCGTGAAGAGTCTGCGCACCGGGCCAACCTACCTAGTCGTCGGTGAGCACCTCGTCGCGCACCCACCGCCACCAGATGAAGGCCGCGAAGAAGCCGAAGAACCACCACTCGATCGCATAGAGCAGGTTGCGGACGGCGGTGAACCGGCCGGCGTCCGGCAGCTGCTCGAGGTCGGCCCGGACCAGCCCGTCGCGCTCGTTCTGGGAGACGGCGTAGGCGCCGTAGAGGTCCTGGTCGACGCGCTGGATGGCGTCGGCGATGCGCAGCTGCGGGAGGACGTCGTCGGTGGGGTCGGGGTCGGGCTCGCCCGTGCCCTCGGGGGGTTGGAGCCAGGCGACCAGCTCGTCGGCTCCGGTCGGCGGCGCCGGCGCCGCCGCCACGTCGGGCGTCCAGCCGAGCACGATCTCGAGCGCGGAGGTGCCCCCCTCCACTTCGAGGGGGGTGACCATCCAGAACCCGTCGCGGCCCTCGTGCTCGCGACCGCTGACGAAGAACGTGCCCGCAGGGACCCAGGTGCCGCTCACCGTCACCGGCTGGCCGACCAGGTTGCCCGGGAACGGGTCGTCCGGCCCGATCGCCTCGGCGAGCGGGATCGGGTCGCGCTGGGTCAGGTCGGCGGCCTCGGCGCTGCGCCGCGTCTGCCACGCGTCGTACTGCCACAGGCCGAGGCCGACGGCCACGGCGACGAGGACGACGGCCAGCAGGTGGAAGCCCCAGTAGCGCGGCTGCAGCGGACGGGGCACGGGCACCGCCCCAGCGTACGGAGGGGCAGGTGCCGAAACCCGACCCTGCCCCTAGGATCTGACAAACCTCGGCCAGCTCAAGGAGGCCGGCCTGCTAGCTCGAGGGTCCTCCAGACCGGGGGGCTCGCACCGGCGAGCTCCACGCGCACCCGGAATCCGCGGACCTCACTCGGGACGGACCTCGCCCAGAGTCAATCAGCTTGTTGCACCGTTTGGCTCGCCATGATAGAGTCGGTGCCACGCTGAACCACAACACCGGCGGTAAGATCGAAGACCGGATGACCTGTGGTGAGCCAGTCGTGAGGGTAAGTAATAGCCCACCCGTGGGCCTCCAGGAACGACGACCACGAAGCCGAGCTACGCGCTCAGCCCGAGTCGTCGAGGAGGTCCGCCGTGCAGCACCCCATCATCAGCGCTGCCGCCGACATCGACGTCGCCCTGAAGTCGGTGGCCGACACCAACCCCACCTTCATGACCACCGACGACAAGGCCACCGCCCTGCGCGAGCTGACCCGGTTGGAAGGTCGCCTCGCCGAGCTGAGGCTCCGGGTCCTGGCCGACGCAGCCGACGTCGCCGAACAGACCGGCTCCCGCGACACCGCCTCCTGGCTCACCCACCACACCCGGGTCCGGTTCGAGGACGCCCGCACCGACCAAGCCCTCGCCCGATCCCTGGACCGACAGTTCTCCTCGTTGGCCACGGCACTGCGTGACGGCGAGGTCAACCTCGCCCAAGCCCAG
>CZKA01000051.1_pt1 | contig 36436 bp, 36 predicted proteins | sample 1657991 | NCBI WGS metagenome assembly CZKA01 (sample SAMEA3501708, study PRJEB10268) | metagenome | biome: nitrite-oxidizing laboratory bioreactor; material: liquid mineral medium | place: Austria | collected 2011-12-21
CCCAGCAGTGGCGGGGTGAACGCCACCGTCGTGGTCACCATGGATCTGGCCACCCTGCTCGCCCGCGACCACGGGGCCGGGGTGGCGTCGTTGGACACCGGCGAGTCGATCACCGCCGGCCAAGCCCGCAGGTTGGCGTGTGAGGCCGGGATCATCCCCGCCGTCCTCGGCGGCACCTCTGAGGTCCTCGACCTCGGCCGCACACGCCGCTTCCACATCAAAGCCCAACGCATCGCCCTGGGCATCCGGGACACAGGCTGCACCGCCCAGGGGTGTGACTATCCGCCCGGGCTCAGCCACGCCCACCACCACCACCCCTGGTCCCACGGAGGCCACACCAACCTCACCGACGGACGGCTGCTGTGCCCCAGGCACCACGCCTACGCCCACGACCCGAAGTACGAGCTGACCCACCTCCCCGGCGGAAAAGTCGCCTTCACCAGACGCACATAGACAGGCGGGTGAGCCGACCTCATGCCGCCGCTAGGGGTGGTCGGGCAGCCAAGCGGCTAACAAAGGCCGTGAGTCCGGCGATCAGTCGTCGTCGTCGTTCGGCGGCAACGCGGGCTGCTGACCCTGTTGCTGCGAGTTCATGCCCGGCAGCCGGCCACCGTTCTGGCCACCGTTGAACCCTCCGTTCATGCCCGCGGGACCACCGCGGAAGTTGCCCTGCGAGTCACCGTCGGTGACCGCGCCGAGCACGGCACCCCCGACGCCACCGAGGATCAGGCTGGCCGCCGCGACCCCGGCCACCGCGGGCAGGCTGAGGACACGGTGGCGGAGCGGGACCTTCGGCGCCGGGCCCGAGGCCGTGGGCGGCACGAGCGGGGCGGGAGCGGGGCCCCCGACCGTGGGCGGCACGAGGGGAGCATCGGAGGCCGGCGTCACGCCCGGGTCGCCGGAAGCAGGCTGAGGAGTCTGGTTCTCTGTCATGCCGAACACTGTGGGCGCGACGCCTGTCAGCACGCTGTGCGTCCGGTGATGGCTTCCTGTGACCCGACAGGGGGCGACCACGGACACACAGGAAACCCACAGGGAGGACACAGACAGTCGTGGCTTCGCTGGGAGAAGGTGGTCTCATGGAACTCACCCGCCCGGACGGCACACCACCCCGTGTCCTGGTCGTCGACGACGAGCAGAACATCGCCGAGCTCATCGCGATGGCGCTGCGCTACGAAGGGTGGGACATCGCCCAGGCCCACACCGGCACGAAGGCGGTCAGCACCGCGAAGGAGTTCAAGCCCGACGCGGTCGTGCTCGACATGATGCTGCCGGACTTCGACGGCCTGGAGGTGCTGCGCCGGATGCGCGGCCACCTGCCCGACGTTCCGGTGCTGTTCCTGACTGCCCGCGACTCGGTGGAGGACCGGATCGCCGGGCTCACCGCGGGCGGCGACGACTACGTCACGAAGCCCTTCTCCCTCGAAGAGGTGGTGGCCCGGCTGCGCGGACTGCTGCGCCGCTCCGGCGCCCAGCAGGCAGCCTCCTCCTCGGTCCTCACCGTCGGCGACCTGACCCTCGACGAGGACAGCCACGAGGTCACCCGGGGCGGCGAGGAGATCTCCCTGACGGCGACCGAGTTCGAGCTGCTCCGCTATCTGATGCGCAACCCCAAGCGGGTGCTGTCCAAGGCCCAGATCCTCGACCGGGTGTGGAACTACGACTTCGGCGGGCAGGCGAACGTCGTCGAGCTCTACATCTCCTACCTGCGCAAGAAGATCGACACCGGCCGCGACCCCATGATCCACACCATGCGCGGCGCCGGATACGTCCTCAAACCATGAAGTCACTGACCTCGAGACTTGTCGTCACCGCGGTCCTGCTGGTCGCGGTGGTCACCCTGATGATCGGGATCGCGACCACGATCGCGATGCGCTCGAACCTCACCGACCGGCTCGATCGCGATGTCCAGGCGTCCATGGAGCGGTTCACCGGGCGCCCCGACGGCCCCTACCGACCGCCGCCTGATGACGACGGCGACGGCGACGGCGACGACCGGTTCGCGGACCGGCAGCAGCCAGGAACACTGAGCGCCATCCTGGGTGGCGCCGCCGCCGACACCGGTTTCGTGATCACCAGCGACGACCGCAAGTTCCTCTCGAGCGAAGCGCTCGCCGACCTGGGTGACGTCCCCGTGGACGGCAAGGTCCACGAAGTCTCCTTGCCCGGTGTCGGGGAGTATCGGGTCACCACGCTGGAGACGAGCCTCGGCACCCTGATCACCGGCCTGCCCACCAGCAGTGTGGACGACACCATCTCCTCGATGATCTGGGCCGAGGCCCTGCTCGGTCTGCTCGGGGTCGGCATGGCGGGCGTTGCCGGCACCTTCGTCGTACGCCGCCAACTGGCACCCCTGCGCGAGGTGGCGGCGACCGCTCACGAGGTCGCGGCCCTCCCGCTCGAGTCCGGTGAGGTCGACCTGTCGGCACGGGTCCCCAACCCGGACGAGAAGACCGAGGTCGGCCAGGTGGGGGCCGCCCTCAACACCCTGCTCGCCCACGTGGAGTCGTCCCTGACCGCACGCCATGAGTCCGAGCAACAGGTGCGTCAGTTCGTCGCCGACGCCTCCCACGAGCTGAGGACGCCGCTGTCCACGATCCGCGGGTACGCCGAGCTGTCCCGTCGTACGCCGGGGGACGCGGCGACCCTGTCGGCGTCGATGACCAAGGTCGAGACCGAGGCCGACCGGATGACCTCGCTGGTCGACGACCTGCTCCTGCTCGCCCGCATCGACTCCGGCCGTCCGCTCGCCAACGAGCCAGTCGACCTCACCCGACTGCTCCTCGAGGCGGTCGGCGACGCACGCGTGCTCGGGCCCGAGCACCACTGGCGACTCGAGCTGCCCGACGAACCCGTGGAACTGCTCGGCGACGAGCAGCGACTCCACCAGGTCGTCACCAACCTGCTCACGAACGCCCGCCGGCACACCCCGCCCGGGACGACGGTGACCGTGTCGGCGCGGCAGGTCGACCACCCGCAGGCAGGAGGCGTCGAGCTGGTCGTCGCGGACGACGGGCCCGGCTTCCCACCCGAGCTCGCCAGAACGGCCTTCGAACGCTTCACCCGCGGCGACGCCGCACGCACCCGCACCGCGGGCGGGGCGGGGCTGGGACTCTCGATCGTGGCCGCCATCGTCCGGGCCCACCGCGGCACCGTGCAGCTGACCAGTGAACCCGGCGACACGCGGATCACGGTGCGGTTTCCTGGCGTGTCCCCGGCCCGGCCCCAGGACTGATTCCCCCCTGAGGGGTGTAGTCCACCGGCGGCTCGGGGTGATTCTGTGGAGGGCTGCCGGGGCATCGAGGCCCCGGTCGGAAAAGGAGTACACATGCACACCCTGTTGTGGCTGATCGCCGCTGTCCTCGTTGTCGCCGGCATCTTCGCCATCGTGCGCCAGCAGGTCCTCTGGGGAATCGTCCTGATCATCGTCGGCCTGCTCGTCGGACCCGGCGGAGTGAGCATCTTCAACTGATGCTGCCGAGCGGCGGTCCCGCCTTTCACAGGTGACGGACAGTCTCGTCCGAGGATCTGCCCAGCCCCGGCCTCCAGAGTCGGGGCATGACCTCGCAGACCTTCCGGACCGCCCTCGGCCCCCACAGCTCTCCGTCTCCGGACGACACCATGCCCGGGTCCTCGACCCGTTGGAACGGCGCGGCGTCCGGGACGGGGACCACCTCGCGTCACGGCTCCCCGGACCTCGACCAGCGGCGCTGGCTCGCCGGGCTGCTGCTCCTCACCGGAGCGCTCTACCTCTGGGACCTCAGCGCCTCCGGCTGGGCCAACTCCTTCTACGCCGCGGCGGCGCAGGCAGGTTCTGAGTCCTGGAAGGCCTTCTTCTTCGGATCCTCCGACGCGGCCAACTCGATCACCGTCGACAAGACCCCGCTGTCGATCTGGCCGATGGCCCTCTCGATCCGCATCTTCGGGCTCTCCTCATGGAGCCTGCTCGTCCCCCAGGCACTGATGGGCGTCGCCTCCGTCGGCCTCCTGCACGCGACCGTCCGGCGTACCACCGGCTCGGCCGGCGCCGGGTTGCTTGCGGGACTGACCCTGGCCCTCACCCCCGTCGCGGTGCTGATGTTCCGCTTCGACAACCCCGACGCACTACTGGTCCTGCTGCTCATCGGATCGGCGTACGCCACCCTGCGCGGAGTCGAGGCCACCCAGGGCGCAGGCTCCAGCCACCCCGTGCGCTGGTTGGCGCTCGGTGGCGCCCTGGTGGGCCTGGCCTTCCTGACCAAGATGCTGCAGGCGTTCCTGGTGCTCCCGCCCCTCGCCCTGGTCTACCTGCTCTTCGCCGGCGTGCCGCTGTGGAAGCGCTTCGCCCACCTGCTCGTGGCCTTCACGGCCATGCTGCTGTCCGCAGGCTGGTGGATCGCGGTCGTCGAGCTGTGGCCGGCCGCTTCCCGCCCCTACATCGGCGGGTCCCAGACCAACTCCATCCTCGAGCTGACCCTCGGCTACAACGGCTTCGGCCGCCTGACCGGTGACGAGACCGGCTCGGTCGGTGGCGGCGGAGGCTGGGGAGAGACCGGCTTCCTGCGGATGTTCAACTCCGAGATCGGCTCCCAGATCGCCTGGCTGCTGCCGGCGGCGCTGATCCTCGGCGTGGCCGCGCTGGTCCTGGGTCGACGGCAGCTCGACACGCTCGATGACCGGGGGCGCAACGTCCGTGCCGCGCTCGTCCTCTGGCTGGGCTGGCTGCTCGTCACCGCCCTCACCTTCAGCTTCATGGCCGGCATCTTCCATGCCTACTACACCGTGGCCCTGGCCCCGGCCATCGCCGCCTCGGTCGCCATCGGCGCCTGGGTGCTCTGGCAACGCCGCAACTCGCTACTGGCCTCGAGCGTCCTCGGGTTCACCCTCGCGTTCACCACGGCCCTGGCCTTCACCCTGCTCGCCCGCACCGACTGGCAGCCGTGGCTGGCCTACGTCGTGGCCACCGTCGGCTTCGCCGCCTCGCTGATGCTCGTCGGTGTCCGCCACCTGCCGCACCGGGTCGGGCAGGGCGTCGCGGCTGCCGCCGTGATCGCCGTCCTGGCTGCCCCCGCGGCCTACTCACTCGCCACGGCGACCACGGCCCACACCGGCTCCATCCCCGCGGCCGGCCCCGGCTCCGCAGGCGGGATGGGGGCCATGGGCGCCGGCCCCGCCCCCGGTGGAACCACCGCCGGCACCACCGCAGGCACGACCGGCGGCACCACCGCCGGCGGAGCAGGCTCCCTGCTCAACGGCTCAACGTCGACCGCGGCGATCACCGAGCTGCTCCAGACCGACGCGTCGTCCTACACCTGGGCGGCCGCGGCGGTCGGCTCCAACGCGGCCAGCGGCTACCAGCTGGCCAGTGAGGAGCCGGTGATGGCCATCGGCGGGTTCAACGGCTCCGACCCGAGCCCGACCCTCGCGCAGTTCCAGGACTACGTCGCCAACGGCGAGATCCACTACTTCCTCGGCGGCTCCACCCAGCAGGGCGGCGGACCGGGCGGGACGCAGAGCGGCGGATCGCAGGCGAGCGGTGACATCGCCACCTGGGTCGCAGCCAACTTCACCGCCACCACCGTCGACGGAGTCACCGTCTACGACCTGTCCAGCGGTGTTCAGTGAGCGCCCTGGAGGTCATCGAGCCGACACGCACCCTGGAGGTGGTGATCCCCGTCCACAACGAGGAGCTGTCGCTGCCGATCGCGATCCAGCGGCTGACGGAGGCCCTGGACCGGCTGCCGTGGACCTGGCAGGTCACGATCGCCGACAACGCCTCGACCGATGCGACCCCCCTGGTCGCCCGCCAGCTGGTCCGGGCGTACGACGGCGTACGGCTGGTGTCACTGGCCGAGAAGGGCCGCGGGCGGGCGCTCAAGCAGGTGTGGTCCGCGTCCACGGCCGAGGTGCTCGTCTACATGGACGTGGATCTCTCGACCGACCTCAACGCGCTGCTGCCGCTGGTGGCGCCCTTGCTGTCAGGACACTCCGACATCGCGATCGGCTCCCGCCTGCACCGCGGCAGCCGGGTGGTGCGCGGCCCCAGGCGCGAGCTGGTGTCGAGGTCCTACAACGTGATCCTCCGCTCGACGCTGCGCGCCCGGTTCAGCGACGCCCAGTGCGGCTTCAAGGCGATCCGCCGTTCGGTGGCCGCCGAGCTGCTCCCGTTGGTGGAGGACAACACCTGGTTCTTCGACACCGAGCTGCTCGTGCTGGCCGAACGAGCGGGCCTGCGGATCCACGAGGTGCCCGTGGACTGGGTCGACGATCCCGACTCCCGCGTCGACGTCCTGCGCACGGCACTCGACGACCTGCGCGGCATCCGCCGACTCGGCTGGTCGCTGGTGACCGGCCGCCTGCCGCTCGAGGAGGTCCGCGCCCGGCTTGGCGTGGCCGCGGCCTCGGGCCGGGTGTCCACCCAGCTCGCCCTGTTCGTCTGCGTCGGGCTGATCTCGACGCTGGCCTACGCGGTGCTGTTCCTGGCGCTACGGCACCTCTGGCCGGCTCAGGTCGCCAACCTGGCCGCCCTGCTGGTGACAGCCATCGCCAACACCGCACTCAACCGACGATTCACCTTCGGAGTCCGTGGCGGCAACGCCGCGCGCCACCAGGCCCAGGGCCTGCTGGTCTTCGCCGTCGGACTCGGGCTGACCAGCGCTGCCCTGTGGCTGCTCGGCTCGGCCCCGCACGGGGTCGAGGTGCTGGTGCTCACCCTGACCAACCTGGCGGTCACGGCGATGCGCTTCGCAGCCATGCGGCTGTGGATCTTCCGCCACCGACCGGAGGTCTCGGCTCAGTCGCCCGACGACGCCGTACTCGCACCGACCGGGCGGTTCACGAGTCCGCGCAGGGGCGAGGTCCAGGCGACGACCACCGCGACCAGGCTGACCGAGGACATCACCGTGAGCGCGGGACGCAAGCCGATCGCGTGACTCAGCGCTCCCCCGGCCACCGCCCCGAGGGTCCAGCCGACTCCCCACGCCAGCATCCTGCCGGCGGTGTTCACGCGGCTCATCAGGTGCTCGGGGGTGACCTCCTGGCGGTAGGAGATCGAGTTGACCACGACCAACGTGTAGGCGCAGCTCCACAGCAGCAGCGCGAGCAGCGCCGCCACCCACTGGGTGGTCTGCGCGGCGAGCAGACCGAGGGCCGCGGAGGCCGGCAAGGCATAGAGCGTGATCCGGGCCGCGGTCGCCACCCGCAGCAGCCGGGTGAGGCTGAGCGACGCGATCAGGGCACCGACGCTCCAGCCGCCGTACACCAGACCGAACCGGACGCCTTCGGTGCCGATCCCCAGCACCCGGTCACACCACGCGACCATGAGCGCGACGAAGCCTCCCCCGGCCACGCACTGCAGACTCCCTACGATCGTCATCGTCCGGACTCCGGCGTGGTCGACGAGGAAGCGCAGCCCCTCGCGGATGTCAGCGAAGAGGACCCTGGTGGTGAGCCGGGCCCGTTCTCGGGTGGCGTCGTGCATCGCCCGCCCGATCCGCAGGACGAACCAGGCGGAGACGAGATAGCTCAGGGAGTCCAGTGCCAGCAGGGTCGCCGGGTGCAGCACGGCCAGGCTGACGCCGACCAGGGAAGGTACGGCGATCTCGGTGACCGTCTGCGCACCCCACACCCGAGCGTTCGCCAGCGCGATCCGGTCGCGGCCGACGAGCATCGGCAGTGCGCCGAAGTTCGCGCCGTCGAAGAAGACCGCCACCGCGGGGACCGCGAACGCGATCACCATCAGGTGCGGGACACTCAGCACGTCGAGCCAGTGCGCGAGGGGCACGGTGGCCATCAGCACGGCGTTCACCACGTCGGCCGACACCATCACGCGCTTGCGGTTCCAGCGGTCCGACAGTGCCCCGGCGAACAGGCCGAACAACAGGTAGGGAACGGCCTCGCATGCCGAGACGAGCGCGGTGAGCAGGGGCGAGCCGCTGAGGCGGTAGACGAGCACCGGCAACGCGATCAGCGTGATCAGGGTGCCCGTGAGCGACAGCAGCCTCGACCACCAGTAGCGGCGGAAGTCCGCGTCGTCGCGCAGCCTCAGCACCTCCGGTCCGGCTCCCTCGTTCGTCATGCTCGTCAACGTATAAGCCGTACGGTGTTGCCATGAAGTCCTTGGACGGCAAGGTGGTCGCGATCACGGGGGCCGGGTCCGGCATCGGACGAGCCCTCGCGCTCGACGCCGCGGGCCGCGGTGCCCTCCTGGCGATCTCCGACTGGGACGCCGACGCCCTGGCCGGCACCGTCGACCTGCTCAAGGCCGCCGGGGTGTCTGAGCTGCGCAGCGACCTGCTCGACGTCGCCGACCGCATCGCGATGGCCGAGTGGGCCACCGCCGTGGCCGCCCAGTTCGGCCGGGTCAACGTGCTGGTCAACAACGCCGGCGTCACCGTCACCGGTGACTTCGAGGACATGTCCTACGCCGACTTCGACTGGATCGTCGGCGTCAACCTGATGGGCGTCGTCCAGGGCACCAAGGAGTTCCTGCCGCACCTGATCGCCTCCGGCGACGGCCACCTGGTCACCATCTCCTCGCTCTTCGGGCTGGTGTCGATGCCGGGGCAGTCGGCGTACAACGCCACGAAGTACGCCGTCCGCGGGTTCACCGAGGCGATCCGTGAGGAGATGCTGGTCCACGGGCACCCGGTCGGGGTCACGTGTGTGCACCCCGGTGGCATCCGCACCGGCATCTCCCGCAACGGCCGCAAGAACGCCGGACTGGACGCGGAGGCCATCGACAGGCTGTTCGAGGACAAGCTGGCCACGATGCCGCCGGATCGGGCCGCCGAGATCATCCTCGACGCGATACTCAAGGGCAAGGCGCGCGTGCTGGTCGGCCTGGACGCCCACGTGATCCATCACCTGGCCAAATTGTCCGGTTCGTACTATCAGGATGTCGTGGCGCGTTTGAGGCGCAAATCGGGTCCGCGCCACTAGGGTCTGCCCTGTGACCGGGTCGTCCCAGGAGTCCTATCTGATCCCCCCTCAGCCGGATCCTGCCGGCTTGATCCCCCTGCCGGTCGGTGCACCGGTCCGGGTGGCGATGACCAAGTGGGGCGACCAGCCCCACTGGGAGTTCGACGCCGTCTTCCTCGGCCGTGACGAGCACGGCGAGTGGGCGGGGTGTCCGGCGGGCACCCGGATGTCACGCCCCGGCGCCGAGTACGTCGCCCCGGTCGACCAGGTCTGCCTGGTGCCTCAGCCGGCGACCGGCTCCGGCAGCGACCTGGCCCGCAGCTTCCTGGCCACCTTCCACGCACCCGGGGGTCAGGTGAGCCTGTACGTCGACATGACCACGCCGGCGCTCTGGACGGGCGAGGCGCTGACCGCTGTCGACCTCGACCTCGATGTCGTCCGTGGGACGACCGGTCGGGTGTGGATCGACGACGAGGACGAGTTCGCCGAGCACCGGGTCACCCTCGACTACCCGCTGCGGATCGTGGCGCTGGCCTCCGCCAGCTGCGACCGGGTGCACGGACTGGTCCACGCCGGCGCCGCCCCGTTCGACGCCGCGACCCCTCAGCCCTGGTTCGCGGTGCTGGAGTCTCTCGTCGCCGACGGGGTCACGGATCGGCCATCTCCAGGCGGACCCCGAGCAGTCTGACCGGGCGATCGCGTTCGACCCGGTCCAGCAGCGACACGGCCGCCACCGACAGCACCGCCGGATCGTTGCTCGGCGCCGGCAGCGTGAGGCTGCGGGTGACGGTGACGAACGGCCGGTAGCGCACCTTGATCCCGACCCGGACTGCCGGGCGGCCCTCCGCGTCGATGTCGCGCACCACGCTCCGGGTCAGGGCGCGCACCTCCTGGGCCACCTGCTCCCAGTCGTCGAGATCCTGTTGGAAGGTCGTCTCGCGGCCGTGCGCCCTCGGCACCCACGGCGTGGCGTCCACGGGGCTGCTGTCGACGCCGCGACCGAGGCGCCGGTACCAAGGCCCCATCGTCGGGCCGAGCGTGGCCGCGAGCCTGGCTGGATCGGCGCCGGCCAGCTGGGCGACCGTGTCGATGCCCAGGGCGCTGAGCTTCTTGGCGGTCTTGCTGCCGATCCCCCACAGCGAGGTCGTCGGCCGCTCACCCATCACCTCGAACCAGGTGGCCTCGACCAGCTGCCAGGCACCGCGCGGCTTGCCGAAGTCGGTGGCGATCTTGGCACGCAGCTTGTTGTCGCCGATGCCGACCGAGCAGTGCAGGCCGGTGGCCCCGAAGACGGCCTCGCGGATCCGGGCGGCGAACACGAACGGGTCGCCCAGATCCGCGTGACCGGCTCCGGCGGCCAGGAACGCCTCGTCCCAGCCCAGCACCTCGAGCACCACCGGAACCCCGCCCCACTCCAGGGATCGCAGGGTGGACATCACCTCTGCCGACGCAGCGTCGTACGCCTCTCTGTCGACCGGCAGGAACACCGCGTCGGGTAGCTTGCGCGCCGCGGTCCGCAGCGGCATCCCGGAGCCGACGCCGAACTCGCGGGCGGCGTACGACGCCGTGGAGACGACGCCGCGCTCGGTCGGGTCGCCCCGGCCGCCCACGATCACCGGGAGTCCCTCGAGCTCGGGGTGTCGGCGGATCTCGACCGCCGCGATGAACTGGTCGAGGTCGACGTGCAGCACCCACGACGTGCTCATCAGCGGGGCGGCGGCAGGGCGTCGGTGGCCTCCAGGGAGTCCAGTCCGGTGAGCAGCAGCAGGTCGACGACCACCGACCGGATCTGCGCCAGCACCACCTCCGTGGACAGCTCGTCGGTGCGCTCGACCACGGAGGAGGCGTTGCCGACGGCGAGCAGCTGGGGCCGGGCTGCCGTCGCCATCCGGTTCGCCGACAGCTCGGCCGACACCGCGTCAGCCGCGTCGGCGAGCTGGAGGCACAGCACCGAGTAGGACAGCGGCACCGGGCGCTGCCGGTAGGCGGCGACCGCGGTCCGGCGTACGAGCACCCGGGTGCTGCGCAGGGAACGGTCGAGGGGATCGACGAGCTCGGCCATCCGGCGCAGGCCGTCCTTGTGGCGGATCCGGAACGGCGAGGAGGCCACCACGGAGAGTCCCTCGTCGGCGGCGTCCTGGAGCTCGCGGATCAGGTAGTTGGTGGCCCGGGCGTCGGCCAGCAGCTCCAGCGCCGGCTCGACCTCACCGCTGACCATCACCTCGCCGGCCGCGCGCAGCAGCTCGGCCACCTTGTCGATCACCCTGGCCGCCCGCTCACGCGGGCGTCGCAGTGGTGCGGCGGGGACGACGGTGGCGGCCACCAGCGCCACGGCACCGCCGACGAGGGCATCGGTCCACCGGGTCAGTCCGGCCGACGGGTCCGGGAGCAGGGTGCTGACCACGATGCACTGCACCGCCGCCTGGGTGACCAGCAGCTGGCCCCCGTCGAGCAGCAGGGCCGCTGACATCGCCAGCCCCACGATCAGGGTCAGCTGCCACCAGCCGGTGCCGATCTGGGCGACCAGCAGGTCACCGACCAGCACCCCCGCACCCACCCCGATGGCGACCTCCCCGACCCGACGCAGGCGCTGGCCGTAGGACGTGCCGAGGCTGACGACTGCTGCGATGGGGGCGAAGAACGGCGTCTCGTGGCCGAGGATCTCCTGGGCCAGCCACCAGGCGACCCCCGCCGCGACGGCGCACTGCACCACCTGGAAGCCCTTGTTGCGCAACCGGGCCACCCGGTCGCCCACGGACATGCGGCTGCGCGCCCAGACACGGTCGAGCGGCGTGGCCTCCATGCTCCGATCCTGCCAGTCCCCGTGGTGGTTCGGGGGACGGGTGTCGACAGCATGGCTAAGGTCGCAGCAGAGTGGACGAGCGCAGGTCGACCGGGGTGAAGGAGAACGCAGTGGTGGCGCTGATCGATCCGACCGCCGTCGGTTTCCTGTTGAGCGAGAACCGCAACATGCCGATGCACGTGGGCGGCCTCCAGCTGTTCAAGAAGCCGGAGGGGGCCGGCCGCAACTTCGTGCAGGAGCTCTACGAGCAGATGCGCGACGTCGACGAGGTCGCTCCCCTGTTCCTCAAGCGCCCGATGCGCTCGGTGCGGACCGCCGGGCAGCTGGTCTGGGTCGAGGACGAGCTGTTCGACATCGACCACCACGTCCGCCACAGCGCGCTGCCGCGTCCGGGCAGGGTCCGCGAGCTGCTCGACCTCTGCTCCCGGCTGCACGGCCAGCGGCTCGCCTGGGAGCGCCCGCTGTGGGAGGCCCACATCATCGAGGGCCTCCGCGACGGGCGGGTCGCGATGTACACCAAGACCCACCACGCCCTGGTCGACGGAGTCTCGGCGATGCGGCTGCTGCAGAGCGTGCTCACCACCGATCCCGAGCGACGCAACATGCCCGCGCCGTGGGCCGCGCGCCCACGCAGCCGCCCGAAGCCGGCGCCCGAGGAGCCCGCCGACGCGAGCGAGCTGACGATGCAGGCGCTGCGGACCGCGGTGGGCATGTCGGCCGAGGCGGCCGGACTCCCCGCTGCGCTGCTGCGGACCCTCAACCGCAGTGTCCGCAACGAGACCTCCTCGCTGTCGCTCTACGCACCCCGCACCATGCTCAACCAGAACATCACCGGCTCACGCCGCTTCGCCGCCCAGGACTGGCCCATCGAGCGGATGCGGGCGATCGGCAAGGCCACCGGCACCACCATCAACGACGTCGTGCTGGCGATGTGCGGGGGCGCCCTGCGCACCTACCTCCTCGACGTCGACGACCTGCCGCCGGAGACCCTGATCGCGATGGTGCCCGTCGGCCTCAACGCCAAGCAGTCCCATGTCGCGTCGGGCGACGGCGGCAACGCCGTGGGCTCGATCATGGTCAAGCTCGGCACCGACCTGGAGGACGCCGGCGACCGCCTCGCTGCCATCCACGACTCGATGTCGAGCGGCAAGGAGGTGCTCTCGGAGATGACGCCCATCCAGATCCTGGCGATGAGCGCCATCGGCCAGGCGCCGGCCATCCTGACCCCGATGCTGCGCATGCAGGGCGTGGTGCGCCCGCCGTACAACGTGGTGATCTCCAACGTCCCCGGGCCGAGGACCGCTCACTACTTCAACGGCATGGAGCTCACCGGCACCTACCCGCTGTCCATCCCGATCCACGGCATGGCGCTCAACATCACCTGCACGTCGTACAACGGTCAGATGGCCTTCGGCCTGACGGGCTGCCGCCGGACCGTCCCCCACCTCCAGCGGCTGCTGACCCACCTCGACGTTGAGCTGCGGGCGCTGGAGAAGGCCGCCGGCCTGTAGGAGACCTCCTCCTGCCTCAGCTGAACCCGCGACTGCTCAGCTGTAGATGCGGCGCACGAAGGCGTCGAAGGCGACGTCCGGAAGGAACTTGCGCGCCGTCATCAGGGTGCCCGCGCCCTTCCCGACGGGGTAGCGGGCCCGCGGGCTGGCGGTGACCGCGGCCTTGAGGATCTTGTGCGCCACGACCTCCGGAGAACTCGACCGGCTCCGGCGGTCGGCGTTCTCGAGCACCCGGCGCACTGTCTCGGCCTGCTCGGCGTAGGCCCCGCCCTGGGAGCTGGCGACCAGGTTGTCACGGCTGGTCTCGTTCCACTCGGTGCGGATCGGGCCCGGCTCGATGATGACCACCTCGATGCCGTGCGGACGCAGCTCGACGCGCAGGCTGTCGCTCAGGCCCTCCACGGCGAACTTCGTGGCGTGGTACCACGACCCCATCGGCTCGTAGAACTTCCCACCGATGCTGGAGACGTTGATGATCCGGCCCTGACCGGCGGCCCGCATGTGCGGCGTCACCAGCTGGATCAGCCGCGCCAACCCGAAGACGTTGACCTCGAACTGACGTCTCGCCTCGTCGAGCGGCACGTCCTCGAGGGCACCGTAGGAGCCGTAGCCCGCATTGTTGACCAGGACGTCGATGCGCCCCTGCTCCTCGATCACGCGCCCCACTCCGGCGACCATGCTCGCGTCGTCGGTGACGTCCATCGCGAAGACGTGCACGCCCTGAGAAGCCAGCTCGGCCATGCGCTCCACCCGGCGCGCCACGGCGTACACCTCGAAGCCGTCGTGTTTGAGGACCAGCGCGGTCTGCTCGCCGATCCCGCTGGAGGCTCCGGTCACCAGGGCTACTCGTCTGCTCATGGCTCCATCATCCTCACGTCGGCATCCGGACCACGCTCAAGCCCCCGCCGAGAGTCTCCTCCACGCGACGCAGCCGGGCCTCGGTGATGGCGCTGACCGTGGCGAGCCCGTGCAGGGCGGCGTTGGAGCCGGGGCGGGTGGGTTCGGCGGAGTTGACGCTGATGCACCGCCGGCTGCCGCCGTCCTCGGAGTTGGCCAGGGCCACGGCGTGACCCGTCGTGCCACTGCCCGCGAAGTAGTCGAGGACCACGGCGTCCGACGGCATGGTCTCGAGGATCCGGAGAATCAGCCCGGTCGGCTTCGGGCTCTCGAACACGTGCCCGAGGAGGTCCTTGAGCTCCTGGACGGCCGTGTCGGTGGAGCCGACCTCCTCGGCGAGCCAGATCGTCTTGAGCTTCTTGCGGCGCATCGATCCGCCGTCGGCGTGCAGCCAGTCCTTCTGGAAGACGTCGGTACGCCGTCCGCTGCGCCCGGCGATCTCCCGGCAGACCAGGTCACCCGCCTGGGCATCGATCTTGGGCCGCGACCAACGCCACACCGCGGGCCGGCCGTCGCCGAACACCGGGTCGATCTGCTGGGCGCCCTCGAAGACCTGGCTGCTGACGCGACCGGTCAGCGGGTCGCCCCAGACCGGGAAGTGCAGGGTGCGCGAGGTGACCGGGTTGAACTTCTTGTTCGTGTTGCGCAACGGCAGGTGGCGGTAGCGCCTGCCGTCGGGGTCGGTGAGGGGGAAGTCGCCCTCGTCGACGATCCGCGAGCTGGTCGCGTCGAGTGCGGTGCGGGCGGCGTCCTTGGCGTAGACCAGCAGGTATTCGTGGCTGGTGGCGAAGTGCCTACCGAGCTGACGGCCCTTCGGATTGAGGTTCACCACGATCTGGGCGATGAAGTTGCGTTCGCCGTAGACCTCGTCGAGCAGGAGCCGCAGGTGTGCCGCCTCGTTGTCGTCGATGCTGACGAAGATCGCCCCGGTGTCGCGGAGGCGCTCGCGCCCGGCCACCAGCCGGGGGCGCATCATCTCGACCCAGTCGAGGTGGCGGCTCCTGCCGACACCGTGGTCGTCGCGGTAGGCGAAGTCGTTGCCGGTGTTGTAGGGCGGATCGATGTAGATGAGGTCGACCTGCTCCTCGAGGCGGGCCAGGACGGAGAGGTTGTCACCCTCGATGAACTCGTTCCAGACCACGGCTCAGGCCTTCGAGATGCTCGTGCCCGGTTTCCGGAAGGACTTCTTGGCGCTCTTGTCGGGGAGCACCCGCTTGGTGAGGTCGGCGTTGGCGAGCAGGTCGGTCAGCAACAGGTCCTGCTCCGGGTAGGCGCCGACCGGGTGGTCGCCGGTGAACACGACGTAGACCGTGCGGCCCTGGGGCGCCACCTTGAGGATGGTGCCGTCCACAAGTCCGGAAGCGTGGTTGAGCGCCTTGCGGCGCGCGTTGAGCGACAGGGCACGCTTGCGGGCGGCCTCAGCGCTCTGCTTGCCGCCGTTGTCCCAGGCGAGCTTGGCCTGCGGTCCGTACTTGACCACCAGGACACCGGCCGCCGTCGCCGCCTTCGCGATCGGAGCGATCTTCATGGGCTCTCCTTCGACGAGTGTGACCCCATCCAACCAAACCGGTGGGCAGTTCGCCGGTCGGGACCTAGGCCGCCGTCAACGCCCGGGCCAGTCGGTTCACCACGGCCACCGTGTCGTCGAGGCCGATCTCCTCGAACAGCCCGTCGGGAGCGACCAGCTCGACGGCCTCGCCGGGCCACTCATGCACGCTCTCCGCGAGCGCCCCGCGCGACCAGGCGTCGGCCTCGGTGCTCGACATCCCGAACCGTCGCGCCAGCTCGGCCACGTCGGCGGTCGTCGGCCCCGATCGGTCGGCGGCGCCCGCGATCGTCGTGATGGCGAGCTCCTGCTGCGGCGTACACAATTGGCGCACCAGCGCCATCCACTCCTGCGACATCTGTCCCCCCGGACCTCGCTGTCAGACTCCCCCATGGAGTTAGTTGAATCGTACATAGCATTCGTCGGTCGTCGATGAGCGACGCGGAAGTTTTGCCTGTGCCAGGCTGGGCGGGTGACCGAACACAACGTCCTCGGCGGCGAGCTCGAACCGTGCGGAACCGACCCGATGACGGGGTTCTACCGCGACGGCACCTGCACCTGCGGGCCGCAGGACGCCGGGGTCCACGCCGTCTGCGCAGTGATGACCTCGGGGTTCCTCGCCCACCAGCGAGCCGTCGGCAACGACCTGGTCACCCCACGCCCGGAGTGGCAGTTTCCAGGACTGCAGCCGGGAGACCGGTGGTGCGTGGTGGCGAGCCGGTGGCTCGAGGCGTTCGAGGACGGCTTCGCCGCCCCGGTAGTGCTGTCCGCGACCAACCGGCGGGCGCTGGAGATCATCCCGCTCGAGGCCCTGACCGAGCACTCCGTCGACGTGCCGCCCGACCTGAGCTCGCTGGACTGAGCGGGACGCCGCTCCGGAGGGCCTTGCGAATTCCAGGGTGGGCAGGGGGTGCTCGTAGTATTGCTCGATGTGACCCTTCCCGCCTCTGGTGCTGACCTCGCGCGCGAGTTCAGCCTCACGAAGGTCGGCGGCCGTCCCCCGCTCGGCACCTACCTCCGCCAGATCTGGGATCGCCGGCACTTCGCCCGCAACCTGGCCCGCGCCAAGGCCTACACCCAGAACCAGGGCGGCTACCTCGGCCAGGCCTGGGTGATCCTCACCCCGGTGCTCTGGGCCGTCCTCTACTACTTCGTCTTCGGGGTCCTGCTGAAGCGGGTCAGTGACGACATCCACGACTACGCCACGTTCCTGGTGGTAGGCATCTTCACCATCCGCTACCTCTCCGGCACGCTGAGCCACGCCGCCAGGTCCCTGGAGCGGAGCAACAACCTCATCACCTCCCTCCAGTTCCCCCGGGCGCTGATCCCGATCGCCTCGGCCCTGTCCGACCTCTACCAGTTCCTGCCCGCCGTCGGCGTGCTCTTCGGAGTCGCCCTCGCCAACGGCGAGCCGGTGCGACCGCACCTGCTGCTGTTCGTCCCGGCGATGGTCCTGTGCTTCGGGTTCGCCACCGGGATCTCGTTCTTCGCCTCCCGGCTGGTGGCGATGGTCTCCGACCTCGGCGAGCTGATCCCGTTCTTCAACCGGGCGCTCTTCTACACCTCGGGGGTGTTCTTCAGCCTGGACCGCTACGGCGAGGGCTGGGTCGGTGCCGTGATGAAGCACCAGCCGTTCGCCATCTACCTCGAGCTCAACCGATCCGCGCTGGTGGAGGAGATCCCCATCGAGGCCAGCACCTGGCTCTGGGGCGCGTTCTGGGCGGTCCTCACCCTCGGCACCGGGTTCGTCTTCTTCTGGCGTGCAGAGGCGCGGTACGGACGTGGCTGATCTCGTTCCCGCGCTGGTGATGGACGACGCCAGCGTGACCTACCGCACCTTCGGCAGCAAGCGCCAGGTCGAGGGCAGCCGCACCCCCAAGTGGATGCAGGGCCACATCGGCGCCGTCGAGTACGTGCCCGCGGTCCGCAACGTCTCGTTCGTCGCCCACCACGGCGAGTCGATCGGGCTGATCGGTCACAACGGCTCCGGCAAGAGCACCCTGATGCGGGCGATGGCCGGGCTGGTCCCCCTGGCCGGCGGCGCCGTCTACACCGACGGCCGAGCCTCGCTGCTCGGCGTGGGTGGGGCCCTGATGAAGGACCTCACCGGCGAGCGCAACATCATCCTGGGCTGTCTCGCACTGGGACTGACGCCCAAGCAGGTGTCCGAGCGGTTCGACTCCGTGGTCGAGTTCGCCGACATCGGGCCCAGCATCCGACTGCCGATGCGGGCGCTGTCCTCGGGGCAGGCTGCGCGACTGAGGTTCGCGATCTCGACGGCGGCGCAGCCCGAGATCCTGCTCATCGACGAGGCGCTCGCCACCGGCGACGCCAAGTTCCGCAAGAAGAGCAAGGAACGCATCGACCAGATCCGCGACACGGCCGGCACGGTGGTGCTGGTGAGCCACTCGATGGGCACCATCCGCCAGACCTGCACGCGGGCCCTGTGGATGCACCGTGGGCAGCTGCGCCTCGACGGTGGGGTCGACGAGGTCGTCGACGCCTACGAGGAGTCCCTCGGCTGACGGAGGCCGAGCCGACGGCTCACGCAGCGACCAGCACCACGGCGATCGACGTGACCGCCGCCAGGCACTCGGGCAGTCTCTCGCCGGTGAACACCGGCTCCAGCAGCACCTGCGACCCGTCGACTCTGATGACGACGTCACTCGGCACGTCGCAGCCCACGTTGACCACCGCCCCCATCAGCCGCTGTCCCTCGGGTACGTCGGTCGCGGCGACCAGGTCGCGGACCTGCTGGTCGAGTCCCCCGCTCACCGGGTCGACGAGGTCGGCGACCCCCTGCGGCGTACCGAGGTCGATGGCGGTGCGGTCCACGTCCCCGCCGGCTGCCGTCTGGGAGACGATGTCGACGAGTGAGGAGCCGGGAGCCGGCTGGTCGCTGGGATCGGCAGAGGTCGAGGACGCCGGGGTCCCCGGATCCTCGCCGACGTCGCTGGCGCGGTCGGCGCCGCAGGCGGCCGCGAGGAGCAGGCCCGCCGTCGCCACCAGGATCCCGAGGGTGTGTCGCATGGTGGTTCTGACGATATGCCTGCTCCCGCGGTTCCGCCCGCGGCAGAACAGCTAGATGACGATGCCGAGCAGCAGCACGAAGACCAGCCCGGAGACCGACAGGAGCGTCTCCATCAGCGACCAGGTCTTCAGGGTCTGGCCCACGGAGAGACCGAAGTACTCCTTCACCAGCCAGAAGCCGGCGTCGTTGACGTGGGAGAAGAACACCGAGCCCGACCCCACGGCCAGCACGACCAGCGACGTCTCACCGGTGCTCAGGCCGTCCATCAGCCCGATCATCAGCGACGAGGCCGTGATCGTGGCGACCGTGGCCGAGCCCGTCGCGAGACGGATCAGCACGGCCAGCACCCAGGCCAGCAGCAGCACCGAGATGTTGGCCGCCGAGGCCCAGTCGGCGAGCAGGGTGCCGATCCCGGTGTCCACCAGGACCTGCTTGAACCCACCGCCGGCCGCGACGATCAGCAGGATGCCGGCGATGGCGGGCAGCGCCGACTCGACGCACGTCGAGATCTGCGGGACGCTCATCCCGGACCCACGGCCCAGGGTGAACATCGCCACCACGACCGAGATCAGCAGCGCGACCAACGGCGTGCCGAGCACGTCGAGGACCTGGCGCAGCAGCTGGGTCTCGTCATCGAGGAAGATGTCGGCCAGCGCCTTGCCCAGCATCAGCGCGACGGGCAGCAGGACGCTGAAGATGGTGATGCCGAACGAGGGTCGGCGGCCCTGGGTGGTCTCGTCGTGCACCGCGGCGTCGAACGTCGTGGGCGGCGGTACGTCGACCCAGCGCGCGGCGTACGTCGCGAAGAGGGGACCGGAGACGATCACCGTCGGGACGGCGACCAGCACGCCCAGCGCGAGGGTCACGCCGAGGTCGGCGCCGAGGTAGTCGATGGCCGTCAGCGGGCCCGGGTGCGGGGGCACCAGGCCGTGCATCGCCGACAGACCGGCCAGCGCCGGGATGCCGACCGCGATGAGGGAGACCTGCGCCCGACGGGCCACGAGGTAGATGACCGGCATCAGCAGCACCAGGCCGATCTCGAAGAACATCGGCAGGCCGATGATGGCGCCGACGGCGGCCATCGCCCAGGGCAGCGCCCGCGCGGAGGCGTTGCCGACGATGGTGTCGACGATCTGGTCGGCCCCTCCGGAGTCGGCCAGGAGCTTGGCGAACATCGCTCCGAGGGCGATCAGGATGCCCACGCCGGCGGCGGTCGAGCCGAACCCGGTCGTGAAGGACAGCAGCACGTCGTTGACGTTCTCCCCGGCCACGATGCCGACGGTCAGCCCACCGAAGATCAGCGCCAGGAAGGGGTTGAGCTTCACGAAGGTGATCAGGGCGACGATGAGGGCGATGGCGGAGAGGGCGGCCACCAGGAGCTGCCACCCGGGGGCGACCGGCTCGACGAGGTCAGTGCCGGCCAGGGGCAGGGCGAACAGGGACAGGACAGGCATCAGGACTCCTGGGTGAGGTGGTCGACGTAGGTCTGGACGATGGCGTCGATGTCCTGGTCGACATCGATCACGAGGCCGGCCTCGTCAGGCGCGAGCGGCTCGAGGGTCGCGAACTGGGAGGTCAGCAACGAGGCGGGCATGAAGTGGCCGGGGCGACTGGCCTGGCGACGCGCGATCACCTCGCGGCTGCCGTGCAGGTGGAGGAAGCTGACCGCCGGCAGGTGGTGGCGCAGCTGGTCGCGGTAGCGCCGCTTGAGCGCGGAGCAGCTCATCACGCCGCCGGACTCGTGCTCGGCCAGCCACTCGCCGATCGCCTCGAGCCAGGGATGCCGGTCGTGGTCGTCGAGCGGTTGCCCGGCGCTCATCTTCTCGATGTTGGTGGCCGGGTGGAAGTCGTCCGCATCGGCGAACGGAATGCGCAACCGCTGGGCGATGGCGGCACCGACGGTGGACTTGCCGGAGCCGGACACCCCCATCACGACGAGCGCTGGTGTGTGGATCATCTGCACCTCCATGGTGTGGCTGTCGTCACAGCATGCCGTCAATCGTCATACCTTTGCAAGAGTTCTGAGCAAATTAGCCTGTTCTTTCTCTCCGAAACTGCTCCATGAGAGGATGTTTCCGTGACCACGACCCCATCGAGCGACCACCACGGGCACGTGCTGTCTGCGCTGGGCACCCGCATCGCCTCCGGGGAGCTCGCCGTCGGACAGGTGCTCACTCTCGAGGGCATCGGCACCACGTACGGCGTCTCCCGCAGCGTCGCTCGCGAGGCCATCCGGGTCCTGGAGTCGATGCAGCTGGTCGCCTCCCGTCGGCGGGTCGGCATCACGGTGCTGCCCCGCGAGCGGTGGAACGTCTTCGACCCTCGTGTCATCCGCTGGCGCCTCGACGCCGGAGACCGGGCCGAGCAGCTGCTGTCGCTCTCGGAGCTGAGGCGCGGCTTCGAGCCCGTTGCGGCGGCTCTCGCCGCGCAGCGAGCCAACGCCCACCACTGCCGCATCCTGGCCGCGGCCGTCTCCGACATGGTGATGCACGGTCGCTCAGGCGACCTGGAGTCCTACCTGCTGGCCGACAAGGTCTTCCACCGCACCTTGCTCGAGGCCAGCGGCAACGAGATGTTCCGGGCCCTCGACGCGGTCGTCAGTGAGGTCCTGACGGGTCGCACCCACCACGGCCTGATGCCGACCCAGCCCAACCCCGAGGCGATCGCCCTGCACGACGAGGTCGCGCGCGCCGTCCGCCTTCAGGACGCGCCCGCGGCCGAGCGGGCGATGCGCGCGATCATCGAGGAGGCCGCCGAGGCCGTTCGCGCCGAACAGGGTCAGCGCGCCGACCCGTAGCCCAGGACCGCCGCCAGCCCGAGTGCGCTGCGCGGTGCGTACGCCGCGCGCCACAGTCCCCCGTGCGCTGCGCCGTAGGCCTCGTCCTGCCACGGCTGGTCGTGACGGGGACCACCGTCGGTGTGCAGGTCGTGGACCAGCAGAGCCGCCATCAGCACGTTGGCGGTGGCCGGCTCGAAGACCTCGACCCCGAAGCGGTGCGCCCCGGCGTACGCCGCCGCCAGAGCCCGGTTCTTGACGACCGACCGGGTCCGTGTGGGTGGAGCGACGTTCATCGACACCGTGGCACCCGCCTGCCGGGCCGAGGTGGCCCGCCACCGCTGCAGCCGCTTGGCCAGCGCGTAGTTCGGGCCCTGCTGCGGCACCAGGCTGTCGATGAGGCCCGGATCGGAGCCGGGCACGTAGGCCCGGCGCAGCAGGCGTCCGCCGCTGACCGCCCGGAGCGGTCGGCCGAGCAGCTTGGCGCTCGACGAGCGTCCCTCGTAGGCCGTCACGGACTGCTGCACCGCGTCACCGGGGACCGCGAACACGTCGGTGGGGGTGGCCAGGAAGGCCAGCGCGGTGTCGGCTCGCCTCTCGAGCACCCGTGAGCTGAGCTCGTCGACCGCCATCGACACCCGCACGTTCGCCGCCCCGTCGGCGTAGACGTAGTTGCCGAGCACCAGGCGCCCGTCGAGCGACGCCACCCAGTCCGCCAGCGCAGGGACGTCGGCCACGAGGTCGACCCCGAGCAGCTCGGGGTCCGGCCGGTCTGCGGGCCGAGTGCTCGGGAGCACCAGTCGGCCCGCGGAGGTGTTCTCCAGCACCCGCTGCCAGACCGCCGGCCGTGGGAGGTCCACGGCCGCCACGGTGGCGCCCCATCGCAGCAGCGCCCGCAGCGGCCCCATCTCCGCCCCCGCCCCCAGCACGACGACGCAGTGCCCGTCGAGCCGCATCAGCTCCGGCTGCTCGAGGACCACGACGACCGCGTCGCGCACCGTCGGCTCGACGATCCCGCGCACCACCCAGTCGTCGAGCTGACGTCTGAGGGTGTCTCCCGCCAGCCGTTGGCCGCGGTAGGGCAGCGTGAACGCCGTCTCCGGCGCGCTTCGCCCCTCGACCACCACGCTCGACAGCCGGGTGCGCCCACCCGGCCACGCGGCCAAGGGCAGGTCTCCCTCTGGCCCGACGACGCACATCCGGTCGTGCAGCGACGCGAGCCCGTCGTCCGCGATCCGGACCGCCGCCTCGGGAGTAGTCAGCCCCGACTCGACCAGCCGGCGGTAGTGCGCCAGGTAGCCGGTGCGCCAGTTCGTCTCCTGCTCGGCTGCGCGCGCGCCCGCCGGGTCGACCGCGCGCAAGGCGTCCGCGACCACGGCCCGACCGACCCGGGTCGTGCTCCGCCTGCCCTCGGCTGTGATCGGGAAGTCGAGGCCTGAGGATTCCGCAGCGGTCATAGGAGCATCATGGCGGACCTGGAGGGGCTGGACCGGCGCGCCGGACTGGGGAGGGTGGACATCCGCCCCGGGCCGGGGCATCGTGTGCCGGGCCATCGGACCCCACCCTCAGGTCCGAGCATCGACACAGGGAGACACATGCGCAAGTTCTTGGCAGTCCTCGTCGCGGCCATCGTCGCGACCGGACTCACGATCGGGCTCACCAGCACCGGCTCCGGTGCCCATGAGGCGCCCAGCGCGGCCGGAGACCGGGCCGCGACGGCACCGTACGTCCCACCACCGCTCACCTGGGGCTCGTGTCACGACGCGACCCTCACGGCCTACCTGGCCAAGTGCGCACGACTCGTGGTGCCCCTCGACTACGCCGACCCCACCGGCCCCAAGATCCGCCTCGCGGTCTCGAGGGTGCTGCACACCTCGTCGGACGCCGACTACCAGGGCGTCATGCTGGTCAACCCGGGCGGCCCCGGTGGATCCGGCCTGATCATGTCGGTCTACCAGACCTTCGTGCCCAACAACGCCGGTGGCCTCTACGACTGGATCGGCTTCGACCCCCGTGGCGTCGGCTCCAGCACACCTGCGCTGGCCTGTGACGCGAAGTTCTTCGAGCCGCCGCGGCCCGCCTACCGGCCCACGAAGCCGAGCATTATGAAGCGCTGGGTGCACCGCTCGAAGGCCTACGCCCGCGACTGCGCCCAGTCCCGCCGCAGCGACCTGTTCAAGCACGTCAAGACCCGCGACACCGTCAAGGACATGGAGAGCCTGCGGATCGCCCTGGGCCAGGAGCAGATCAACTTCTACGGGTTCTCCTACGGCACCTACCTGGGTTCGGTCTACGCGACGCTGCACCCCGCGCGGGTCCGCCGCTTCGTCTTCGACGGCACCGTCAACCCCGACCGGGTCTTCTACAAGTCCAACCAGGACCAGGACCGGGCCTTCCAGAAGTCGTTCAACGTCTACTTCACCTGGTTGGCCAAGCACCGCGGTGCCTACCACGTCGGGGCGACCCGCAAGCAGGTCCGCCACCGCTACCTGGCCACCATCAAGAAGCTCGACCGCAATGCTGCCCGCGGCACGCTGGGTGGCTCCGAGCTCACCGACGTGTTCACCTCGGCCGGCTACTACGTCTACGGCTGGGACGAGATCGCCGATGCGTGGTCGCGCTACCTCAACAAGGGCAAGGCCGATCACCTGATCGACCTCTACCAGGGCGCCAACGACCTGTCCCGCGGTGGTGACAACGGCTACGCCATGTATCTCGGCACCCAGTGCACCGACGCCGCATGGCCGCAGAGCCAGGCCAGGCTCAACCGGGACAACCGGCGACTCGACCGACGCTTCGACTACATGACCTGGTCGAACGCCTGGTTCAACGGCCCGTGCGCCTACTGGAAGTATGGCCACGGCAAGCCGGTGAAGGTCGACGGCTCGGAGGTGACCAGCCCCATCCTGATGGTCGGCGAGACGTTCGATGCGGCGACACCGTTCTCGGGCAGCCTGCGGGTCCGGACGCTGTTCCCGACCGCGTCGCTGATCGAGGGCAAGAACGGCACCACGCACGCCGGCAGCCTGTCCGGCATCGCGTGCACCGACAACGCGATCGCGCGCTACCTCACCGACGGCTCGGTGCCGACGAGGTTGAGCGGGCGTCAGTCGGACAAGGTCTGCCGACCGGTGCCACCGCCGGCCGCCACCAAGGCGGGCAGCCGGGCCGTCACCGGCCAGCGCGCAGTGACGCTGGACCTGCTGCGCTCAGCCCTCCAGGCGGCGCAGCTGCACCGCTGAGGTTCGTCGGGCGAGACCAAGGAGGAGGCGTTCCCGGGTCATTCCGGGAACGTCTCCTCCTTGCCCATCACGGTCAGGCCGTCGTGGATCTGCAGTCCGCGCGAGCGGTCGTGCTCGACGTCGACGCCGATCTGGGCGCCCGGCGGGATCACCACCCCCTTGTCGAGGATGGCGTTGCGCACGGTGGCGCCGCGTCCGACCACCACGCCGTCGAGCAGCACCGAGTTATTGACGTCGGCACCGGTCTCGACGCGCACCGAGGGTGAGAGCACCGACCGGCTGACGTTGCCGCCGGTCACCACGACACCGGGAGACAGCACCGCGTCGTACGTCGTCGGGGCCTCGCCGCCCGAGCCGCGCACCAGCTTGGCCGGGGGGTGCGGGCCGTAGGAGGTGTACATCGGCCAGGCGTAGTTGTAGAGGTTGAAGATCGGCAGCACGCTGACCAGGTCCATGTGGGCGGCGTGGTAGGAGCCCATCGTGCCGACGTCGCGCCAGTAGCCGCGGTCGCGGTCGGTGGAGCCGGGCACGACGTTGTCCTTGAAGTCGTAGACCCCGGCGTTGCCCTGGTTGACGAAGGCCGGGACGATGTCGCCGCCCATGTCGTGCTTGGAGCCCTCCAGATCGGCGTCCTGGGTGACCGCCTCGACGAGGGCGTCGGCGTCGAAGACGTAGTTGCCCATCGAGGCCAGGATCTCGTCGGGGTTGTCGGGCAGGCCCGCCGGGTCGGTGGGCTTCTCCAGGAACTCGCGGATCCGGCTCGGGTCGTCGGGCTGCACGTCGATGACCCCGAACTGGTCGGCCATCGTGATGGGCTGGCGGATCGCGGCGACGGTGCAGGCGGCGCCGGATTCGACGTGCTGGTTGACCATCTGGGAGAAGTCCATGCGGTAGACGTGATCGGCTCCGACCACCACCACGATGTCCGGCTTCTCGTCGCGGATCAGGTTGAGCGACTGGAAGATCGCGTCGGCGCTGCCGAGGTACCAGTGCTTGCCGACGCGCTGCTGGGCGGGCACCGGGGCGATGTAGTTGCCGAGCATGGTCGACATCCGCCAGGTCGTGGTGACGTGACGGTCCAGGCTGTGGGACTTGTACTGCGTCAGGACGACGACCTTGAGGTAGCCCGAGTTCACGACGTTGGACAGGGCGAAGTCGATGAGGCGGTAGATGCCTCCGAACGGCACTGCGGGTTTGGCTCGGTCTGCGGTGAGGGGCATGAGTCGCTTCCCCTCCCCGCCGGCGAGAACGATGGCCAGGACTCGTTTGCGCGTCGATGGGCTCACGCCTGAGAGGCTAGCCCTGTCCGGCACACCTCGGACAGGGGTAGTTTCACGGCATGCGAGTCGACGTGCTGTCCAAGGAGTACCCACCCTCGATCTACGGCGGCGCCGGTGTGCACGTCGCCGAGCTGGTCCGTGCGCTGCGAGCGCGCGACGACCTGACCACCCACGTGCATGCGTTCGGCGGTCCGCGCGACGAGGCCCTCACCGCGTCCTACCCGGACCTGGCCGAGCTGGCCACCGCCAACGGCGCCATCCAGACGCTCGGCGTCGACCTGGCGATGGTGACCGGGTGCGCCGGCACCGACCTGGTGCACTCCCACACCTGGTACGCCAACTTCGCCGGACACCTGTCCTCCCTGCTGTACGGCGTGCCGCACGTCATCAGCGCCCACTCCCTGGAGCCGCTGAGGCCGTGGAAGGCCGAGCAGCTCGGCGGGGGCTACGCGGTCTCGTCGTGGGTCGAGAAGACGTCCTACCTCGCGGCCTCGGGGGTGATCGCGGTCTCGGCGGCGATGCGCGACGACGTGCTGGCGTCCTATCCCGACATCGACCCGGCTCGGGTGCACGTGGTGCACAACGGCATCGACACCACCGACTGGTCGCCGGTCTCGGCTCCAGACCGGGTCCGCGCCCAGGGGGTCGACCCCGACCGCACCTCCGTGGTCTTCGTCGGCCGGATCACCCGGCAGAAGGGGCTGCCGCTGTTCCTGCGAGCCGTGGCCCAGCTGCCGCCCGACGTCCAGATCGTCCTGTGCGCCGGCGCGCCGGACACCCCGGAGATCGAGGCCGAGGTCGTGGCGCTGGTCGACGAGCTGTCGAAGACCCGCACCGGTGTGGTGTGGATCCGCGAGATGCTGCCGCGCGCCGACGTCGTCGCCCTGCTGTCGGCGGCCACCGCGTTCGTGTGCCCCTCGATCTACGAGCCGCTCGGCATCGTCAACCTGGAGGCGATGGCCTGCGAGACTGCCGTCGTGGCCACCGCCACCGGCGGCATCCCGGAGGTCGTGGTCGACGGGGTGACCGGTCGGCTGGTGCCGATCGAGCAGGCCACCGACGGCACCGGCACGCCGCTCGATCCCGACCGGTACGTCGCCGACTTCGCGTTCGCGCTCAACGAGGTCGTCGCCGACCCTGATCGGGCCAAGGAGATGGGGCGGCTGGGCCGGATCCGGGCGCAGGAGTCGTTCAGCTGGCCGGCGATCGCGGAGAAGACCATGGAGGTCTACCGCTCGGTCCTCTAACCGCCGACCCGTCGCAGATGTACGCCTGAATCGCGCCGACCCGTCGCAGATGTACACGGCTCGTCGTGCGTCTGTGGACGGAAGGTGGGCTGGATCGGGCAGCCTGTGGAGAGCCGGTCGCGAGGTCGGAGCCGCTGCCCGATGCTCGGGGCATGGAACCGCCCCACACCCCCGCTATCCGCAGCCAGCAGGACCTGGAGCAGACCTGGCGACGCCTGATGGGACCCCTGGGCTTCAGCCGGCACCAGCTCTGGGTGATGCTGATCGAGGCCGACCACCGTCCCCTGCCCCACCTCATCGAGATCCCGGACGCCCGGTGGCCGCCCGATGCCCGGGAGATCGAGGCCCTCGGCAAGTTCCTGGCGGGCCTGCATCGAGGGGTCGTCGGAGCTGAGGGACGCGTCGCCTTCCTGCGCTCACGTCCCGGGCGAGACGGCGTACTCGAGCGTGACCGGGCCTGGGCGCGGGCGCTCTACGACGCCTGCCGCGCTCACCACATTCCCTGCGAGATCGTCCACCTCGCCACCGACGACCGACTGCTGCCGCTCGACGACGAGGACATCGTCACCTGAGTGGAGTCCGGCACGCACCAGGTGCGTGGCGGACTCCTCCCGGCGTCGGGGCCTCAGCCGCAGACGATGGCCAGTGACCCGTTGACCATGCGGTACTTCGTCTTGGCCCACGAGTCGGTGTCGGAGCAGTCGTCGGCTCCCGCCTGCCCGTTGTCCAGGTCGCTGCCCGGCCCGCCACGCAGGCGGTCGTCGCCCCTGCCACCCAGCAGGGTGTCGTCGCCGCGGCCCCCGAAGAGGGTGTCCCGTCCTGACCCACCGGCGACCCGGTCGTCTCCGGCACCGCCGTCGACGCAGTCGGAACCGGCGCCGCCCTCGACGGTGTCGTCGCCCGGGCCCGCGTCGATGGTGTCGTTGCCGCCGTTGCCGCGGATCCGGTCGTCTCCGCCGCGTCCGAGGATCACGTCGTCGCCCGGGGTGCCCTCCAGGAGGTCGTCGCCCGCCGTGCCGATGATGGTGACGCCGCTCGTCGTACACCCCGACGGTGCGGCGGTGGCCGGCGCAGCGACGAGTCCGGCTCCGGCACACAGCAGCAGTGCCCCGGTCAGTGAAAGGTGGCGAATGTTCATGATGGTGCTCCTCCTGGTCGTGTGGGACACCGCTGTGGCGTTCCCCCCGTGCCGCACGATGCGGCCTGTCCGAAACCCTGCCGCGCGCACGTCATTGCCGCGTCAGTACGAGCGCCGGGCGGCGACCACCTCCGACCCCCGCCCATCGGAGGTGGTCGCCGCCCGGCTGGACCGACTCACGGCACGATGACCTCGACCGCGAGGAAGGAGTCCGCGCCGGCGCCGCCGTTGGCCCGGTCGAACCCGGGCCCCCCGTCGAGATCGTCGGACCCGTTGTTGCCCCACAGGCGATCAGCACCGCTGCCGCCGCCCAGCAGGTCGCGGCCGTCCCCGCCCGAGACCTTGTCGTCCCCCGCGTTGCCGGTCGCGGTGTCGTTGCCGGTGCCGGTCTCGACCGTGTCGTCACCGTCGTTCCCGAAGACCGCGTCGTCGCCGTCCCCGGCCTTGACGTGGTCGTCACAGGCGCCGCCGAGCACGAGGTCGTCCCCGTTGCCGGCCACGATCCGGTCCGCACCGCCCCGGCCGCGGATGATGTCGTCGCCACCCAGGCCGAGGATGGTGTCGGCCCCTGCGGTGCCGTTGAGTACGTCGGGTCCCGGCGTACCCACGATCAGGTTGCCGGGCACCGCACAAGGTCCCGCGGCCGTGGCCGCAGGGACGGTCAGGGCCATGCAGCCCGCGATCGCGCCGGACCCCACCAGTGCTGCCAGTGTCTTGGGAATGCTCATGATCTGCTCCTTGCTGTCCGTGCGTTCCCCCGAACGCACCGTCACCGATCTGATGACCGGATCAGCACACCAAGCAGGCCTCCGCACGGCGTCAGCACGAGATCAGTACGCCGAGCACCGGCGGGGGCGTCGCCTCGATGGCCCGCATCGCCTGCACCCAGCGCTCGTGGGCGCGGCGCGCCTCCCCGTGTCGCCCGGCTCGCACCAGCAGCTTCACCAGGGTGCGGTGCGTGGACTCGTCGTAGCCGTCGGCGCTCAGGATCCGCACGAGGCACGTGACGGCATGGTCGATGTCCCCGCGCCGTCCGCTGAGGTTCGCGGTCAGTCGCAGTGACCTGAGCCAGACCGCCCGTACCTCCTCACGGACCGCCTGGGCCCACTGCTCGTAGGGCTCGTCCTCGAACGCCTCCCCGCGGTAGGTCTCCGTCAGCTCCGAGAGCACGCGACGGGCTCCCTCCTCGTCGCGCGCCTCGGCCAGCGCCGCGGCCCGATCGGCGTCGCGCAGGAACGTCTCCAGGTCGATCTCCAGGCGTGAGCAGTCGAGGCGCAGGCCCGCCAGGTCGGCGACAACGTACTGGTCGGTGGGACCCTCCTTGTCGGGGTCCAGCACGGCCCGGACCGCGGAGATGAGCACCGACAGCCGATGGCCCGTGCGCTTCGGGTCGTCGTCGGGCCAGAGCAGCTCGCACAGCTCGCCCCGGCTCCAGGGCCGCCCGCGGCGTGCCACCAGCAGCTTGAGCAGCAGGCGCGCCTGCCGCGACCGCCAGGCCGCCACCGGCACCGGGTCGCCGTCGACCAGCACCTCGAACGCCCCCAGCACCCTGATCCGGATGCCCGCCTCGTCGAGCTCGGCCAGCGCACGGCGTACTCGTTCGGCGGCCACGCTCGCGCCGCCACGCACCCAGATCTCCAGTGCCTCCTCGAGCGCCGCGCTCGCCGCGTCACGCTCACCCAGGGCCGCCGCCACCCGGGCCGACAGCTCCAGCGCCTCCGCCAGAGGCGCCTGGTGCTGAAGGGAGCGCGCCCGCTCGACCGCGACCCGGGCCCAGCTCCGCGCCGACTCGGGCTCGCCCGTCGACAGGCTGAGACCACCGAGCACCACCGCGGGCAGGACGGCGAACTCGGGCTCGGCGATCGCCTCCGCCTCCTGTGCGAGGCGCAGCGCCCGGGTCGTGGGCTCCGGTCCGTCACCCAGCAGAGCAGCCAGCCTGGCGAGGGCCGGCACCAGCACCTGCTGCTCCCCCGTGTCCCGGGCAAGGCTCACGACCTCCTCGTACGCCGCCCGGCTGCTCTCGGACCGTTCGCACTGACGCTCGATCTCGGCCAGCCCGTGCAGGGCCCCGGCCGTCCGGGCCAGGCCGCAGCGTCGAGAGACCCCGAGAGACCTCTCGAAGCACGACCTCGCCTCGTCCCAACGACCGAGGCCGACCAGGGCCTCACCCACGGTGTTCAGGGCGCAGACCAGAGTGCCTGGCGGGCAGGCCCGCTCCGCCGTCTCCAGCGCGCGTCGGCCGACCTCGGCCGCCCGCGTGAAGTCGGCACGCGCCAGCAGGCTGTCAGCCTGGTTCAACAGCACCCGCGCCTCCAGCACGAGGTCTCCGGCGCGACCGGCCGCCTGTAGGCCGGCCGCCAGATGGTTCTCGCGCCGCGCACCGGTGGCGGTCAGTGCCATCGCGAGGTGAGCCGTCGCCAGGGCCCGGTCGTCGTCGGCGGCGCGACCGAGGGCCAGGGCGCGGGCAGCGTCTCGAGCAGCAGCCTTGCCCTCGCCGAGCATGAAGCGGGCGCTGGCCAGCACCGCCCAGCGGCGCGACTCCTCGACCTGGAGGGCGGGCGCAGCCTCGGCAGCCAGCGGCGCGATGGCCTCGCACGCGGCGATGGCCTCGGCGTACTCCGCCTGCGAGTAGTGCAGCGCGGCCCGACGCCAAGCCAGAGCGGCGTCAGTGGGTGCGAGGTCCGCGACGCGCGCGAACAGCCGACGAGCCAGCGTGGTGTCGCCGCTCATCCGGGCCGCGTCCGCCTGCACCAGCAGCACCTCCCGGCAGCGCGCCGGCTCGGGAAGGTCCCCGAGGACGCGGACGAGATCCGCCGCCCCGCCGGAGCCGAGGATCTGTTCGGCCTGCTCGACGATCTCGGACGCGGTGCAGGCGTGCCAGTCGGGTTGCCGCTTGTCGATCTGGGCCACTCACATCACCTCGCCCCCACAGGAGGCCGGAGCGACGGGTCAGATACGCGCGGAGGGACTGTCCAACAGGATTGGGAGGACGTCGAGCGCACGGCTCCGCAGCTCGGCGAGGGCTTGCGGCTGGCCGGCCAGGTGGCCCAGAACCGCCTTCTCGAAGACCCCGTCGAGCAGCGCGTAGGCGGTCGTGGAGTCGAACGCCAGCGGGGTCTCGGCGAGCTCGGAGTAGCGCTGGAGCACCCGCGCGATCATCTGCTCGAGCGTCCGGTCGATCGCCATCACGTCGTCGCGGAACTCGTCGTCGAACATGCTCTGGGTGCGTAGGTCGTACCACAGCCGGTGCATCGGCGCCTCGTCGGTGAGCGTCTCGACCAGCTTGTCGGCGAAGCGCTCGGCGAGCTCGTCGGCGCTGGTGGACTGCGCGATCACGTCGTCGTAACGGGTGACGCACTTGGCCTTGTAGTAGCGCACGCAGTGCACGATCAGCTCGGTCTTGCTGGCGAAGTAGTAGTGCACGACGCCGTGGGTGAACTCGGAGTTCTGGGCGATCTCCCGCAGGCTGGTGCGCGCGTAGCCGAGCTCGCCCAGGGTCGCCAGGGCCGACTCGGCGAGCTGGGTGCGGCGCTCGTCGTACTTCTCCTCGCGGGTGCGCCGAGGCCCGCTGCGGGACCGGTCCCGAGCGGGTGCGACAGGAGTCGTCGAGGCACTCACACACACCATCCTAACCCCAGCAACGACCAAACTTGACATCTGTCCAGACAAAGTCTTGACACCCGTCAAGGATCGGGTCAGGGTGTGACCGTTGCCACAACCACCGTCGAAGGAGACCCCGATGAGCGTGTTCGACCTGACCGGCCGCAAGGCCCTGGTGACCGGAGGGGCACAAGGCCTCGGGGAGGGCATGGCCCAGGCGCTCGCCGCCGCCGGGGCCGTCGTGATGATCGCCGACATCCAGGAGGACGCCGGCAGGGCGGCAGCGGCCGCTCTCGGCCAGGGCCACGGCTTCGTACGCCTCGACGTCACCGACGACGACAACTGGGCGAGCGCGGTCGCCGACACCGTCGCCCACCTCGGGGGCCTCGACATCCTGGTCAACAACGCCGGCGTCGAGATCACCAGCCTGATCACCGAGGTCGAGACCAAGGACATCCGCACGATGCTCGACGTCAACCTGCTCGGCACCACGCTGGGCCTCAAGAACGGCCTGCGGGCGATGCGCCCGGGCGGCATCGCCGGCCAGGGCGGCAGCATCGTCAACATCGCCTCGGTGGCCGCGACCATCGCCTTCCCGGGCATCTCGGTCTACTCCGCCACCAAGTCGGGTGTCGAGCGACTCACCAAGGTCGCCGCGATGGAGTCGGGCAAGCTCGGCTACGGCGTCCGGGTCAACTGCATCTTCCCCGGCCTGGTGCCGACCGCGATGGGTGCCGGCCTCGCCAACGACGTGGCCGCGCTGGGCCTGTTCGGCTCGCCGGAGGAAGCCGTCGGCGCGGTCATCGAGCTCACGCCCTCCGGTCGCCTGGGCGAGATCTCCGACATGGCCGACGCGGTGGTGTTCCTCGCCTCCGACGCCTCTCGCTTCGTCACCGGCGCCGGCCTGCCGGTCGACGGCGGAATGGGGATGTGAGCATGACCACCAAGCCCGTCGTCGTCTACGGCGCCTCCGGTTACACCGGCCGCCTCATCTGCGAATACCTGCGGGAGTACAACGTCCCCTTCGTGGCCGCCGGTCGCGACACCGACAAGCTCGACGCCTCCATGTCCAGCAACGTCGCCGGCATCGAGACCGCCGACTACGAGGTGGTCCAGGTCGGCCACGACGTGGCCTCGCTGACCGAGCTGTTCTCGGGCGCCTCGGTGGTCTGCAACACCGTCGGACCGTTCAGCAAGTGGGGTCCCGAAGTGGTCGAGGCCTGCCTCGCGGCCGGCGCTCACTACCTCGACACCACCGGCGAGCAGGACTGGCTGATCACCTGCGACGAGAAGTACGGCCACGACTTCGAGGAGGCCGGCCTGCTGCTGTCTCCCGGCGTCGCGCAGATGTACACCACCGGCGAGATCGCGGCCGAGGTGTGCCTCGAGACTCCCGGCCTCGACACGCTCGACATCGCGGTCTTCTGGGGTGGCAGCCCGACGATCGCGTCGACCCAGACCATCCTGTTCAACGCGGCGCTCTCGGGGGCCCACTACCTCGAGCAGAACCGCTACGTGCCGTTCGACCCCGAGGCCGGCCACTATCAGCTCGCCATCCCCGGCCAGCACGAGCTGGCCCTGGCCCTGCCGTGGGGCGGCACCTCGCACCCGGTCTGGTATGCCCGCGATCCGCGGGTGGCCAACGTGAAGGCACTCGGCGGGGTGTTCAACAAGCCCCTCATGCTCGGCGTACCCCAGATCGTGGCCGCGGCCATCGAGGCCACCGCCGGGATGGAGCCCGACGAGAAGTACGCCGCCCTCGCGGCCACGGCGGCCCAGGTCATGAACGTGATGCCGCCTCGGGAGAACCCTCGCGTCAACCGCTCCATGGACTCGGTCTACGCGTCGGGTCCGCTGGGGCGGGCGCACTGCGTGATCCACGGCAACCAGAACTACAAGCAGACCGGCGTCCTCCAGGCGTTCGCGGCCTACTCGCTGCTCCAGCAGAAGCCCCGCCGAGCCGGCTTCGCCTCGGGCTGCCAGGCGTTCGGCCACCGCGAGCTGCTCGGAGTGCTGCAGAGCTTCGGGCTTGTGATGAAGCCGCAGCTGACCGTGAGCTCATGAGGCTCGTCGACTACCTCGACAAGGGCGCCTCCCTCGGCCCGGACAGAGCCTGCCTGACCACCGACGGCGAGACGATGACCTACGCCGAGGTCCAGGACCTGTCCGGGCGGGTGGCCGGCGCGCTGAGCGCCTCCGGAGTGGGCGTGGGCGAGAAGGTGGCCATCCTGTCCGCCAACGACCCGGTCGCCTTCTCGTGCGTGTTCGGGATCAGCCGGGCCGCTGCGGTCTGGTGCCCCATCAACCCGCGCAACGAGGCCAGCGAGAACCGCGAGCTGCTCGACCTCTTCGACTGCGTGGCGCTGATCTTCCAGGGCGGGTTCGCCCCACTGGTCGACTCGATCCGCGAGCGGCTTCCCCAGGTGCACACGCTGGTGTGCCTCGACGCCGACCTGGACTGGGCGCTGTCGTGGGAGGAGTTCCTCGCCCGGGGGGACGCGTCGGAGGTCGGGCCCCTCTCGGAGGTCGAGCCCGGCCAGACGACCACCCCACCGGACGACGTGGCGATGATCGTCGGCACCGGCGGCACCACCGGGACCCCGAAGGGGGTCATGCTCACCGGCCGCAACCTCGAGACCATGACCGCGCTGACCCTGATGGGCTATCCGTTCGAGGGGCGACCCACCTACCTCGCGCTCGCCCCGTTGACCCACGCGGCCGGCGTCCTCTGCTTCCCCGTCCTGGCCCTCGGGGGCGAGGTGGTGATCATGCGCTCCCCCGACGTCGCGGGCTTCCTCGAGCTCGTCGAGCACCATCGGGTCACCCACACCTTCCTGCCGCCGACGCTGATCTACATGGTGCTGGGCCACCCCGCACTGGAGACCACGGACCTGTCGTCGCTCCAGTGCTTCTGGTACGGCGCCGCGCCGATGTCAGCCGCACGTCTCGAGGAGGCGCTGGGGCGGATCGGACCGGTGATGGCCCAGCTGTTCGGCCAGACCGAGGCGCCGATGATGATCTCGATGATGCCTCCGGCGGACCACTTCCGCCCCGACGGCAGCATCCACCGCGAACGGCTCTCGTCGGCCGGCCGCCCCGCTCCCCTGGTCACCGTCGCGATCCTTGACTCCGACGGTGGCCAGGCCGCCACCGGCGAGCGCGGGGAGATCGGCATCCGCAGCTCCCTGGTGATGGCCGGCTACTACAAGAACCCGGACGCGACCGCGGAGGCCTCGGCCCATGGCTGGCACCACACCGCCGACATCGGCTATCTCGACGAGGATGGCTTCCTGTTCATCGTCGACCGCGCGAAGGACATGATCATCACCGGTGGCTTCAACGTCTACTCGACCGAGGTCGAACAGGCGCTGATGCAGCACCCCGACGTGCAGGACTGCGCGGTGATCGGGCTGCCGGACGACAAGTGGGGCGAGCGGGTGGTCGCCGTGCTCCAGCCGCAGGCAGGACGGGCGGTGGATCCGGTGGCGCTCAAGGAGTTCGTCAAGTCCAGGATCGGCAGCGTCAAGACGCCCAAGCAGATCGAGGTGTGGCCGGACCTGCCCCGATCCAAGGTCGGCAAGGTGCTCAAGACCGAGATCAAGAGCCAGCTCCGAGAGCCCTGAGGCGATCGGGTGGTCTCGCCGTTGGGGCCGGAAGCGCCTGGGTCGACTACCTTGGACAGATGGACACCACGGAACGCACCGAGCCCGCAGTTGGAACCGAAGAGGCCCGGACGGCGTGGGCGGCTGCGGCTCGCGAGATCCTGGTGACGACGGCGGGCACCTACCGTGACCTGATCACGTTCAAGCAGATCGCCGCCGCGGTGCAGGAGAACACCGGCATCACCACGACCCAGCTGTCGAACCACTGGCTCGGCGACGTGCTGAGCCGGGTGGCGGTGGAGTGCGACCAGCGTGGTGAGCCGCTGCTGACCTCGTTGTGCGTCGACGCGACGGGGAGCGTGGGCGCCAACTACAGCGCGACCGTCGCCCGCATCCGCGGCACCGCCCCCGATGACGGCGACATGCAGGCCGCCGAGGAGCGCCTGGCCTGTCACCGCTTCTTCGGCGCCGATGTCCCCGAGGGTGGCGGCACCCGCGCCCTGTCCACCCAGGAGAAGACCCGGCGCGACCGCGCCAAGAAGGCCGCGCCCTACGACGGCAAGACCTGCGCGAAGTGCAACATGGAGCTGCCCGCCAACGGTGCCTGCGACTACTGCGACTGAGCGGTCGGAGGCTCCTCGCTGGTGGTGAGGGTGCCCGCAGGAATCCCCGGATATCCGGCTCTTCTGACTGATGTGTGGGTCGTCGTGCGTGGCTCACGAGGGACACGCCGCTCTCTGTCTAGGTTTCTGAGCTGTCTAGGAACAGGAACCAGTGGCAGGAGAACGGCGTGTCGACGCTGAGCCTATTCCGTGGTCTGCTCGGTCTCGATAACACCGCGATCGAGAATGTCCGCTCTCTTGTG
>CZKA01000044.1_pt1 | contig 36096 bp, 38 predicted proteins | sample 1657991 | NCBI WGS metagenome assembly CZKA01 (sample SAMEA3501708, study PRJEB10268) | metagenome | biome: nitrite-oxidizing laboratory bioreactor; material: liquid mineral medium | place: Austria | collected 2011-12-21
CACCGCCCAGAACTCCCCGGACGACACCCACGGATCCGTCAGTAGAGCCGGATATCCGGGGAACCCTGCACGCCCACGCGCCCGAACTGTCTGGATTGCTCTAGGCTCCCGGCATGCTCATCATCGCCCTCATCCTGTTCGGCATGCTCATCGGCGCCGGTGCCCAGCTCATCCTGGGCAAGCCCGCGCAGGGGATCGACTGGCCGATGGCGTTCGCCTCCGGGCTCATCGGCTCGTTCGTGGGTGGCCTGCTGGTCAGCCTGCTGGCAGGCGACGGCATCGAGATCCAGCCCAGCGGCATCATCGGCTCGCTGGTCGGCGCCGTCATCGTGACCGCGGGCTGGCGCTGGTGGAAGGCCCGCAGCGCCGCCTGAGCGTCAGATCCAGCGGGAGAACCAGATCCGCGACATCCACTCCGAGTGGGTGATCAGACCGTCGGTCCAGATCGGCCAGAACCACGCGAAGTTCAGCACCACCAGGATGAAGAACGAGCCCGCCACGATCGTCCCGACGGTACGCCGCGTCGACGACACCGGGCCGCGGGTCAGCCGGCCCATCAACAGTGTCAGCGCGAGCACCGTGAACGGCAGGATGTTGATCGCGTAGAACAGGAAGATCGGTCGGTCGGCATACCTGAACCAGGGCAGCCAGGTCGTGGCGACCCCGACGACCACGATCCCGTAGCGCCAGTCGCGCCGCGCGACCCAGCCGAACACGGCATACACCAGGGCGACCACGCCGCCCCACCACAGCACGGGGTTGCCGATCAGCAGGACCTGTCGCAGGCAGTCGCTCTTCGCCGGGGCGTCGCAGCCCTGCTCGCCGGGCAGGATCTTCAGCTGCGCGTCGACCCCGACCGGCCGGTTCAGCACCAGCCAGCCGAGCGGCTTGGACTGGTAGACGTGCGAGCTGTCGTTGAGGAAGTGGGTGTGGAAGGTCAGCACGTCGTGGTGGTAGTAGTACAGCGAGCGCAGTGACTGCCAGGTCTCGCCGACGAACCCGTCCGCGTCCGGCTCCTTGGCGGTGGGCCACTGGCTGCCCCCGTCGAACTGGGTGTACTGCGTGTTGGACAGGTGCTCCTCGAACTGGTGGGCGTGCATCAGCCAGCCGGTCCAGGTGGCCACGTAGACGACGAAGGCCACGACCACGAGGTGGACGAAGGCCACCGGGGCGTCGACGAGCAAGGACCTGGGCAGCGCCCAGGCCACCCCGAACGACCGGCGCGCCCCGGCCGCCCACACCCACACGAGCAGCCCGAACCCGGCCAGCACGATCGCCGCACCCCACTTGGTGCCGCACGCCAGCCCGAAGCAGAGCCCGGCCACGAACAGCCACGGGCGGAACCAGAGCACCGGTCCGAACCCGCCGGGCGAGGGGGGACGCTGGGCCAGCCTGCGCCGCATCCAGTCGCGGTCGTTCACGCACGCGGCCACCGCGCAGAGGATGAACAGGGCCTCGAAGCCGTCCAGCAGCGCCAGCCTCGACAGCACCAGCTGGAGCCCGTCGAAGCAGAGCAGCAGCCCCGCGACGCAGCCGAGCAGCGTCGATCCGGTGAGCCGGCGTGCCAGCCGGCACATCACCAGCACCATCAGCGCGCCCGCCACCGCGGCGGAGACCCGCCACCCGAAGGGGTCCATGCCGAAGGCCTTCTCGCCGAGGGCGATCATCCACTTCCCGACCTCCGGGTGCACCGTCATCGACGGGCCGTCCTGCCAGATGCCGGTGGTGTGGCCGGACAGGATCTTCGCGTCGGCCTTGGCGACGTACTCCCGGGTGTAGCCGAAGTGCAGCAGCGACCACGCGTCCTTGGCGTAGTAAGTCTCGTCGAACTGCATCGCATGGGGAGAGCCGAGCCGCCACAACCGCAGGAAGAGCGCCAGCAACGCGATGCCGATCGCGGACGCCCAGCCGAGGAAGGGGTCCTCCCGGGTGAGCCGTCCCCGCGCCCGCTCGGCGGCCACCGGAACCCTCTCGCCGTCAGCAGTGCGCGAGAGCCCCTCCATGACGGTCACGAGCCACACCCTACGACCGGCCCGTCTGCGATCGGGCATGATCGGCGCATGACGTCGACCGCCGCTGGAGTCCTGGTGCTGGCCGCGACTCCGATCGGCAGGGTCGGCGACGCACCGCCTCGCCTGGCCGAGGAACTGCTCGGCGCCGATGTGATCGCGGCCGAGGACACGCGGCGCTTCCGGCGCCTCGCCTCCGACCTCGGCCTCGCCCTCACCGCGCGCGTCGTGTCCTACTTCGAGGGCAACGAGGCCGCCCGTACGCCGCTCCTCCTCGACGCCCTGCTCGCCGGGGAACGGGTGGTGCTGGTCACGGACGCCGGCATGCCGTCGGTCTCCGACCCGGGCTACCGCCTCGTCGCCGCCGCCGTCGACCGAGGTGTCGTCGTCACCGCCGTGCCGGGGCCGTCGGCGGTGCTCACGGCCCTCGCCGTCTCGGGGCTGCCGGTCGACCGGTTCTGGGGGAGCGGGCCCGCCGGCTCGTCGGCCTCGCCGACGAGGAGCGCACCATGGTGTTCTTCGAGGCCCCCCACCGCACCGAGGCCGCCCTCGCGGCGATGGCCGAGGCGTTCGGCGACGACCGGGCCGCAGCGGTGTGCCGCGAGCTCACCAAGACCCACGAGGAGGTGCGCCGCGGGCCGCTCGCCGAGCTCGTCACCTGGGCGGCCGACGGGATCAGGGGCGAGGTCACCATCGTGGTGACCGGCGCCGTCCCCACCCGGCTCGACTCCGACCCAGCCACGCTGAAGTCCGCCGTCGCCGCTCGGGAGGAAGCGGGGCTCAGCCGCAAGGACGCGATCCTCGAGGTGGCCCGCGAGGCCGGCGTACCCAAGCGGGAGGTCTACAACCTTGTCCACTCCTGACCGGCCCGCCGACCCACGTGCGCAACGACCGCCCGTGCCCGAGCCGCTTCCCCACCCCGTGGTCGACAACCACTGCCACCTCGACATGTCCTTCGGCGACCCGCTCGGTCCCGACGAGGCCCTGGCCCGGGCTGTCGCGGTCAACGTCACCCGGATCGTGCAGATCGGGTGCGAGCTGTCCACCGCCGGCTGGGCGGTGGAGTACGCCGAGCAGCACCCCGAGGTCGTCGCCGGGGTCGCCCTGCACCCGAACGAGGCGCCCCTCGTCGGCGATCTCGACGCGGCCGTCGCGGAGATCGAGAGGCTGGCCGGCTCGTCGGCCCGGGTCCGCGCGATCGGCGAGACCGGGCTCGACCACTTCCGCACCGGTCCCGAGGGGCGAGATGTCCAGACCACGAGTTTCCGGCGTCACATCGACCTCGCCAAGCGCCTCGACAAGACACTGGTGATCCACGACCGGGACGCCCACGACGAGGTGCTGGCCGTGCTCGACGAGGAGGGCGCGCCGGACCGGTGGGTGATGCACTGCTTCTCTGGGGACGCCGACTTCGCCCGCCGGTGCCTCGACCGCGGCGCACACCTGAGCTTCGCCGGGACGGTGACCTTCAAGAACGCCGATCCCCAACGGGAGGCGCTGAAACTCGCTCCGCGCGACCGGATCCTGGTGGAGACCGACGCGCCGTACCTCACCCCGATGCCGCACCGCGGCCGACCCAACGCCTCCTACCTCATCCCCCTGACCATGCGTGTCATGGCCGAGGTCCGAGGCGACGATCTGGGCGAGCTGTGCCTGGCGGTCGATGCCAACACCGAGGTCGCGTTCGGCGGTAGTTGGTAGTGACAGGTGGGGGGAGACCTCCGTCACGAGGGCCGTTGAGAGGGCTCCGTGGAGTTTGCGAACGCTCCAGACCCCGTTATCGTCTTGTGACTGTTGGCCGGGATCGGGAGAGACAGCACCACCACGGCGCGCTTGCGCGGCGTACCCGAGGCCCGGGAAGTACGACGTCAGGACCCATGTGCGCCGCACCATCGCACGGCTCGTGAACAGCCGGATCGCCCTCATCGCCCTCGTGACGCTGGTCGTCCTCGCGGTCGCCGGAACCACCCTCGGCTACGCGAAGATGAGCAAGAGCGTCACCCTGTCCCTCGACGGACAGGCCGAGCAGGTGAGCGCCCTCGGCACCACCGTGGGTGACGTCCTCAACTCCGAGGGCATCTCGGTCGGCGAGCACGACGTGGTCGCTCCCTCGCTCGACGAGCAGGTCGAGGACGGAGACCGGATCACGGTCCGCTTCGGTCGCCAGCTCACGTTGAGCGTCGACGGCAACCCGCAGACCTACTGGGTCACCGCGACCGACGTCGACGGGGCCCTGAGCCAGATCGGCCGCACCTTCGCCGGCGCCGACCTCTCCGCCAGCCGCGGCACCGACATCAGCCGCGACGGCATGCGACTCACGGTCACCACCCCCAAGCGCGTCCAGATCAAGGTCGGCAGGGGCGAGCTGGTCACCCGCAAGCTCGCCGTCCTCACGGTCGAGGACGCCCTGCGCGAGCTGGGGGTCAAGGTCGACCAGGACGACGTGGTCAAGCCTGCCCTGAGCACCCGCATCACCAACGGCAGCAAGGTCGTCGTCACCCGGATCCGGATCGTCACCAAGTCCGTCGAGGACGAGGTCATCGCCTACGACACCGTCGAGACCGAGGACTCCTCCGCCTACGAGGGCGACGACACCGTCGAGCGCGAGGGGGTCGACGGACGCCGTGACGTCACCTACCGCCTCGTCTTCCGCAACGGCAAGCTCAGCGTCACCAAGGTGATCACGGCCGACGTGACCCGCAAGCCGGTCTCCGAGCTCATCGCCGTCGGCACCAAGGAGAATGCCGCGACCAACTTCGCGGGTGGCAACTCCGTGTGGGATGCGCTCGCGCAGTGCGAGTCCGGCGGCAACTGGGCCATCAACACCGGCAACGGCTACTACGGCGGCCTCCAGTTCAACCTCGGCACCTGGCAGGCGTACGGCGGCTCCGGGCTGCCCAGCAATGCCAGCCGCGAGGAGCAGATCCGGATCGCCACCAAGCTGCGCGACGCCTCCGGTGGCTACGGCGCGTGGCCCGGCTGCGCGTCCGCCCTGGGCCTGCCCCGCTGAGGCGAGTCAGCCCTGGATCGACGTGGCGAAGGACGAGACGGCCTTCGGGTAGCCACCCACGGTGATCTTGTGGTTGTTGTCCCGCTCCCGGTTGAAGAACACGCCCCAGGCCAGGCCCGACGCGTCGAACTGGGACCGCAGGTCGGCGTAGAAGCCGCTCATCGCCTCGTCGCCGAGGGCCACCGGCATGCCGAACTCGCCCAGCGCGATGGGCTGGCCCAGGTACCACGGCTCGGCCTTGATCCAGGAGATGTCTGACGCGGTGATGCTGGCGATGGTGTCCGTCGCGTGGTTGGCGTAGGGGTCGAACAGGATGTAGTCCGGGTCGGCGTTCCCCGGCTGCGCGAACACGTCACCGACGGTCCCCTCGAAGCCTCGGTCGTAGCCCACGAACCAGTACGTCGCCTTGAGGTTCGGGGCTGCCGCGTGCACCCGGTCGTAGAAGATGCTCAGCGCCTGGCCGTAGACCGACGGCGACGCGCTCTCGCCGGTGACCATGCCGCGGTTCACCTTCACCCGGAACTCGTGGTCGAGGGTGACGTAGACGTTCACGTCGGGGTGCGACTGGGCCAGCACCCGAAGATCCTCGACATACCTGTCCAGCCAGGCCAGTGACGCGGCGTTGCCGGTCACGATCCCGCTGATGTGCTGCGTGCCCTGGGTGGTGATCGTGATGTTGGGACTGGTCCCGCGCGCCATCCGGGCCTGCTCGTAGGCCTGGTTGATCCGCTGGTCGACCTGGTAGTAGGTGCTGGCGGCGTCCGGGTAGGCGCCGAAGGAGCCGAGGGTGGACTGGTCCGGGTCGTCGTTCGGGGCGCCGTTGTAGACACCCAGTCCTGGCTCGGGCAGCTGCCCGGCCAGGCGCGGCGGCGGGGTGTAGGTGATCCGCACCCGGCCGACGGAGAACCGGTTGCGGCGCTCGGTCGGGTGTGCGGCGCGGAGGCGCAGGACGACGGTCGGGTCGTCGGTGTGCAGGGTGGAGGCCAGCCGCGCCCGCACCCAGGTGCGAGGGGTGCGCTTCACCAGGACCGCTCGATGCGCCGCGGATCCGCGTTGGGCGAGGGTCAGCCGGGCGCGCACCGTGCGGCTCGAGCGGATCCGCGCATCGACCCGGAAGGTGCCGCCGGCTTCCACCGACGACCGTTCGGCGGACTCGCTGAGCGCCTGCAGCTCGTCGCTCAGGTCCAGCACCACCCGGCGTCCGTGCTCCCGGGCCACGAAGGAGAGCCTGGCGGGCAGCTGCTCGGAGGCGACGATGCCTGCGCAGGGCTCGACCCCGGCCTGCGCGCTTCCCCCACCCAGCACGGCACCGCAGAGCAGCGCCGAGGTGAGCAACAGGGGGATGGTTCGCACGCCTTATTAACGCTGCCCAGCGGGAAATATGATGACGAACGGGCAAGCTCGCGGAACTGGTCCAAACCTGGGCTGTTGCTTGGCCATCAGAATCACGAAACGCCAGCAGCGAGCGGAGCTTCCGCTTACAGTGCGCGGTCCGGCGGGTGCGGGCGGATCCACCACGATCACGTTCCAAGCGACCCCGCCCACTAGGCTCGACGCCATGCCTGCAGACCCGATCGCCGCCGGGCCGAGACTCCTCGGTCCGGCGGAAGTGCGTTCGCTGGCAGCAGACCTCGACCTGCGCCCGACGAAGCAGAAGGGCCAGAACTTCGTCATCGACGCCAACACCGTGCGGCGTATCGTCCGCGAGTCGGGCATCGCCGACGACGACGTGGTGCTCGAGGTCGGGCCCGGTCTCGGCTCGTTGACCCTGGCTCTGCTCGGCGTCGCGCGCGAGGTCGTGGCGGTCGAGATCGACGACGCCCTCGCCGAACGGCTGCCGGCCACGATCGCGGCGTACGCCCCCGACCAGGCGGCCGCCTTCCGGGTGATCCACGCCGACGCCCTGCGGATCGGCTCGCTGCCCGATCCCCAGCCGACCGCGCTGGTGGCGAACCTGCCCTACAACGTGTCGGTCCCGGTGCTGCTGCACCTGCTCTCGCTCCTGCCGACGCTCGAGCGCGGACTGGTGATGGTGCAGGCCGAGGTGGCCGACCGGCTCGCGGCCGCCCCCGGCTCCAAGGTCTACGGCGTACCGTCGGTCAAGGCCGCGTGGTACGCCGACGTACGCCGAGCCGGCAGCGTCGGTCGCAACGTCTTCTGGCCTGCCCCCAACGTCGACTCCGGCCTGGTGGCCTGGACCCGGCGCGACCCTCCCCTGACCACTGCTACGAGAGAACAGGTGTTCGCCGTCATCGACGCTGCCTTCGCCCACCGACGCAAGATGCTCCGTTCGACCCTCAAGGAGGTCGCGGGGTCCTCCGAGCGCGCCGAAGCCGCCCTGGTCCGGGCCGGGGTCGACCCGACGGCTCGAGGTGAGGTCGTCGGCGTCGCCGGCTTCGCGCGCATCGCCGAGGAGCTCGGCGCTTGATGGCGAAGCGACGGGAGATCTCGGTGCGCGCCGCCGCCAAGGTCAACCTGCACCTGGGCGTGGGCGCACCGCGGGAGGACGGCTTCCACCCACTGGCGACCGTCTACCAGGCCATCGGGTTGTACGACGACGTGACGGCTCGGTCGGCCACCTCCTGGAAGCTCGAGCTCACCGCCTCCGACCACGTGAACGCCGGCCTGGTGCCGATGGTCGACAACATCGTCCACCACGCGGCGCGTGCGCTCGCGGCCCACCACGGCCTCGACGACCTGGTCGCCGCGATCGAGATCGGCAAGACCATCCCGGTGGCCGGCGGTCTCGCCGGCGGCTCGGCCGATGCGGCAGCCGCGCTGGTGGCCCTCGACCGCCTGCACGGGCTGAACACCCCCGACGACGACCTGCTCAGGATCGCAGGCGACCTCGGCAGCGACGTCCCGTTCGCGCTGATGGGCGGCACCGCCATCGGCACCGGGCGTGGCGAGCTGATCGAGCCGGTGGACGACCCCGGCACCTGGTGGTGGGTCGCCGTACCCTCCCGCGACGGACTGTCCACGCCGGAGGTCTACCGCCACTACGACACCCTGTTTCCCGGGGCTGACCCGGAGCCTGTCGGCGCCGAGGCCGTGCTGGCGGCGCTGGCCACCGGCGAGCCCGCCCTGCTGGCGCGGGCACTGCACAACGACCTGCAGGCGGCCGCCCTCGACCTTCGCCCCGACCTGGAGCAGCTCATCCGCGCCGGAGAGGCGGCCGGTGCGCTGCGCGGCATCATCTCGGGCTCGGGTCCGACGGTGGTGTTCCTGGCCCAGGACGCCGACAGCGCCCGACACCTGGGGGCCGACCTGCTCGGTGCCGGTCACGAGATCGCACTGGCCGCACCCGGCCCCGTCTCCGGTGCCACCGTGGTGACGCTCTGATGGTGAATCTCCTCAACCTGGAGCGGGTCTCCAAGTCCTACGGCGTCCGTCCGCTGCTCACGGAGGTCTCCCTCGGGATCGCCGCCGGCGAACGGATCGGCATCGTGGGTCGCAACGGCGACGGCAAGACCACGCTGCTCGAGGTGATGAGCGGCCTCGAGCCAGCCGACACGGGGCGCGTGTCCCGCTCGCGGGGCCTCACCATCGGCTACCTGCACCAGGGTGACGAGCTGGTGGACACCCACACGGTGCGCGAAGCCGTGCTGGGCGGGAAGTCCGACCACGAGTGGGCCGCCGATGCGACCACCCGAGACGTCGTGGAGGTGCTGCTGGCCGGTGTCAGCCTCGACCGGCCCGTCCTGGGACTCTCGGGCGGAGAGCGTCGTCGTTGCTCGCTGGCGGCGCTGCTGCTCGACCACCACGACCTGGTCATCCTCGACGAGCCCACCAACCACCTCGACGTCGAGGCGGTGGCCTGGTTGGCGCAGCACGTCGTCAAGCGCACGTCCGCGCTCGTGGTCGTCACCCACGACCGGTGGTTCCTCGACGAGGTCTGCCAGTGGACCTGGGAGGTCCACGACGGGGTCGTCGACGCCTACGAGGGCGGCTACGCCGCCTTCGTGCTCGCCAAGTCCGAGCGCACGCGGCAGGAGAGCGCCACCGAGACCCGGCGGGCCAACCTGGCCCGCAAGGAGCTGGCCTGGCTGCGGCGCGGACCGCCGGCCCGCACCTCGAAACCCAAGTTCCGCATCGAGGCTGCCAACGCGCTGATCGCCGACGTCCCGCCGGCGCGCGACCGGATGGAGCTGCAGAACTTCGCCACCCAGCGACTCGGCAAGGACGTGCTCGACATCGAGAACGTCGACCTGACGCGAGGCCCGCGCCAGCTGCTCTCCCAGGCCACCTGGCGGCTTGGTCCCGGCGACCGCGTCGGCATCGTGGGCGTGAATGGCGCCGGCAAGACCTCGGTGCTGTCCCTGCTGGCCGGCACGCTCGCACCGGACCTCGGCCGGGTGAAGCAGGGCAAGACCGTCGTGCTCCAGCACCTCACCCAACAGCTCGACGAGATCGATCCCGATGCCCGCGTGCTCCCGTCGATCGAGGCGATCCGGCGGGTGACCAAGACCGTGGACGGCGAGATCACCGCGACCTCGATGCTGGAGAGGTTCGGGTTCACGGGCGACCGGCTGACTGCGCGGCTCGGTGACCTGTCCGGTGGCGAGCGGCGGCGCTTCCAGCTGCTCCGGCTGCTGCTGACCGAGCCCAACGTGCTGCTGCTCGACGAGCCCACCAACGACCTCGACATCGAGACGCTCAACGTGCTCGAGGACTTCCTCGACCGTTGGCCCGGCACGCTCGTCGTGGTGTCCCACGACCGCTACTTCCTGGAGCGGGTCTGCGACACGGTCTGGGCGCTGCTGGGCGACGGCCAGATCTCGATGCTGCCCCGCGGGGTGGACGAGTACCTCGAGCGTCGCGCCGCCTCCCTCCGACCTGTCGCAGATGTACAGCCAGATCCCGGCGACCCGTCGCAGATGTACACGCCTGGGGCGTCGAGACCCAAGGTCGGCAGCGCCGAAGAGCGGACGGCGCGCAAGGCCATCGCCAAGCTGGACAAGCAGCTGGCCCGGCTTGCTCAGCAGGAGGCGGCCCTCAACGCCGAGATCGCCGAGCACGCTCAGGACTACGACAAGCTCGCCGAGCTGACCGCGCGACTCAATGCGCTGCACGCCGAGAAGGAGACCGCCGAGCTGGAGTGGCTCGAGGCCGTCGAGGTGCTGGAGTAGCCGTGTACATCTGCGACGGGTCGGCGTTCCTGTCGCGTACATCTGCGACAGGTCAGCGGGCTGCGGCGAGGATCGCTGCCACCGAGCGGTCGACGTCGTCCTCGGTGGTTGACCAGTTCGACACCGAGACCCGGATCAGCCGCTTGCCTCGCCACGTCGTACCCCCGAGCCAGCAGGTGCCCTCGCGCTGTACCGCCTCGATGATCGCATCGGTCCTGGACAGGTCGCCGAAGCCGACCAGCACCTGGTTGAGGACGACGTCGTTGTGGATGGTGGCGCCGCCCGCGGCGAGCCCGGCAGCGAACCGGCGCGCCAGCGCGCACGTGCGCTCGATGAGCTCAGCCACCCCGCTGCGGCCCAGCTCGTGCAGGGCAGCCCAGACCGCGAAGCCGCGCGCCCGCCTGGACGACTCCGGGGTGAGGTCGCCGAGCACGAGCTGGGCGCCGTCGGAACCGGTGAGGTACGACGCCGTGTAGGCCATCGTCGCCGCATGGGCCTGTGGGTCGGCGCAGAAGGCCAGCCCGGAGTCGTAGGGCACGTTGAGCCACTTGTGGGCATCGGTGCCCCAGGAGTCGGCGTCCTCGACACCGCGGACCAGGCGTCGGGTCGTCGGACTGGCGGCGGCCCAGAGGCCGAACGCTCCGTCGACGTGCACCCACGCGTCGTACTCGTGAGCCAGTGGCACGGCGGAGGCGAAGTCGTCACACGCGCCGGTGTTCACGTTGCCGGCCTGCAGGCACACGATGGTGGGCGCGTCGGGGTCGGCGGCGAGCACGGAGGCGAGCCGCTCGACGTCGATGGCGCCGTTGGTGTCGGCGGCCACTGGCACGATGCACGACGTGCCCATCCCCAGGAGTCTCAGTGCCCGGTCCACGGTCGCGTGCCGCTCCTCGCTGGTGACGACCCTGATCCGCGGCGACCCGGCGAGCCCGTCGCGGTCGACGTCCCAGCCGGCCCGCTGGAGCACCGCCCGACGGCCGATCGCCAGCCCCACGTTGTTGGCTGCCTGGGCGCCGGTGACGAAGCCGACCGACGCCGTCGCAGGGAGTCCGAGCAGGTCCTTGAGATAGCCACCGGCGGCTCGCTCGGCGGCCCCGGCGGCCGGGGACAGCGCCTCGTTGAAGGCCGCCTGGTCCCAGCCCGTGGTGAGCATGTCGGCTGCGGTGGCCGCGGGCAGCGACCCGCCGATCACGAAGCCGAAGTACCGCGGGCCGGTGGTCCCCGTGAGCCCACCGGCCGCGGCGGCTATCAGCTCTTCGACGACCTGCTCGGGGGGCGTGGGCCCCTCGGGGAGTGGTGCGGCGAAGGCGGCGCGGATGTCGTCAACGCGACCCGGGGCCGCCACCGATCGCTCCTGGACATCGGTCCGGTGATCGGCGGCGGCCTGGGCCGCGCGGTGCAGGAGCCCCTCGATGTCGGTCATGGCCGACATCCTCCCGGCTCCCGCACGGGCTGGCTACCAGGCCCGCGCCCCCTGGCCGAAGGTGTAGACGTAGTAGTCCGTGCCGTTGCCGCGCACCGTCTTCACCAGTCGGCCGTTGACCCGCACCTCGAGGCGCCACGCCAGGTCGGTCCCGCCGCACGGGTCGTCGTCGGGGATGACGACCTCGACGTAGTAGTGGCCGAAGGGTGCGTCCGCGTTCGGCCAGTACGCCGTCTCGTGCGCGCCGGGGCTTCCGCAGCCGATGGTGCTGTTGGCGCTCATCTGGCCGCCGCTGTCCGTGGGGCCGGGGGAGTCCTCGGAGATCGTGTCGAAGTTGGAGTCGAAGACGGTCAGGTTGAGGTTGGGGGTGCCGTCCCAGAACAGGGTCGCCCTGACCCGGCCGTCCCACGGCTCGACGGCGACCTTCATCCGGTCGGACACACCCCGGGACCGACCGGCACCGGCAGGCTTGACCACGCGGTACCACCGGGTCTTGCCGGTGCTCGGCCGGTCGGTGAGCGTGAACCTGCCGGCTGCGTCGATGACGCGGGTCTCGACCCGCTTCCACTTGCCCGTCTTGCGGTACTGCTTCTGCAGGATCACCTTGCTGCCGATCGAGAGCGGCCGCACGGTTCCGGTCACCACGACCGTCTGCGAGGAGATGATGAGGTGCTTGGACACCGAGGCGTTCACCCGGAACGCGGGCTTGCTGGCCGGCGCCGGAGCGGCCTCGACGGAGAGGGCCGGGGCCATCGAGAGGCAGAGCGCCCCCACCACCAGGGCAATGAGCTTGTTCATGACGTTTCCTCTGTCCGAGTGCTGTGCGTTGATGAGCACAGCGTCCGTCGGCACGCGACGCCTGTCGATGGGTCGAGGAACCCATGGCCCCGGTTCAGCCGTCGACGGCAGTCTGGGGGGCGTCCAGGCGAGGGAGGTCGTCGGGGGTGACCAGCCGACTCGACACGGCGTACTCCACGAGGTGCCGGCGGCGGTTGGCAGCGACGCCGTTGCGGTCGGCACGCAGTCCGCGTACGCCGGCCGCCGCGAGCTTGTCGCAGACGTTCTCGAGCTTCTTGTCGAAGCGCTTCGGGGTCCAGCCGAGCCGCCGTGCAGCGGCCTGGGTGCTGGGGATCTCTCCGGACCCGGTGCCCTCCCGCTTGAGCACCGGCTCGGCCAGCGCCAGCACGGCCAACAGCTGCGACTCGGTGAACTTGCCGGGCGCGATGGTCAGCTGTCCGGTGCCTCCCGGCTCCTGGCCGGGCGTGGCGTCGTACCCCACCGAGGGGACCGCCAGCTCCAGCTCGTAGGTCGTCTCACCCGCCGCGAAGGTCACGAGCGTCCGGGGGAAGATGAGCGGCACCTTGCCGCCGGGGGACAGGGTGCTGCGCATGAGGGAGCGCTCGTCGGTGAGGTAGGCCGCGAGCCGGCTGCCGACGTTGTGGATCCACCACAGGTCGTTGGCCCAGTCGAGCACCAGGAAGTCGCGATGCAGGAACGGGTTGTCGTCGATGGCGACATCGCCCGCCCGGCCGACCCGGAGCTGCTCACCGGGAGCCGCCCGGTGGAGCTCTCCTGCGAAATCGAGGGTCAGGACCTGCTCCGCGGCTGGCGTGGGCTCTCCGAGTGGCACGGACTCCACTATCCTCGCTGTCGAGCCCAGCCCGCCAGTTCGCCACTCGGAGTGCAGGAGAAGCGTGCGGATCCCCCAGGTCGGTGACACCTTCGGTCCCTACGAGGTACGGCGAGTCCTGGGCCATGGCGGAATGGGCGTCGTCTTCGTCGCCACCCAGGTCGCCCTCGATCGCCCGGTCGCGCTCAAGGTGCTGCTGCCTCAGCTCGCGGAGAGCGCTGACTATCGGGCCCGGTTCCGGCGTGAGGCGGCCGCGCTCGCCAGCGCCCAGTCGCCGTACATCGTGCCGATCTTCGACTACGGAGAGATCGAGGGGTCACTGTTCCTGGCCACCCAGCTGGTGCCGGGCGGCGATCTCGGGCTGCGGATCGCGAACGCCGCCTTGGACCGCGCCACTGCGCTCGAGATCGCCCGGCAGGTGTGCACCGCCCTGGGGGACGCCCACGACGTCGGGGTGCTGCACCGTGACGTGAAGCCCAGCAACGTGCTGATCTGGGACCGACCCGAGGGTCCGCACTCCTACCTGTGCGACTTCGGGATCGCCAAGGTCGAAGGCTCGCTGGACACCACCACCGACGGGACCGCCGGCACCTGGGCGTTCCTGGCGCCGGAACGCTGCCAGGGAGCACCGGGCTCGCAGGCGAGCGACATCTACGCCGCCGGGTGCCTGCTGTGGAACCTGCTGACCGGCAACCGGCCGTACGCCGGGTTGGGTGTCGAGGTCGCTCAGGCACACGTGCACCAGCCGGTTCCCCAGCTTGCCGTGGCGACCCCGGCTGACGACGAGCTCAACACGATCCTGGCGACGGCGATGGCCAAGGACCCCGCTGATCGCTACGCCTCGGCCGGCGAGATGGCGCGAGCGCTCGCGCGGGTGATCCGTGCCGGCGACGAGCGCACCCAGACCGCGCCGGTCCCGTTGGTCCCGGTGTCGGCGCCGGCGGGTGCACCCCGGGCCGGCCGGTGGCGGATCGTCGCGGCGGTGGGGGCGGTCGCGGTGCTGGGCGCCGCCCTCGTCTGGGCGATCGGGGCGCGGGACGACCCGTCCCAGAACCCGCCCGCGAGCAACGAGGCGTCCGGCACGCGCTGCTGGGACGGCTCCTCGGTCGCCTCGCTCGACGACTGCTCGGAGCCGTTCGGAGCGGCCGGTCTGGCGTGGGCGATCCCGTCGCTCGACCTCGACGACCCGCGCTGCGTGGAGAGCGAGGGAGTCGTCGAGGGCAAGGACGTCGTGGTCGCCTGTGAGTTCCAGGTCAGAGGCGCCCGCGGGCTCATCCGCTACTCGTCGTGGTCATCCGTCGAGGCGTCGGCGGCCCACTACCGGCGTGAGTTCGAGCAGGCCGCTCGGCTGGTCGACAGGCCGGGGTCGGCGCCACGCCGGGTCTGGCGCGCCGAGGGCCGCACGCCCCAGGGCTTCTACAAGATGGCCTCCGCCTACGTGGACTGGCCGTTCTCGGTGTCGGTCGAGGGGAGCACCCGGGCTGCGCTCGAGGTCGGGGAGCGCTCACTGCGCTTCAGGCCGAGAGCGGAGATGACCGGCATCGAGGCTCCTGGCTGATCCACCTCGTACATCTGCGACGGGTCGGCGCGATTGAGGTGTACATCTGCGACAGGTCGTCAGTCGAAGGGCGTGAGCAGGGTCCGCAGCGCTCCGGCCAGGCCGTCGCGGTCGCCGGCGGGGAGGTCGGCGAGCAGGTCACGCTCCCGGGCCACCAGGGCCTCGAAGGCTGCGTCGACGGTGGCCCGGCCCTGCGGGGTCAGTCGCACGAGTACGCCGCGCCGGTCGTGCGGGTCCGGCAGCCGGTCCACCAGCCCGCGGGCGGTCAGCCGGTCGACCCGGTTGGTCATGGTGCCGCTGGTCACCAGGGTCTCCTTGAGCAGCCGCCCGGGGGAGAGCTCGTAGGGAGCGCCCGCCCGTCGTAGGGCCGCCAGCACGTCGAACTCCCACGACTCGATGCGGTGCTCGGTGAAGGCCTGCTTGCGGGCCAGGTCAAGGTGCCGCGAGAGTCGGGAGATGCGGCTGAAGACCTCGACAGGGGTCAGGTCGAGGTCGGGGCGCTCGCGCCGCCACGCCTCGACCAGCTCATCGACCTCGTCCCGCATGCGGTCGACCATATCCCATCGAGAATCTTGACATCGAGATATCGCGGTGAGACGGTAGGTATCTTGACATCAAGACACTTGGGAGCTGCCATGAGCTGGGACCCGGAGCACTACCTCACCTTCGCCGACGAACGCGGACGTCCGTTCGTCGACCTCGTGAACCGGATCCCCGCGACGGAGGCCGTCGAGGTGATGGACCTCGGCTGCGGCCCCGGCAACCTCACCCGGCTGTTGGCACGACGGTGGCCCTCGGCCCGGGTGCGAGGCGTCGACTCGAGTCCCGAGATGATCGCGACGGCGGCCCGGGTCGAGGGCCTCGAGGTCGAGGTGGCCGACCTGCGCGACTGGCTGACCTCACCCGGCGAGGCGGTCGACGTGCTGGTCTCGAACGCCACGCTGCAGTGGGTCCCCGACCACCTCGCCCTGCTGCCGGCGCTGGTGCGGCGGGTGACGCCCGGTGGCTGGCTCGCGTTCCAGGTGCCGGGGGTGACGCCCGGTGGCTGGCTCGCGTTCCAGGTGCCGGGCCACTTCGACGAGCCGAGCCACACCCTGCGCCGGGAGCTCGCCGACGAGGAGCCCTACCGCGAGCACACCCGCGGTGTCGACGGACCCGACAGCCACGCGTCGACGACCTACCTGCAGGCGCTGACCGGCCTGGGCTGCGTCGTCGACGCCTGGGAGACCACCTACCTGCACGTGCTGAGCGGGGTCGACCCCGTGTTCACCTGGGTCAGCGGCACCGGGGCCCGGCCGACGCTCGAGGCGCTGGAGCCGGTCGGCCTGCGCGCGGCGTACGAGCAGGAGTTCAAGGCCCGGCTGGCTGCGGCCTACCCCACCGAGGAGTACGGCGTGGTCCTGCCGTTCCGCCGCGTCTTCGTGGTGGCCCAGGTGCCGGCATGAGGCTGCACCACGTCCAGGTCGCGTGCCCGCCCGGGGGAGAGGGGGACGCCCGGCGGTTCTACGCCGAGGGACTGGGCCTGGCGGAGGTCGAGAAGCCCGAGGACCTGAGGGCGCGCGGCGGCGCCTGGTTCCGCGCGTACGCCGGGCAGCTGGTCACCGCGGAGCTGCACGTCGGCGTCGAGGACCCGTTCCTGCCTGCCCTGAAGGCCCACCCGGCGCTCGCGGTCGACGACGTCGCCGAGCTGGAGGCGATCGCCGCGCGGCTCACCGGACTCGGCTTCGCCGTCGACTGGGCGCAGCGCCGCACCTTCCCCGGTTGCCAGAGGTTCCACACTGCCGACGGTGCCGGCAACCGGGTCGAGGTCCTGGCCCGCACCTGAGGCAGGCCACCTCGGACACCGCTGAGGAGTTCGGCGATCGAGCCGCACGCCGTACCCTTGGACCCGCCATGACCCGCACCTACCAAGTCCGCACCTACGGGTGCCAGATGAACGTCCACGACTCCGAGCGCCTCACCGGGCTGCTCGAGGATGCCGGCTATGCCTCCGCCCCCGAGGGCGAGCAGGCCGACGTGGTGGTGTTCAACACCTGCGCGGTGCGCGAGAACGCCGACAACAAGCTCTACGGCAACCTCGGTCACCTGGCCTCGGTCAAGGCGAAGCACCCCGGCATGCAGATCGCCGTCGGCGGCTGCCTGGCGCAGAAGGACCGCACCACCATCACCGACCGAGCACCCTGGGTCGACGTCGTGTTCGGCACCCACAACATCGGCTCGCTGCCGGTGCTGCTGGAGCGGGCCCGGATCGCCGAGGAGGCCCAGGTCGAGATCCTGGAGTCGCTGTCGGTGTTCCCCTCGACGCTGCCGACCAAGCGCGAGTCGGCGTACGCCGCGTGGGTGTCGATCTCGGTCGGCTGCAACAACACCTGCACGTTCTGCATCGTGCCCGCGCTGCGAGGCAAGGAGAAGGACCGCCGACCCGGCGAGATCCTCGCCGAGATCGAGGCCCTGGTGGCCGAGGGCGTCACCGAGATCACCCTGCTGGGCCAGAACGTCAACGCCTACGGCGTGGAGTTCGGCGACCGTCAGGCGTTCTCCCAGCTGCTGCGCGCCTGCGGATCGATCGAGGGGCTGGAGCGGGTGCGGTTCACCTCGCCCCACCCGGCCGAGTTCACTGACGACGTGATCGCCGCGATGGCCGAGACCCCCAACGTGATGCCGTCGCTGCACATGCCGCTGCAGTCGGGCTCCGACAAGGTGCTGCGCGACATGCGGCGCTCCTACCGCTCCGCGAAATACCTCGGGATCATCTCGCGGGTGCGCGACGCGATCCCCGAGGCCGCGATCACCACCGACATCATCGTCGGCTTCCCGGGCGAGACCGAGGAGGACTTCCAGGCCACGCTCGACGTCGTGCGGCAGTCCCGGTTCGCCAGCGCCTTCACCTTCCAATACTCCAAGCGGCCCGGCACGCCCGCGGCCGTGCTCGAGGACCAGGTCCCGGCCGCGGTCGTCACCGACCGCTACCAGCGCCTCGTCGACGTGGTCAACGAGATCGCCTGGTCGGAGAACAAGCGGCTGGTCGGTCAGACGGTCGAGCTGATGGTGTCCGAGGGCGAGGGCCGCAAGGACGCCGAAACCCACCGGCTCTCCGGGCGGGCCCGCGACAACCGGTTGGTGCACTTCGCCGCGCCGACCAGCTCAGAGCCGCTGCGTCCAGGCGACATGGTGCAGGTCGAGATCACCTACGCCGCGCCTCATCACCTGGTGGCCGACGGTGAGGTCCTCGACGTACGCCGCACCCGGGCCGGCGACGCCTGGGAGGCCCGTCAGTCCGCGCCGGCGTCCCCCGGGGTGACCCTCGGCATGCCGAGCATCGGCGCTCCCGCGCCACTCGCGGACGCGCCCGCCTGCCGCTGACCCGTCGCAGATGTACGCGCAGGTTGCATCGACCTGTCTCAGATGTACACGTGCGGGTGTACATCTGCGACAGGTCGACGTGATTCTCATGTACATCTGCGACAGGTGGGCGTCAGTCGGGGGCGTCGGCCTCCGCATCGCTGGGCCCGTCGCTGTCGTCTGACTCGGTGTCCTCCGGCTCGGAGATCTCGTCGGGAGCCGAGTCGGGGACTGCCGGGTTGTCCTCAGCCCGGCCATCAGCCGGGAGGGGTGTGTCAGGGGTGACGCCGTACTTCGGGTCATCGATCGAGTCCACCCCGCCGGGGTGCAGCTCGGGCTCCTCCGTGGTCGGTTCGGGCATCTTGCCGAGTTCGTCGCTCATCGTGTCCTCTCACTCGAAGCCATGGGTCATGTAGGGAGTCAGTCCGCCGTCACGCAGTCCGTCGAGCACCACCAGCTCGTGCGGTACGACCGGCGACGGCAGGCGCGACAGGGGATACCAGCCCAGTGCGGCGCACTTCTCGGGCTCGACGATCCTGGGTGCACCCAGCCAGGAGGTGGCGGTGAAGAAGAAGTCGATGCGCTCGTCGATCGGCTCGCCCCCGCGGGTGCGGTGCATCGCGGTGACGAACGTCAGCCGCAGGTCGGAGACGTCGATCTCCTCGGCCGCCTCCCGGTGGGCGGCGTCGTAGGCCGTCTCACCCTTCTCGACGTGCCCTGCGGCAGCGGCCGCCCAGTGGTCGTCCATGTAGCCGGTGTTCTGGCGCAGCTGAAGCAGCACCTCGAACTCGAAGTCCCTCTCCCGCAGCAGGAACACGTACGCCGCGGGCACCACCACGAAGCGATCCACCTGATGGATCGCCTTACTTGATGTCGTCGTTCTTGCCGTCGAGGGAGTCGAGGGCATCCTTCGCCTTGCCGGCGCCGGCCTCGATCTTGTCGGTGTACTTGCCACCGGTCTTCTCGTCGGCGAGGGCAGCCGCCTTGTCGACCCCGTCGGCCACCTTGTCCCCGTGCTTGTCGACCAGGTCGGAGACTTTGTCCTTCGCGTCGTCCAGGAAACCCATGTTCATACCTCACAGCGGATGCGACCCGGTGGGTCCGAGATCGTCGTTTGAAAGACTAGCCCCATGACACTCGCGGTGGTCGCAGTCGTCGGTGCGACGGCATCCGGCAAGACCGAGCTGTCCCTCGACCTCGCCGAGCGTCTCGGCGGCGAGATCATCAACACCGACGCCATGCAGGTCTACCGCGGCATGGACGTCGGAACGGCCAAGCTCCCGCCCGCCGAGCGTCGCGGGATCCCCCATCACCTGCTCGACTCGCTCTCGGTGCGCGAGACCGCCACCGTCGCCCAGTTCCAGGGCTGGGCCCGCGAGCTGATCGACGACCTACGGGCCCGCGAGCGCGCTCCCGTCCTGGTCGGGGGCTCCGCGCTCTACACCCGGGCGGTGCTCGACCGGTTCGAGTTCCCCGGCACCGACCCCGAGGTACGCCGCGCGCTGGAGGCCGAGCTCGACCGCGACGGCTCCGGCGCCCTGCACCTGCGGCTGAAGGCGCTCGACCCGGACGCCGCGTCTCGCATCGAGGCCGGCAACGGGCGACGAGTGGTGCGGGCGCTGGAGGTCATCGCCATCACCGGTCGGGCCTACTCCGCGTCGCTGCCCACGCTGGACTACTACTACGACAACGCTCACCAAATCGGCGTCCGCATCGACCGGCCGGCGCTCGACCAGCGGATCGCCCGCCGGGTGGACGCCATGTTCGCGGCCGACTTCGTCGGGGAGGTCGAGGCCCGGCTGGCCGAAGGGCTGGCGCAGGGCCTCACGGCGGGGCGTGCGATCGGCTATCGGGAGGTCATCGCCCACCTCGAGGGCCGGCTGACCCTGGCCGAGGCCATCGAGCAGACCAAGACCGCCACCCGCCGCTTCGCCCGTCGCCAGGACGGCTGGTTCACCAAGGACCCCCGCATCCACTGGGTCGACTTCGACGACCCCGACCGCGCCGACAAGGCGATGACCGCGATAGGAGCACCATGAAGACGATCTATTTCACCGCGAGCTCGATCGACGGGTTCATCGCCGACCCCGACCACTCGCTGTCGTGGCTGCTGACGCGCGACATCGACACCGGCAGCGCGATGGGGTACGACGGCTTCATCGCCGACGTGGGCGCGCTGGCGATGGGCGCCTCGACGTACCAGTGGCTCCTCGACAACCTCGACGAGGACTGGCCCTACGTGATGCCCTCCTGGGTCTTCACCCACCGCGAGTTCCCGCCGACCACCGGTGACGTGCGGTTCACGACGGCCGACGTGGCGACGGTGCACGCCGACATGGTGGCCGCTGCCCAGGGCAAGGACGTGTGGCTGACCGGCGGGGGAGACCTCGTGGGCCAGTTCGCCGACCACGGACTGCTCGACGAGATCTGGGTGCAGTGGGCCCCGGTGACCCTGGGTGCAGGTGCCCCGCTCCTCCCGCGTCGACTCGAGCTGCGCTTGGAGGAGGTGGCGCGCAACCGCGATTTCGCGTGCGCGCGCTATGCGGTGGTGAATCTCCCCTGACCGCAACCCAGCCCACCAGTGCGAGAATGAGCACGTGAGCGACTACCCGTTCGTCAAGGGACACGGCACGGAGAACGACTTCGTGCTGCTGCCCGACCCCGACGGCACGGTCCACGGCGACCTGTCGGCCGACCGGGTGCGCGCGCTGTGCGACCGGCGCGCCGGGATCGGTGGCGACGGCGTGTTGCGGGTGGTCCGCGGCTCCGTCTACGGCGACGACTACGGAGACGGCGCCGAGTGGTTCATGGACTACCGCAACTCCGACGGCTCGCTCTCCGAGATGTGCGGCAACGGCATCCGGGTGTTCGCGCGCTACCTCCAACAGCACGAGGGCGCCACAGGCGAGATCGCGATCGGCACCCGCGCCGGCACCAAGACCGTCGTCTTCGAGGACGACGGCCGCATCACCGCCGACCTGGGGGAGCCTGCGGTGCTCGGGGAGTCCAAGGTGTCGGTCGGCGACCGCTCCTGGGCCGCCGTGCACGTCTCGACGGGCAACCCCCACGCGGTGGCGTTCGTCGACCACCTCGACGACGCCGGCTCGCTGCTGGAGGAGCCGGCCTACGACGCCGGGGTCTATCCCGACGGCGTCAACATCGAGTTCGTCGTACGCCGGGGCGAGCGCCACGTCGCCATGCGGGTGCACGAGCGCGGCTCCGGCGCGACCCGCTCCTGCGGCACCGGCGCGTGCGCGGTGATGGTGGCCAGTGCGCTGGCCGACGGAGCCGGCCCGGGCTCGACCTACCAGGTGGACGTGCCGGGCGGTGAGCTCGAGGTGACCTGGACCTCCGACAACCGGCTGCTGCTCACCGGCCCCGCGGTGCTGGTGGCCTCGGGAGTCAGCGCGCTCTAGCGGCGCCCTATGCTCGGCCGCATGGACATCAACGCAGCCAGCGCAATCGTCACCGGTGGTGCCTCGGGCATCGGAGCAGCCGTGGCACGACAACTCGCGGCCCAGGGCGCGATCGTCGTGGTCGCCGACGTGCAGCCGGACAAGGGCGAGGCCCTGGCGGCGGAGATCGGCGGTCGGTTCGCCCAGGTGGACGTCACCGACACCGACCAGATCGTGGCGGCCGTCGAGCTCGCCGGCACGCTCGGCCCGCTGCGGGTGCTGGTGAACTCCGCCGGCATCGGCCCGGCGCAGCGCACCGTCGGACGCGACGGCACCTACGCGTCGGCCCACGACCTCGACCTGTACAAGAAGGTGATCGCGATCAACCTGATCGGCACCTTCGACGCGATCCGGATCGCCGGCACCGCCATGAGCCTGCTCGAGCCCACCGCCACCGGTGAGCGCGGCGTGATCGTCAACATGGCCTCGGTGGCGGCGTTCGACGGCCAGATCGGGCAGGCGGCGTACTCCTCGTCCAAGGGTGGCATCGTCGGCATGACGCTCCCGGTGGCCCGCGACCTGGCGGCGATCGCGGTGCGGGTGAACACCGTGGCGCCGGGCCTCGTCGACACCCCGATCTACGGGGAGGGCGAGGAGGCGGAGGCGTTCAAGGCCAAGCTCGGCGAGAGCGTGCTGTTCCCCAAGCGCCTCGGCCAGCCCGACGAGCTTGCGAGCATGGTCGTCGAGTGCGTGCGCAACTCCTACCTCAACGGTGAGACGGTGCGGGTCGACGGCGGCATCCGGATGCCACCGAAGTGAGCTAGTGCAGCTCGCCGGACCAGTGGGTCAGGTCGAGGACCACATCGGCTGCCGAGCCGGCCGCCTCGATGCGGACGGCGTTCGGCTGGTCCACCCGGTCCACCCAGGCGGCGGCCGCCTCCGGCGACTTGCCGAACTCGACGTGCCGGGCCACCAGCCGCGACAACCGTAGGGGTTCGTCCGTCACCACGTGCCACACCTGGTCGAGCTGCTGGCGCACGGCGCGCCACTCCGGGCGGTCGAGCAGCAGGTAGTTGCCCTCGGTCACGACCAGCTCGGAGCGCGGGATCGCGATCGCCCCGGCGATCGGCTGCTCGAGCCCACGCTCGAAGCCAGGCGCCATCACGATCCGGTCCTCACGCTCGCGCAGCCGCGCGAGCAGCGCGGCGTACCCCCAGGCATCGAAGGTCTCCGGCGCACCCTTGCGATCGCGGAGCCCGCGCCGCTCCAGCTCGACGTCGGCGAGGTGGAAGCCGTCCATGGGTACGACGGGCTCCCCGAGCGCACCGGCAAGCGTGGTCTTGCCGGAGCCGGGAGCCCCGCAGATGCCCAGCACGATCGGGTGCCGGTGCTGCAGGGCGGCCAACAGCTCGACGACCTCACGCCCGTCGGGCGACACCTCGACATGCTCCACGGCCTAGACCTTGATCCGCGCCGACGTGGGGTCGTAGAGGGGCCGCAGCGACACCTCGGCCGCATGGCGGCTGCCGGCGACGTCGACCTCCCAGTGCCCGCTCGAGATCCAGTCCGGCGTGACCAGTCCATCGCCGGCGGTGACCATCGCGAGGCCGACCGCGCCGCCGAGGGTCCAGCCGTAGGACGCGGCGCGCACGTAGCCGACGTACTCCCCGTCGCGGTGCACGGGCTCGGCGTGGAACAGCAGGGGCTCGGGGTCGGTGAGGCGCACCTGGACGAGCCTCTGGGTCATCCCGCCGGCGGCCGCGTTGGCCTCCTTGCGGGCCAGCACGGCGTCGCGTCCGAGGAAGCCCGGCTTGTCCCAGTCGATCGCGAACCCGAGACCTGCCTCCAGCGGGCAGTCGGTGTTGTCGATGTCGTGGCCGTGGTCGCGGTAGGCCTTCTCCATCCGCAGCGACGACAGTGCCTTGAGGCCCACCAGCCTCAGGTCGTACGCCGACCCGGCGGCGACGATGGCGTCGTAGACCGCGACGGCGTGCTCAGCCGGCACGTAGAACTCGTAGCCGAGCTCGCCGAGGTAGGTGATCCGGGCGCAGAGCACCTCGACCTCGGCCACCTCGATGGAGCGGACGGTGCGGAAGCCGAACGCCTGGCTCGACAGGTCGGCATCCGTCAGCTCTGCCAGCACCTCACGCGAGCGTGGACCCTGGAGGTTGAGCTGGGCGAGGTCGGGGGTGACATCGGTGATCGAGCACGCCGCCTCGCCCGCCTGCACGCGCAGCCAGGCCGCCGCGTGCCCGTGGGCGGTGTCGGAGGCGACCACCAGGAACCGGTCGCTGCTGAGCTTGGAGACCGTCAGGTCGGCCTCGATGCGTCCGTCGGAGTCGAGCCACTGGGTGTAGGTGATGGTGTCGACCTCCCCGTCGACGCCGCCGGCGGACACGTGGTCGAGAACGCTGCCGGCGTCGGGACCCTTGACCAGGAACTTGGCCATGAAGCTCATGTCCATCAACCCGACGCCCTCGCGGACCGCCCGGTGCTCGGCCTCCCAGTGCTCGAACCACGCAGCCTTCCCCCAGGTCGGCTCCGCGACCGGCTCGACTCCCGGACCGGCGAACCAGTCGAAGCCCTCCCAGCCCGAGACCTCGCGTGGGAAGCCGCCGGCCGCCGTCAGCCGCTCGTGGAGCGGCGAGAGCAGCCGGTTGCGCGCGGTGCGAAGCTGCTTGCCGGGCGTGTGCGCGGCGTACACCGTGCCGAGGATCTCGGTGGTCCGCGCCGACCGGTAGGAGTCGTCGGCCTGGTCGGGCCGGAACCGGTCGACGTTGAAGCCGGTGACGTCGACATCGGGTCGTCCCGTCGTGATCCAGTGCGCCATCACCCGGCCCAGCCCACCCGCGGAGAGGATGCCGACGGAGTTCATGCCGGCCGCCACGAAATAGCCTCGGATGCCCGGGGCCTCGCCGACCGCCGGAGCGAGGTCGGGGGTGAAGGACTCGGGGCCGCAGAAGAAGGTGCGGACGCCGGCCTCCAGCGTGATCGGCACCCGGTTCATCGCGGTCTCGAGGAACGGCGCCATCCGGTCCCAGTCGGGGGGCAGCGTGCCGAAGGAGAAGTCGGGCGGGATGCCGTCGACCTTCCACGCGGCCGCGGTCGGCTCGAACAGGCCGACCATCATCCCGCCGCCCTCCTCGCGGTAGTAGCCGTGGGCCGCGGGGTCCTCGAAGACCGGCGCATCAGGGTCGAGCCCCTCGATGGTGTCGGTGATCAGGTAGTAGTGCTCCGCCGCCTGGTTGGGGACCACCAGGCCGTTCTGCGCCGCCAGCTCGCGGGCCCACATGCCGGTGCAGTTGACGACGTACTCGCACTCGATCGTCTCCTCGCCGACGCGCACGCCCGTCACGCGCTCGACCAGACCCTGCGGTGTCGTGAGGATCTCGGAGACGCGTGCACCCTCGACGATGCGTACGCCGAGCTGGCGCGCGCCCTTGGCCAGCGCCATCGTCACGTCGACCGGGTTGACCCGCCCGTCGCCCGGCACGTGGAAGCCGGCGACCAGGTCGTCCGTGCGTGCCCACGGGAACAGCTCGCTCATCTCCGTCGGGGAGATCTCCTCGACGTCGAGGCCCAGGTGCCGCTGGAAGGCGGCGACCCGGCGGTACTCCTCGAGTCGGTCGGTGTCGGCCGCCGCCTCGATCAGCCCGACCGGGCGGAAGCCGGTGGACTGGCCGGTCTCCTCCTCCAGGCGCGCGTAGAGCTCGCGGGAGTAGAGCCGGATGCCGGTCGAGGTCTCCGAGGTCGACCCGAAGCAGGTCATCAGGCCGGCGGCGTGCCAGGTGGTGCCGGAGGTCAGGCGGTCGCGCTCCAGCAGGACGACGTCGGTCCACCCGAGGTGGGCCAGGTGGTAGGCGATCGAGCAGCCGATGACTCCGCCGCCGACGATCACGACGCGGGCCCGGTCGGGGAGAGGTGCGCTCACGGCGTCAACCTACTGCTCACCTTTTGGGTTCAGGGGGACGTCACACCGTTATCTCGCTCGCGCCGCGTTGCGCGGGCGAACTACGCTGGGGGCATATGAGTAACGCAAAGGACTTCTCCCTCGACGAGGCACTCTCCGCGACCGACGAGTGGGATGACGACGACTTCGAGTCGGGGTACGCCGACTCCGAGATCGACGGGGCCGACCCCGAGGTCGACCTGACCGTCGGAGAGCAGGACCTGGCCGAGCGCCACGCACTGCGTCGGGTGGCCGGGCTGCGCACCGAGCTCGAGGACATCACCGAGGTCGAATACCGCCAGCTCCGGCTCGAGCGGGTCATCCTCGTCGGGGTCTGGACCGAGGGCACCGTCGCCGACGCCGAGAACTCGATGGCCGAGCTGGCGCTGCTCGCGGAGACCGCCGGCTCGGAGGTTCTCGACGCCATCTACCAGCGCCGCCAGAAGCCGGACCCGGCCACCTACATCGGCCGCGGCAAGGTCGAGGGACTGCGCGAGATCGTGGAGGCCACCGGCGCCGACACGGTGATCCTCGACGGCGAGCTGGCCCCCTCGCAGCTGAGGAACCTCGAGGACAAGCTCAAGGTCAAGGCCGTCGACCGCACCGCCCTGATCCTCGACATCTTCGCCCAGCACGCCAAGTCGCGCGAGGGCCAGGCGCAGACCGAGCTCGCGCAGCTGCAGTACATGAAGCAGCGCCTGCGCGGCTGGGGTGGCAACCTGTCGCGCCAGGCCGGTGGCCGAGCCGCCGGCGGTGAGGGCATCGGTGGCCGTGGCCCCGGTGAGACCAAGATCGAGACCGACCGGCGCCGCATCAACGACAAGATCGCCAAGCTCCGTCGCGAGCTCAAGGCGATGAAGGGCACCCGCACCACCAAGCGCGCCGAACGGCACCGCAACGCCATCCCATCGGTCGCCATCGCGGGCTACACCAACGCCGGGAAGTCGTCGCTGCTCAACCGTCTCACCGATGCCGGAGTGCTCGTCGAGGACTCCCTGTTCGCGACCCTCGACCCGACCACGCGGCGTACGACGACCGCCGACGGCCGGATCTACACCATGTCCGACACGGTCGGGTTCGTCCGTCACCTGCCCCACCAGCTGGTCGAGGCCTTCCGCTCGACGCTGGAGGAGGTGGCCGAGTCCGATCTGATCCTGCACGTGGTCGACGGCTCCCACCCTGACCCGGAGGGCCAGATCTCAGCGGTCCGCGAGGTGCTGGCGGAGATCGACGCCGCCAAGGTGCCCGAGCTGATCGTGATCAACAAGTCCGACGCGGCCGATCCGATGGTGCTGGCGCGGCTGCTCGCGCGCGAGCCGCACTCGGTGGTGGTCTCCGCGAAGACGGGCGAGGGGATCGCCGAGGCGCTGGCGCTCGTCGAGGCCGAGCTGCCCCACCCGAACATCGAGTTCTCCGCGTTGGTGCCCTACGAGCGGGGAGACCTGATCAACCGGCTCCACCAGAAGGGCGAGATCGACTCCATGGAGCACACCGGCGAGGGCACCCTCGTCAGCGGCCGCGTGCACGAGGACCTCGCCGGCGAGCTCGCGGCGTACGCCGTCTCAGCGCGCTGAGGCCACGCTCTCCTCGCTGCCTGCGAGCCGCTGGGCGAGCCAGATCGGCACGATGGAGAGCAGGATCAGGGCGGCGGCGACCACATTGACGACCGGGGCCTGGTTGGGACGGAACAGGTTGCTGTAGATCCACACCGGCAGGGTCTGGACGGTGCCCGCGGTGAACGTGGTCACGATGATCTCGTCGAAGCTCAACGCGAAGCTCAGGAGCCCGCCGGCCAGGAGCGCTGAACGCAGCATCGGCAGGGTCACCAGTCGGAAGGTGACGAAGGTGCCGGCACCCAGGTCCATCGACGCCTCCTCGAGGTTGCCGCCCAGGCGCCGGAGTCGAGCGACGGCGTTGTTGAAGACGGTGACGATGCAGAACGTCGCATGGGAGACCACCAGCGTCATGAAGCCCAGCTTGATCCCGAAGATGGTCAGGAAGGCGTTGGCCAGCGCGATGCCGGTGACCACGCCGGGCAGCGCGATCGGCAGGATGATCAGCAGCGAGATCGTGTCCCGCCCGAAGAACCGGAACCGCTGCAGCGCGAGCGCCGCCATCGTGCCGAGGACCAGGGCGATCACCGTCGCCAGGGCGGCCACCGTGAGCGAGACGACGATCGCGTCGCGGGCGCCGGGGTTCGAGAACGCCGAGCGCCACCACTCGGTCGTCAGACCGGTCGGCGGCCACGCGAAGCTCTGGGAGGTGTTGAACGAGTTGAGCAGCACCAGGGCGAGCGGCAGGTAGATGATCACCAGCGCCAGGGTCGCGAAGGCAGCGAGGATGCGTCGGGTCAGCGGCGAGAAGCTCATAGGTTCTCCAGCGCCCCGCTCCGCCGGGCGGCCGTCAGGTAGACCAGCATGATCACGACCGGGATCGTCGAGACGGCGGCGGCGAACGGCATGTTGTTGCCGGTGAGGAAGTTGTCGTAGACGACGTTGCCGAGCATCTGGTTGGCCCCGCCGACGATCTTGACCGCGATGTAGTCACCCAGGGTGAGCGAGAAGGTGAAGATCGACCCGGCGACGAATGCCGGGAACAGCACCGGCAGCACCACCCGCCGCATCGTCATGGCGGTCGAGGCGCCAAGGTCGGCCGACGCCTCCAGCAGCGAGTTGGGCAGGCGCTCGAGGCCGGCGTACATCGGCAGGATCATGTAGGGCAGCCAGAGGTAGGACAGCGTGATGACCGTGGCGGTGAGGCCGTAGCCGGGGGTGTCGAGGCCGAACGGCGCCGCGATCCAGGCGACCGGCCCCGACGAGGACAGCATGCCGCGCCAGGCATAGGCCTTCACGAGGTACGACGCCCACAGCGGCGTCAGCACGGCGATGACCAGGACGCGCTGGAGCCGCGGCGAGGCCACCTTGGCCATGTAGAGCGCGATGGGGAAGGCGATGACCGCGTCGATCACGGTCACCCCGACCGCCACCAGGAGGGTGCGGATGGTGATGGTGCGGTAGACCTCGACGGTGAACAGGTCGCGGAAGTTGTCCAGCGTCCACTCCCGGGTCACGGCGCCGGTGAACCCGTCGACGCTCCACACCGAGGTGATGAAGAGCGCCGCGAGGGCACCGAGGTAGGCCACCCCCAGCCACAGCATGGGCGGCCCGAGGAGCAGCCCGAGCCGGAGCCGGGGGTGACGGTGCAGGGTTCCGGACAAATCAGCCCTTGATCTCGGTCCAGGCTGTCGTCCAGTCCTGGTAGGTCGTGCACTTCACGTCGGTGCGCCCGTCGAGACACTTCTCGATCGGGGTGTTCCAGTAGTGGATCTTCTCGGCGTAGGCCTCGTCGCCGGCGTGGAAGGTGTCGCAGAAGCCCTTCGAGGCGATGTCGCAGGCATTGGGGTTGGCGGGTGCCTCACCGAACCACTCGGCGACTGCGGCGTTGGCCTCCGGGCTGACGATGTGGTTCAGCCAGGCGTAGGCGCAGTTGGGGTTCTCGGTCTTGGAGCCGACCATCCAGGTGTCCGACCACCCGGTGGAGCCCTCCTCGGGCAGGATCGCCTCGACCTTGGCACCGTCGGCCTGCGCGTAGTTGGTGATCACCTGCCACGTGGTGCCGACGAGGGTGTCGCCGGTGGAGAACGCCTGGATCGCCTTGAGGTAGTCGGACCAGTATTCGCCGACGTTGGGCCGCTGGGTCTTGAGCAGGTCGACGGCCGCCGCCAGCTGGTCCTCGTCGAGGGCGTAGGGGTCCTCGATGCCGAGGTCCGGCTGGGTGTTCATCAGGTAGAGCGCCGCGTCGGCGATGTAGATGGGTGAGTCGTAGGCGGTCACCTTGCCCTTGTAGGGCGAGTCGGCCTCGAACACCACGCCCCAGCTGGTGGGGGCGGGCTTGACCTTCTCGGTGTTCCACATCAGCAGGTTGGCGCCGTAGCCGTGCGGGACGCCGTACATCTGGCCCTCGAAGGAGTTCCAGGCGCGGTCCTTGAGGAAGGGGTAGAGGTCGGCGTAGTTGGGCACCAGGTCGGTGTTCACCGGGGCCACGTCGCCGGCCGCCATCATCCGCAGCGAGGCGTCGCCGGAGGCGGAGACGACGTCGTACTGGCCGCTCTTCATCAGGTTGACGGCCTCGTCAGAGGTGGTGAAGTACTTCACCTCGACCTGACAGCCGGTCTCCTCCTCGAACGGGGTCACCCAGTCGACGGCCTTGTCGGTCGTGCCGTCCTCGGCATAGCCGGGCCAGGCGAGGATGCTGAGCGCGCCCTCGTTCTCGCCGAGCTCGGAGGCCATCTCGATCTCGGGTACGTCGAAGGTGCCGCCCGCGCTGGTGCTGTCGCCGTCGCCGCCTCCCGACTCGGTGCCGCAACCTGCTGCGACGAGGACGAGGACGGCGGTGCCGGCGAGGGCACTCAGCAGTCTGTTGGTTCTCATGCTGTCTCCTTCTGGGGTGATCCCGAGGTGGGGGTCAGGTCGATCACGTGCTCGTCGGCCCAGCTGAGGCCGACCGACTGTCCGGGGGTGAGGGCCTGATCGGCAGTGCCGTGCTGGTTCTGGCGCAGGACCGTGAGGGTGCCTCCGCCGTCGAGCTCGACGACGTAGTGGTTGACCGAGCCGAGGTAGACCACGGAGGCGATGCTGCCGCGGACCCGCCCGTCGGTGCGGTCGATGGCGATCTTCTCGGGGCGGATGCTGAAGACGCCGTCGCGACCGATCACCGATCGGGCCGAGCCGTCGGTCAGCAGGTTGGAGGTGCCGACGAAGCCCGCGACGAACGAGCTGGCGGGCGCCTCGTAGAGCTCGGCGGGCGAGGCGACCTGCTCGATGCGTCCGTCGTTGAAGACGGCGATCCGGTCGCTCATCGTCAGCGCCTCCTCCTGGTCGTGGGTCACGAACACGAAGGTGATGCCGACCTCACGCTGGATCGCCTTGAGCTCGATCTGCATCTCGCGGCGCAGCTTGAGGTCGAGCGCGCCGAGCGGCTCGTCGAGCAGGAGGACCTTGGGCCGGTTGACCAGCGCCCTGGCGAGCGCGACCCGCTGGCGCTGGCCGCCAGAGAGTTGATGGGGGTTGCGGTCGCCGAACCGGTCGAGCTGGACGGTGGCGAGGGCCTGCTGGGCGCGCTCGGCGCGCTCCTTGCGGGGGACCTTCTTCACGCGCAGGCCGTATTCGACGTTCTCGCGCACGTTCATGTGGGGGAACAGGGCGTAGTCCTGGAAGACGGTGTTGACGTCGCGGGCGAAGGGCGGCCGGCCGGTCACGTCCTGCCCTCCGAGGTGGATGCGGCCGGACGTCGGCTGCTCGAAGCCGGCGATCATCCGCAGCACGGTGGTCTTGCCGGAGCCGCTGGGGCCGAGCATCGAGAAGAACTCGCCGTCGGCGATCTCGAGGTCGATGCCGTCGACGGCCACCACGTCGCCGAACCGCTTCGTGACCGCCTCGATGCGCACCGAGGACAGCGTGCCGTCGTTGATCGTCATCCACCCGCTCCCGCTTGCCCAGCCGCTGTGTCGGCCCCCCGTGATCGTTGACCCTAGGGCCACGGAATCTGCGGTGCAATGACTCCTTTGATACCGATTTCGTTGCGATTTGCGGGTGGGACCCGTCTAAATCACGCCGACCTGTCGCAGATGTACACCCCGGTACGTACATCTGCGACAGGTCGACGTGAATCTGACGTACATCTGCGACAGGTCGGCTATTTGACCAGGTCGGAGAGGGCCGAGTCGTTCTCGTGGCTGCGCCGGGCTGCGCCCACCGACCTATGACAGCGTCGGCAGCCGTTGGGTCGTGGCTCCGGTGGTGCTGCTCTCCCTCACCTCCGCGGGCGTGTTCTACGCCTGGCTCAAGGACCGCTCCGGCAGCGTGTGGCCGGTCGCCTTCGCCCACGCCACCGAGAGCGGCCTGGCCACCTTCGGCGCCATCACGGTCGTCTCGGCAGTCCTCCTCCTACGCGGCCGCACGTGGGGAGCTGCGCGCACCGGCACCGTCTGAGCCCTGAACCTGCGTCCCGAACGAGTGCGGGACGCAGGTTCAGCCAAGCTTCAGGATGGTCTCGACCTCGATGAGGGCGCGGTCGGCGTACCCGCTCCACATGCGGCCGATCACGTTCATCGTCAGCCGTGCCGGCGACGTGTTCGGGTGCAGGGTCCAGGCCCAGCCGATGCGGGCACCGGTGCCCTCCGGAGTGACGGACCAGACGCCCTCGACGGTGCGTACGAACGGTCGGAGCAGGCCGTGGATCTCGTCGAGGACGTAGGCGTAGCTGCGTGGTCGGTCGACGGCAGTGAGGGTCTCGCGCACGCGGCCGCCGTCCGCGAGCAGCACGGTACGCGTCTGGCCGACGGTGCCCCAGTCGTCTGGCTCGTCGGTCACCTCCCGCACCGCCGGGAAGGCGGCGTAGCGCCGGCAGAAGATCTCTGGCAGCGAAGCTGTCATCAATCGATCGAAGGCGACTGTGGGTTCGACGGGGACCAGCCGCGATGCGTCGACGCGGTGACCTGACATGGCCTCAAGGCTACGCCGTCAGCAGCCTGTCGCTGTCCGTGACAGCTCGGCTCGCCACCAGGCGCCGCCTTCGATCCGCTCAACTCGGCGCAGGACCAGATCGCCGTTCGCGAACATCTCGACTTCTGACCGGGTGAGCGGCCACGGCGGACCATTCACCACGGAACCCTCTTCCCGGGTGGTCGCCAAGACCAGCAGCGTGCCGCCTGGCGCCACCAGCCCCGCGATGTTCTGCGCAGCGACCGTGTGCTGTTCAGGCGGCATCGACTGCACCGTCAAGCTCTCCACGACCAGGGCGAACCTGCCCTGCCACTCACCGGGCAGGTCCAGGACGTCGGCCACGAGGTAGTCCACGGTGCTGGCCGGATACTTCCGCAGGGCTCCTGAGATCGCGGTCGGCGCGAAATCGAAGGCCGTGGTCCGAAATCCCGACCGCGCGAGGAGCTCGGCATCGGCCCCGTAGCCGCACCCGACCACCAGCGCCTCGCGACCGCCACCGGCCAGGTCCTGCGCCTCGGCCCACTCCACCAGCTGTGGCCGAGGGTCGCCGTAGTCCCAGGGCGGCCTGGCGCCGCCGGCCTCCGCGCCTGCGTAGATCGCCTCGAACATGCCCGATGGCTCGTCCGTCATGGCTCGAGCCTACCGACCACCTTTCCCGCGCCACCGATCCATCTCGACGGGATGCGGCCGGGGGTCCACACTGATGGCTGAGGCGAGGCGCGTGGCCCACGGTCGGCCCGGATGACCTCGTCGGGGCAGGAGGACAACATGGCGTCCGGGTTTCATGACGGCAGCCGGTCGCTGCAGGACCGTTTCGACACGCGATCCCTGGCTGACCGCATCGACGGACTGCTCGTCAGCGACACGATCAGCGAGGGTGACCGCGCGTTCATCGAAGATCGGGACATGTTCTTCCTGGCGACCGCCGACGCCGAGGGACGACCGACGTGCTCCTACAAGGGCGGTGAGCGCGGCTTCGTCCGCGTCGTGGATCCGCACACGCTGGCCTTTCCCAACTACGACGGAAACGGCATGTACCTGTCCACCGGCAACGTCCTGGTGAACCCGGAGGTGGGCCTGCTGTTCATCGACTTCGAGCGTGGCCACCGGATGCGGCTCGACGGTACGGCGAGCATCGACCTCGATGACGCGCTGCTCAGCGACTACCCGGAGGCGCAGTTCGTCGTCCGGGTGCACGCGCGAGCGGTCTACCCGAACTGCCCGCGCTACATCCACCGCTACGAGCTCGCCCAACGCTCACGGTTCGTGCCACAGAGCGACTGCCTGACTCCCGTCCCGGAATGGAAGCGCTCCGAGTGGGCGTTCGATGCGCTGCCCGAGCACGACCCGGCCCGTGATCCCGGTGAACGCGACGTGCTCGGGCGCTGAGATCGCAGGGGGCACGTAGGACTCATCCCACCCGGCGCCGAGGTGCTGAGGGCCCGTCCCTAGCATGGGGCAATGTCCGACCGACTGATCTTCCAGCTGGGCACCAACAACTGGCAGCGCGGCGGAGAGTATGCGCCCGGTTCCGGCATCCTGCACGAGGCGCACCATCTGGCGTACAACGCGTTGAAGGACGTGCGCGCCTATTCGATGTATCCCTCGCGACGCCAGCGGTTCGAGGACGAGGACGTGCATGTCTTCCCCCTCGATCACGACATCCCCATCTGCGAGTCGGTGTCTCCGACCAGCAGCTATCGCTGGCACGCGATGGACGAGGCCGAGGTGGACGCCTACCGGCTCCGGCTGACGAATGCCGTCGCCGACTGGATGGACGAGATCGAGGCGCGCACCGGCGACCAGTTCGGCCTCGCGATCGCCCACCACGCGTTCATGAACACGGTGGTGCTGCGCGACGTCAACCAGCGACGCATGGCCGCCGGTCGGCCACGGATGACGGTGCTGTGCTTCGCCCACGGCACCGAGCTCAAGATGTTCAACAACGAGCGCAGAGGCGACGAGCCGGAGGAGTTCCCCCTGCGCTTCCTCCCGTTCATGCAGCGCGAGAAGATCTTCGACTACGCCGATCCGGACCACGGGGTCGACGTGGTCGCGGCCATCTCGAACGAGCAGGTGGACGCGCTGCTCGACGTGTTCCCCGAGTTCCCGCGCGACCGCGTCGTGCTGTCTCCCAACGGCTACAACCAGGATGTCTTCCGGCCGGCGCCCGACGGCATTGACCGAGCCGCCGTACTGGCCCAGTTCGTCACCCAACCCCTCGAGGGGAGCGACCGCGAGCCCGAACCGGTGGCACCGCCGGAGGGCTTCGACGCCGTGGTGGCCTTCTGCGGCAAGTTCGCCGACTGGAAGCGACTGGACGCGCTGCTGCGCGCAGCGGCGATCTACGAGCAGGACGACCGCCGCATCATCACGCTGGTGATCGGCTCCGGACCGGCCGAGGCCCAGCGCGAGCTGGACCGGTTGAGCACCGAGCTCGGGCTGCGCCGTACCTACTTCCTCGGTCCCCGGCCCCAGGACGAGCTCGCGACGCTCTTCGCCTGTGCCGACGTCGGCTGCTTCCCGTCCTACCGGGAACCCTTCGGCCTGGTGTTCGTCGAGTGCATGGCCTGCGGCACCCCCGTCATCGGAGCCGACTCAGGCGGCCCCCGTGACTTCGTCACCTCCGAGGTCGGCACCCTGGTCCCCGAGACCGACGACCGCACCGCGCTCTCCGCGTCGTTGGCCGAGGCGATCAACCAGGCCCTCACCGCCGGCTGGAAGACCACCCGCGGGCCGGTCGCCGCGCAGTATGCGCGCAACCGGTTCAGCGTGACCGGCCAGGTGACCCACCTCCTGGACGAAGTCGACCGCCTGACCAGCTGAGCGCCACCTCACGCCCGAGGACGCCGCCTTCGGGCAGGTGTAGCGTCACGAGACAGAGGCTGATCTCGGAAACCGCGAGGTTCGGACATGCACCTGGAACATCTCTGCGACGTCAGCTGGACCTACGACCTGCTCCATGAGGTCGAGCCCTCAGAAGGCGCCGACGGCAGGATCTACGGCCAAGGCACGGCCACCTTCGAGGGTCGGCTGTCGGGGTCGGCACACTGGTCCAACTTCCCACGCATCCGCAACCGCTCCGCGCGTCCCGACGCTCGCGGCGTCCTCCAGGCCGATGACGGTGACGTGCTCTTCGCCCTGTCCGGCCTGTCGTCGCTCGAGGACGGCCAAGGCGTGCACGTGATGACGTTCGAGACCGCGGCTCCGGCGTACCGCTGGTTGAACGACGTCCTCGCCATCGGCGAGGGAACCGTCGACGTGGAGCACGCACGCCTGGCCATGCGCTACTACGAGTGCCGCGTCGAGCACTAGGGGAAGGTGACGTGGAGCGGGACGTCGTTGTCGACGATGTTCGCGAAGCCGGCGTTCGGACCGTGGGTGAAGACCTTGCGGCAGATCCAGCCGTCGGCGTTTCCGCTGGCCGAGACGTCGAGGGCCATCGTCTGCGGCCCGAAGGTGGCGTCGGTGATGGTGTAGCCCGGCGGACACTGGCCCACGGGCGCGCCCGGAGCCGCGGCGGCGGGCGAGACCGAGCCGGCACCGATCGCCGACACGGCGGCCGCACAGGTCATGGCAATGCTCAGACGGATGTTCATGGAGATCTCCTGGTGAACGGTGGTTGAGGGTGGACGACCATCGTCCGACCCTGCGATGCGCGGTTGACAGAACCTGACAGAACTGGCCGATCGAGAGCATGCTGGGGCGAGGAGGTCGGGAGGTGAGCGTGGGAGGACTGCCACGACCGGAGCTGCCGCCGGGTGCCCAGCGGGACCTGATCGACGCGCTCCACGCGCTGCACCACGAACGGGGGTGGCCGAGCCTGCGCGCCCTGGCAGGGGAGGCCGGCTGCTCGCACACCACCGTCTCGACGGTGTTCTCCTCGCCCAGGCTGCCGTCCTGGGGTGTGCTCGAGCTGCTTGTCGAGGCGATGGCCGGGGACGTTGCGAGCTTCCACCGGCTCTGGCTGGAGGCGAGCGGTCCGGTGACGGCAGGGCAGAGCGCCACCCCGATCGCAGGGCGGCGATCGGAGCTGACCGCCGTACGTCGACAGCTCGAGTCGGGCAGCGGCCTGCTGCTCGTCGTCGGTGAGGCCGGCATCGGCAAGACCCGACTGGTGGAGACCGCGGTGAGGCGGGCGCCCGACG
>CZKA01000077.1_pt1 | contig 35906 bp, 33 predicted proteins | sample 1657991 | NCBI WGS metagenome assembly CZKA01 (sample SAMEA3501708, study PRJEB10268) | metagenome | biome: nitrite-oxidizing laboratory bioreactor; material: liquid mineral medium | place: Austria | collected 2011-12-21
CACTGCTGCGACCAGACGCCAACCCGTACTTCACTTAAGCAGATACCCAGAACATCTGTTCGAATGGGCGTGTCGGCGTCAACCCACCAGGGAGGCGGGCGTGAGCACGACGTCGAAGGGGGCCGCGAGGACGACCATCGCCTGCGGGCGACCGACGAACAGGACGGCCGACAGGTGCATGGAGGCCGACTGGTGTCGGTAGGAAGGTGCGGGCGTCACCAGGAGGGCTCCGTCGATGAGCTCATAGCGTCCACAGGCGACACGCCCGGTCGAACAGATGTTCGGGAGATCCTTGATTTGTTCGAACGCATGCTCTAACTTCAAACATGTGTTCGATCGAACGTGTGATCGAATGCCTGATCGACACAGACTGTCGGTGCTCGCCGATAGACATGTCTCGACAGCAGGTTCCACCGACCCAGACCACTTCCCCGGAGGTCCGCGATGAGCAGCATGACGATCAGCCCCCAGGCCTTCTCGGCCCGACCCAGCGTGTCAGGCCGACCGAGCGTCCGCCTGACCCGACGCGGTCGTCTGGTGGTCTTCATCGCCTCGCTTCTCGTCGTGCTGGCCACCGCCTTCATCCTGTTGGGTGGCGCGTCGGTCGCCACCGAGCAGGGCGGCCAGCCCGAGCCCACGACCCTCGTGATGGTCGGAGACGGCGACACCCTCTGGGACATCGCCTCCGCCGTCGCCGCCGACGGTGAGACCCAGGCCATGGTTCAGCGCATCGAGCGCCTCAACCACCTCGAGTCCTCCATGCTGCTCGCCGGCCAGGAGCTCCGGGTCCCGCTGGGCTGACCCCACCTACTCCTGCCGGTCGCTTCGACCCCGACCGGTGGGTGACAACTGAATATGCAGGGGAAGACGAGGACCGCAGTGCTTGGGGAAGCGCCTGCGGTCCTCGTCCCATGTGTCCTCGGGTGTCATCGGGCCTGGGCGGCGGCCTCGCTCAACAACAGCTGGGCTCCTGCATAGGTCGCCATCACGAGGCGCTCCACCAACGGTGGCGGCTCGTGCAGCAGGAACATCCTGGCGCCCAGCATCGTGTCGGAGGCCAGGAACAGTGCAGCACCGGCGACCGCGAGTCGGCGTACCTCCGCGGGGAGCTCGTCGGACAGTCGCGTGGCGGTGACCAGGGTGGTCGCGAGGAGCGCGGAGTAGGCCGCTACGGCGACGCCGAGCGCCGGGTCCTTGCGGCCGGCGGCGACGGCGACCACCGGCATGCTCGCCCCCCAGAAGGCAGCCACCAGCCAGGGTGCCCGCTCGGCGCTCGACCGGAACCCGGGGCGCCGTAGGCGGTGGAACCCGGTGATGTAGGCCGCGTGGCCGACCGCGAACGAGCCCGCGCCCGCGAAGAACGCCGGGTCGCCCTCGTGGAGGAGCGCCAGGTCGCCACCCCACCCGCAGGCCTGCGCCAGCAGGGTGGTCCGCCGCAGAGGCGAGCTCTGCGAACCCGGCGTCGCGACCAGCGAGGCGGCGAGTGCCGGCATCAGGGCCGGCTTGGTGACGCGTCTCCACTGTCGTGCGCTCGGGGAGTGCGCGCCGGCCAGCCAGGTGTCGGCGGCAGCGAGCGCGACGTACGCCGCGGTCCATCCGGTTCGCGCTCGCATCATGTCCGCAACCTACTGCTCCCGGTAGCGTTTCCCCCGTGGCTGGCTATTCGGGCACTCCGCTGCCGCAGAAGATCGGGATCAAGGACGGGCTCGTCGTGTTTCTCGACAACGCTCCCGCCGCGCTCGAGCTGGTCGGGACGCACGCGCGGCTCCCGAAGCAGTTCGACGTGGCCCTCACCTTCCACACCGCTCGGGCGACGCTCACCAGGCGCCTGCCTGTGCTGCACGCGCGGATGAGCACTGCGGGCATGGTCTGGGTCTGCTGGCCCAAGAAGGCGAGCAAGGTGCACACGGACCTCGATGAGTCCTTCGTCCGCGAGTATGGGCTCTCCCTCGGGATCGTCGACGTCAAGGTGGCGGCGATCGACGAGGTGTGGTCGGGCCTGAAGTTCGTACGCCGCCTCAGGGACCGCTGAGCCGAGAGCTCACCGCTTGGCGCGTCGACCGCCCGGTGTCGGGTGGGGTGAGGTCGGGTTGAGGGCCCGGAGCAGCCGGACGACCAGCAGCAGGCCGATGAACAGGCAGGTGATCGCGCCCAGCGACGCCACTGCGAGGTAGATCCAGGCACCGGAGTCACCCGCCCGCGCCGTACGCCCGAAGTCGATCGCTGCCCAGACGAGGTAGCCCCACGCGACGAGGCACAGCGTGGTGGCGAGGGCCAGGACGAGCAGCAGCCGGTGGTTGCGGGGGGCCGGGGGAGCATCAGCGGGGTCGGCTCGGCGGGCGCCCGCGTGCTTGCCCGATCCCTCGCTCACCGCCCCATTGTGACCGATCCGCGAAGCCGGGCGCGGCACCCTCACGACACGCCCCGCGGGGGGCTCCGACACGCCCGGAATCCCTAGCCTTTCAGTGCCCTGACCTGCGGTTATGCGGGCCCTGCGAAAAAGGTCGGTCTACTTTGGGGGAACTGCTTGCCAAGCGTTGTGGTCGCGACGTACGGTTACCACTACATCTAGTAGTTACACCGATGTAGTTATCCACATCTAGTTCACAGGACCAGGGTGGAAGACTCACAGTTCACGGATTGTTATACACAGCAGATCCCTTCTTATCCACAGGAACCGACCCTCTGACGAGGGCGTCCTTGGTGTCCCATCAGCGCGCGTCAGGAGGCGGCAACGATGCACTGCCCTTACTGCCGCAACACCGACACCCGCGTGCTGGACAGCCGGGTCTCCGACGACGGGGGCGCGATCCGTCGCCGCCGCACCTGTCCGGCGGAGAACGGCGGCTGCGGCAAGCGGTTCAGCACCGTCGAGCAGATGCAGCTCACCGTCCTGAAGCGATCCGGGGCGACCGAGCCGTTCACACGCGAGAAGGCGATCTCCGGGGTGCGCAAGGCGTGCAAGGGCCGCCCGGTCACCGAGGACCAGCTGGCCTGCCTGGGCCAGGAGGTCGAGGACGTCCTGCGCGGCGAGGGCTGGGCCGAGGTCCCCGCCCACGAGGTGGGCCTGGCCATCCTGCGGCCGCTCAGCGCGCTCGACGAGGTCGCCTACCTGCGCTTCGCCTCGGTCTACCGGGCCTTCGAGTCCGCCGAGGACTTCGAGGCCGAGATCCACAGGCTCCGCGTCCATCGCGACGCGCAGATCGAGACCGAACTGTCGGTGCTCGATGACACGCTGGTCTCCACCAGCGGATAACCACAGACTGCCCGGCACGTAGTGGGGAAGCTGCGTGCCGGGCACACCATCTTCGAGCAGTCGTGGTCGCGTTCGTCGCGGCCCATCCAGCACCAATCAGCCAGCCGGAACAGCAGCGAAAGAGGAGACATGACCGAAACGGTGGGTCAGCACACGGACCAGTCGACGGGTAGGCAGTCGGAGGGTGGGCTCACGATCGAGCGTGTCTTCAGCACCGAAGGCGTCCATCCCTACGACGAGATCACCTGGGAGCGCCGCGACGTCGTCCAGACCAACTGGAAGACCGGCGAGACCGTCTTCGAGCAGCGCGGCGCCGAGTTCCCCGACTTCTGGTCGGTCAACGCCTCCACGATCGTCACCACGAAATACTTCCGTGGCGCCGTGGGCACCGAGGTCCGCGAGTGGAGCCTCAAGCAGCTGGTCGACCGGGTCGTCAAGACCTACACCAAGGCCGGCATCGACAACGGCTACTTCGCGGCCGAGGCCGACGCCGAGATCTTCGAGCACGAGCTGACCTGGCTGCTCGTCCACCAATACTTCTCCTTCAACTCGCCGGTCTGGTTCAACGTCGGCACGCCCTCGCCGCAGCAGGTGAGCGCCTGCTTCATCCTGTCGGTCGACGACTCGATGGACTCGATCCTCAACTGGTACAAGGAAGAGGGCTTCATCTTCAAGGGCGGCTCCGGCGCCGGCCTCAACCTGTCGCGGATCCGTTCGTCCAAGGAGCTCCTCTCCTCCGGCGGCACGGCCAGCGGTCCCGTCTCGTTCATGCGCGGCGCCGACGCCTCCGCCGGCACGATCAAGTCCGGTGGCGCCACGCGCCGGGCGGCGAAGATGGTCGTCCTGGACGTCGACCACCCTGACATCGTCGAGTTCGTCGAGACCAAGGCCAAGGAAGAAGACAAGATCCGGGCGCTGCGTGACGCCGGGTTCGACATGGACCTCGGTGGCGCCGACATCACCTCGGTGCAATACCAGAACGCCAACAACTCGGTCCGGGTCACCGACGAGTTCATGCGTGCGGTCGAGGACGGCACCGACTTCGGCCTGCGGGCCCGCGGCACCAACGAGGTCATCGAGACCGTCGATGCCCGTGAGCTGTTCACCAAGATCTCCGAGGCTGCGTGGGCCTGCGCCGACCCGGGCCTGCAATACGACGACACCATCAACGACTGGCACACCAACCCGGAGACCGGCCGCATCACGGCGTCCAACCCGTGCTCCGAATACATGTCGCTCGACAACTCGTCGTGCAACCTCGCCTCGCTCAACCTGTTGAAGTTCCTCAAGGACGACGACACGTTCGACGCGCCCCTGTTCGCCAAGGCCGTCGAGTTCATCATCACCGCGATGGACATCTCGATCTGCTTCGCCGACTTCCCGACCGAGCCGATCGGCAAGACCACCCGCGACTACCGCCAGCTCGGCATCGGGTTCGCCAACCTGGGCGCGCTGCTGATGGCCACCGGTCTGGGCTACGACTCCGACGGCGGACGCTCCATGGCGGCGGCGATCACCTCGCTGATGACCGGCCAGTCCTACAAGCGCTCGGCCGAGCTCGCCGCGATCGTCGGCCCCTACGCCGGCTACGCCCGCAACGCGGAGGCGCACAAGCGGGTCATGCGCAAGCACCAGGCGGCCAACGACACCGTCCGCACGCTGAGCAGTGACGACGCGGCAGTGCTCGCCCTCGCGTCCGAGGTCTGGGCCGACGTGCAGGAGCTGGGCGCGGCCAACGGCTTCCGCAACGCACAGGCCTCGGTGCTCGCGCCGACCGGCACCATCGGCTTCATGATGGACTGCGACACCACGGGCATCGAGCCGGACTTCTCCCTGGTCAAGTTCAAGAAGCTCGTCGGCGGTGGGTCCATGCAGATCGTCAACCAGACGATCCCGCGCGCCCTGGTCAAGCTGGGCTACCAGCCCGAGCAGGTCGAGGCGATCGTGGCCTTCATCGGAGAGCACGGCCACGTCATCGACGCTCCCAGCCTCAAGCTGGAGCACTACGAGATCTTCGACACCGCGATGGGGGCCCGGGCGCTCAAGCCCATGGGTCACGTGCGGATGATGGCTGCCTGCCAGCCGTTCCTGTCAGGGGCGATCTCGAAGACCGTCAACCTGCCGGAGTCGGCCACGGTCGAGGAGATCGAGGACATCTACCTGCAGTCGTGGAAGCTCGGCCTCAAGGCCACCGCGATCTACCGCGACAACTGCAAGGTCGGTCAGCCGCTGTCCTCGGGCAAGGGTGACAACAAGGGCCAGTCCTCCAACGCGGCGGTGCCCGAGCCGGTCGAGACCAAGGTGATCGAGAAGGTCGTCTACGCCCCGACCCGCAAGCGGCTCCCGAAGTCCCGGCTCTCGCGCACCACCTCGTTCACCGTCGGTGGCGCCGAGGGCTACATGACCTCGGGTGCCCACGACGACGGACAGCTCGGTGAGGTGTTCCTCAAGCTCGGCAAGCAGGGCTCCACTCTTGCCGGCGTGATGGACGCGTTCTCGATCGCGGTCAGCATCGGCCTGCAGTACGGCGTGCCGCTGGAGACCTACGTCTCCAAGTTCACCAACCTGCGCTTCGAGCCTGCCGGACTGACCGACGACCCCGACGTGCGGATGAGCCAGTCGATCATGGACTACATCTTCCGTCGCCTCGCTCTCGACTACCTGCCCTTCGAGTCTCGCGCGGGCCTGGGCATCTACTCCGCGAGTGAGCGTCAGCGTCACCTGGAGACGGGTTCCTACGAACCCCTCGAGGTGAGCGAGGCCGAGAGCCTGAAGTCGGAGCCGATCACGGTCGAGCTGATCGAGGACCTCGTCGCCGAGGCCACCGAGGTCGTCGAGGCCACCGAGGCCGGCGTGAAGGCCGCACCCCAGCAGGTGCACACGAGCGCCGAGCTGATGGAGAAGATCACCGGCACCGCGGTCGACTCCCCGCTGTGCTTCACCTGCGGCACCAAGATGCGCCCAGCCGGATCGTGCTACGTCTGCGAAGGCTGCGGGAGCACCAGCGGCTGCAGCTGACACCAGCACGTTCAGGAGCGCCAGAGTCCACACGGGCTCTGGCGCTCCTGTGCGTCAGCGATCTCGAGGGCCTCGGGACGCAGCCGGTTGCGGAACACGGTGACGATCTGGCCGATCCGGGGTCGCGCGGCTTCCCTGCCGGCAGGGTGCCACGAACCCCAGGGGCCACCCTAGGGTTCCTGGTTATGCGGCGTGTCGTCGTGACTGAACGCAACTGCTCAACCGGATCATTTTGGGTAAAAGTCCACAGAAGATCCCAAGTCTCCTTATATTTACCCTCGAGCCCGAACGCGGGTTCACCGCCTGAAGGCGTCCCACTCGAGCACTCGGGGGATAGATGAGCAACCGGGGTCCTGCCCGCCACGGTCAGGGTAGGTCGCTTGCCCTCTCCGCCTGGCCCCTGCGACGCAAAGTCGCACTCGCCATCGCCATTCCCCTGCTCCTTGCCGCCACGCTCGGTGGTCTGCAGGTCCGACGGGATCTCACCGAAGCGGCCAACTCCTCCGCCAGCGCTCGTCAGGTCACCGTGCTGCGCCCTGCGGTGGCCTATCTGACCGCGGCCGAGCGCGCCATGGTCGCTGCCCAGGATCCGACGGCCGCCAGTGACGCCGAGCTGAAGGCCGCCCTCCAGGACGTCCGTGCTGCCGCGACCGAGCTGACCAACACCGAGGACACGGCCGACCTCACCGCCGAGCAGCGCTACCAGGTCGATGCCCTGCTCGACCTGAGCCAGGCCATGCGCGACGGCAACATCAACGCCCTCAGCCCGCAGACCTGGATCGCCCAGCTGCGCCAGCTGCAGTCCGGAGTCACCCAGCTCATCACCACCGTGGTGAACGCCCAGATCGACCCGGAGCCCCGGCTCGAGCTGCTGGCCCAGACCCTGGGCGGCCGCTTCTCCCTCGCCATGGAGCAGGCCCTGGTCTCCACCGACCGCAGCGGTGACACCGGATCGCTCGAGCTCTTCGAGGAGCTCGGCGTGGAGAGCGCCGCGATCGACCGTCTGGCCAGTGCGCTGGGCGACACCACCGACACGGTCAACACCCTGCGCACCGACAACGCGGACCGCTCGCGCACGGTCCGCACCGGCGGTGACGATCTCGGCGGACCCGAGGCCTACAAGCCGTACGACGCCCTCATCAGCGAGCTCAGCGACGGCATCGACGCCGAGCTGGCCCAGTCGGCCACCGACGCCCGCCAGCGTGCCCTGGTCAACGGCGGCATCACCCTGGCCGCTCTCCTGGCAGCGATCTTCCTGGCACTGCTGGTCTCCCGCCTGCTGCTCCGCCCGATCCGCAAGGTGCGTGAGGGCACCCTGCTGGTCGCCAACGAGCAGCTGCCCGAGGCCGTCGCCCGGATCCGCTCCGGTGAGGACCCGGGCCAGATCGTGCCCATCGACGTCACCACCAACGAGGAAGTCGGACAGATCGCCCGCGCGATCGACGACATGCACCGCCAGGCCGTCCACCTCGCCTCGGGTGAGGCCCGCGTCCGTGCCCAGGTCGGCGAGATGTTCGTGACCCTGTCGCGGCGCAACACCTCCCTGATCAACCAGCAGCTGGGACTCATCGAACGCCTCGAGATCGACGAGGAGGACCCTCGCCGACTCGAGAGTCTGTTCCGGCTCGACCACCTCGCCGCCCGGATGCGGCGTACGGCGGACAGCTTGCTGATCCTCGCCGACGCACCCACCCACGCCACCGCGCAGGAGGACCTCACGGTCGAGGCCTCCCTGCAGGCAGCGACCGCGGGCGTCCAGGACTACCAGCGGGTCCGGATCGGTGCAGCCAGCAGCTCGCGCATCAACGACGAGGCCGGCGCCGACGTCGTCCACCTGCTCACCGAGCTGGTGGACAACGCCCTGAACTACTCCTCGCCGGAGACGACCGTGACGCTCACGTCGACGTCCAGCCCGGGTGGCGTGATGATCCAGGTCGAGGACGCCGGTCTCGGCATCGCCCCGGCCCTGCTGGCCGGCATCAACGAGACGTTGCGTTCCGGCGCCGAGGTCACTCCGGACACCGCTCGCCGGATGGGCCTGTTCGTGGTCAGCCGGCTCGCCCAGCGCCACGGCATCACCGTCGTCCTGGGTTCCAACCACCACAACGGCATCACCGCCACGGTGCTGCTGCCCTCGGCGATCCTGGACGGCGCGGCGTCCGCGGCCCCGGCCACAGCCCCGGCCACGGTGACCCCGATCAGCGCCCAGGCAGCCTCGCCGTCGGCACCGGCGCCGTCGGCACCCGAGACCTTCGCGCCCGCCGAGCCCGCACCGATGAGCCTCGAGGCGAGGATCGCAGCCGCACGCGGCCTCCCGCAGCGCCAGTCGGTGGCACCCCCGACCGCACCCCTGACTGCCCCGCCGGCCGCGCCGCCGGCCGTGCCGCCGACGGTGCCGCTGACCGCCGTGCCGACGGCTCCCGAGCCGGCCGCTCCGCGCCCGGTGAGCCCGCTCCCGACCCGCACGCCCGGCACGTCGCCGCAGCCGGTCGCTCTCAGCTCCGAGCCCGAGGTCGCCCCGGCGCCTGTTGCCCCGGAGCCTGCGGCGCCGTCTCCAGCCGCCGCCACCAGCTTCGAGCTGTCCTCCCAGCTGGCCGGACCGCCGATGTCGGCGTTGGACATGCCGGCCTCCGAGGTGATCCGGCTCAACCCGCCCACCCAGTCCGACGAGGACGGACCGATCTTCCGGTCCATGCGCTCGGCCTGGCTCAGCGCCAATGGTGGCGAGGAGCCCTGGCGCTCCTCCGAGATCGAAGCCGGCTGGGACCGGGCGGACGTGGTCGCCGAGAGCGAGCAGGAGCTGCCGGTCACGTCTGCCGGCCTGCCGAAGCGCGCCCCGGGCACCCGACTGGTCCCCGGCGGAGTCACCAAGCAGGCCACCGCTGCGATCCGGGACCCCGAAGCAGTCCGCCTTCGTCTGTCCGCCCACGCCGCCGGCGTCTCTCGAGGTCGCGCCGCAGCGTCCGCCGATCACCACCCAACGGAAGGCCCAGCATGAGCGAGTACGACGCCTCCGTCGCCGCCCAACCAGTCGATCACGACCGTCTCCTCGACTGGCTGGTCACCCGGTTCGTCAACGAGGTCAGCGACGCGGCACACGCCATCCTGGTCTCGGCGGACGGACTGTTGATGGCTGCCAGCTCCAGCATCCCCGGCGACCGGGGTGAGCAGCTCGCCGCCGTGTCGTCGGGCCTCGCCAGCCTCGCGGTCGGTGCCGCTCGGCTGTTCGACGGTGGAGCCGTGCTCCAGACCGTCGTGGAGATGGAGCAGGGCTACCTGATGCTGATGAGCGTCGGTGACGGCTCCAGCCTCGCCGTCCTCACTCAGGAGGGTGCCGACATCGGTCAGGTGGGCTACGAGATGGCCCTGCTGGTCGAACGGGTCGGCCGGATGGTCATGGCTCAGCCCCGCGTCGTACCGGCTGCGGATGGCTGAGGTGTGACCCGTCGTGACTGCAGCTGACGCCGCTGGCATGGAGCCGGCCCCGACTGCTCGATTCATCCGCCCGTACACCATCACGGCTGGCCGCACCCAGGCCTCCGTCCACCTGCCCGTGGAGGCAACCTTGCGACGAGTCTCGGAGACCGTCGACACCGAACTGAGTCAGGGCGCGCTACAGGTCCTGACCATGTGCGACACCCGCTCGGTGGCCGAGGTCTCGGCCCACGTGAAGATGCCGATCGGAGTCGTCCGCGTCCTGCTGAGCGACCTGATCGAACACGGTCTCGTCCAGGTGCAGGCCACCATCACCGAACGCACGTCCAAGGACGAGCGGATCGAGCTCATCGAAAGGACCCTCCGTGGACTACGCACCTACTAGCGCCACGCGCAAGGCTGCGTCGACGAAGATCGTCATCGCGGGCGGCTTCGGTGTCGGCAAGACCACCATGGTGGGATCGGTGTCGGAGATCGTCCCGTTGCGGACCGAGGCTCTCGTCACCAACGAGTCCGAAGGAGTCGACGACCTCGGAGCCGTGCCGAACAAGGCCACCACGACGGTGGCGATGGACTTCGGTCGACTCACCCTGGCCGAGGACCTGGTGCTCTACCTGTTCGGTACGCCGGGTCAGCGCCGGTTCTGGTTCATGTGGGACGACCTGTGCCTCGGAGCCATCGGGGCGGTCGTCCTCGTCGACACGGCGCGGCTCGACGAGTCGTTCTCCCCGCTCGACTACTTCGAGTCCAAGGGACTGCCCTTCATCGTGGCGGTGAACCACTTCGACGGCACCGAGCACTTCTCCCTGGAGGACGTGGCGAGCGCCCTGGCGCTGCGACCCGACGTACCGATCATCTCGATCGACGCACGTGACCGCGAGTCAGCCAAGCGCGCCCTGGTGCGAGTCACCGAGTATGCGTTGCAGCGACTCACTGAATCTCTCTCGACGGCGGTGAACTGACATGGTGCGCACAGCACGCTCGGTGGCGGTCCTGGCGGTGGCCGCCTTCGCGCTGACGGCCTGCGGCTCCGAGGACGCTCCCGCGGGCTCGGCGGCTCTCGATCCCCAGGTGATCAAGGCGGGGGCGCTGACCGTGTGCGCCGACATGCCCTACGAGCCGTTCGAGTCACTCAAGGCGGGCAAGCCGGTCGGCTTCGACGTCGACCTCGTGGACGAGATCGCCAAGCGGCTCAAGGTCAAGCCGGTCATCCAGGACACCGACTTCGACGCCATCCAGTCCGGCGAGTCCCTGAACTCCGGTGACTGCGACGTGGCGATCTCGGCCATGACCATCACCGGCGAGCGGGCCCGCGTCCTCGACTTCTCCAGCCCCTACTTCGACGCCTCGCAGGCCATGGTCGTGGACAAGGGCGAGAGCATGACCTCCCTGGCCGACGCCGCCGGCAAGAAGATCGGTGTCCAAGGGGGCACCACCGGCGAGCTCTACGTGACCGACAACGCGCCGAGCGACGCCGAGATCGTGCCGCTGGAGGACCAGTCCGCGATGGAGGCCGCCCTCAAGAGCGGCGACGTGGATGCCGCGGTCTACGACAACACCGTGGTCGGCGACGTCATCTCACGCAACCCGTCGTTCGAGATGGTCGCCGAGTTCGACACCGGCGAGCAGTACGGCATGGCCGTGCGCAAGAACGGCAGCGTCGACCTGCTCCGCACGATCAACGACGTGCTGGCCGACCTCAAGTCCGACGGTGGCTACGACACGATCTACACGAAGTGGTTCGGCTCGACGAGCTGAGCGCTCGAACGGCTAGGTCGTTGGTTCACCAAGGGATGCAGGCCAACCGTCACTTCCCACGCTGAGTTCACCGTGGGAAGTGTCGTTTGACCTGAGGCAGCTCATCAAGCGGGTGGGCCGCGTCAACGGAGCAGCATCAGGCCTGCTGGAGGCCACCGGCACGCTCATCGCACCCTGCTGGCCAGCGTTCTCCCCACGGCCAACCGTCACTTCCCAAGCTGAGTTCACCGTGGGAAGTGCAGGTTCGTCGACATCCCATGATGAAACGTCAGCGCCCCGCCACTGAGAGCTCTGCCTCCGCCTGGGGGCCGGGCACGACGTGGGTGCGTGCGCGGATCACCGGGACGAAGACGGCGACCAGGGCAGCGAGCGCCGAGGTGACCGCCAGCAGCGCGAACCCGTGGGTGTAGCCCGCCTCCACGGGGAGGCCGTCGGATCGGGCACCGGCCGTGACGACACTGGCGAGGACCGCTCCACCGAGGGCACCGCCGACGGTCCGGATGTTGGCGTTCATGCCGCTCGCCACCCCCGTCTGGCTCTGCGGCACGGCGGCCACGACGAGGTTCGACATGGCGGCGAACGCCAGCCCGAAGGCCAGCCCGAGGATCGAGGTCTCGATCACGACGAGCCACAGGTGGTCGTGGAGCACGGCGAGGCCCAGGGTGCCGAGGGCGGTGAGGGTCGCACCGGCCACCAGGAGTGCCTTGGAGCCGAACCTGGCCGCCAACCGTCCCGAGAGTACGCCGGCGAGGAACGTGAACGCCGTCTGCGGCAGGAGCAGCAGGCCGGACTCGGTCACCGACACCCCGAAGCCGTAGCCGGTGACCTGGGGCGTCTGCAGGAAGGAGGGCAGGAAGGCGAACATGGCGTACATCCCCATGCCGAACAGCAGTGCCACCAGGTTGACGGTCCACACGGTCGGGATCCGCATCATCCGCATGTCCACCAGCGGTTGGTCGCTGCGCGCCTCGGCCACCACCCAGACCGGGAGGAAGACCGCCGCGATCGCGAAGAGGGCCAGGACCCGGCCGGACGACCAGCCCCAGCTGTGTCCCTGGCTGACACCGAGGAGCAGCGCGACCAGCCAGAGCGTCATCAGCAGGGCGGTGCCGACGTTGATCCTGCCCGGCGTGCGCTCGGGTGACTCGGGGACCCAGACGGCGGCGGCGATGGCGGCCAGCAGCGTCATGCCCATCGGGAGCCAGAACAGCCAGTGATAGCTGAGGGCGTCGACCACCGGTCCGGCGAGGACCAGCCCGACACCGCCGCCCACGGCGAGCAGCGCAGCCGACGTACCGACGGCTCCGGCGACCTTGTCGCGTGGGAACTCGTCACGGATGATGCCGAACGTCAGGGGCAGTACGCCGCCTCCGATGCCCTGCACGGCCCGCGCCGCGATCAGCACGCCGATGCTCGGGGCGAGGGCCGCCATCAGGGAGCCGACCGTGAGCGCCACCAGTGCGAAGACCAGCATCCGCTCCTTGCCGACCTTGTCGCCGATGCGCCCGATGATCGGGGTGAACACCGAGGCGGACAGCAGGTAGGCGGTCAGCACCCAGGTGACCGTCGCCTGGTCGGTGTCGAGCGCGGCCTGGATGGTCGGCAGGACGGGGTTGACCATCGACTGCAGCAGGGAGAACGAGAACACACCGACACACAGCACGAGGAAGGTCACTCGGTAGTCGGTCCTGCGGTCCGTGGTGGACATGATGGGCCTCAATCGGTCGATGGTCGAGCGGTCGCCGAACCACGCCATGGAGAGCCCGGGCATTGGTTGCAACCAGCAACGATGGGGATCCATTCCAGCTGCCCGGGAATCGTCGTGTGATCCTGGTCGCGCCGGACCGGGCGCGACGGCGTCAACCGAGCAGTCGGGCGTTGACCGCGGCGGGTGAGAACTGCTCGTCCACCACCAGTCTGGTGAGCCCGACCAGGGCAGCGTCCTCACCCAGGCTGCCCAGCTCGAGCGTGATGTGACGTGTCGCTCGGGGGAGCGAGAGCTGGTAGAGCGTCTCGCGGATCCCGGACAGCAGGGGAGCTGAGGCCAGTGCGCCGCCGACGAGGACGAACTCCGGGTTGAGCACGCTCACGACCGTGGTCATCACCTCGCCGATGCGCCGGCCGGCCTGCTGGGTGAGCCTGGCCGCGTCCACGTTGCCCTCGGCGAGCAGTCGGCGTACGTCGCGTCCCGACGACGCGGGGATCCCCAGTGCCGTCAGGTCGCGCGCGATGGCCCGGCCGCTCGCGATCGCCGCCAGGCACCCGTGGGCACCGCACTGGCACACCGCCTCGGAGTCGGGATCGAGCCGCACGTGCCCGATGTCCCCGGCGCCGCCGTCGACGCCACGGTAGGAGCGGCCGTCGATGACGATGCCGGTGCCGATGCCGGTGGAGACCTTCACCAGGCACAGCGAGCCTGCGCCCAGGTGGGCTGCGGCGTACTCCCCGACGGCAGCGGCGTCCGCGTCGTTGGCCGTGAGCACCGGAAGGTCGTGCAGCGCGCTGGCGAGGTGGTCGGCGATCGGGTAGCCGTCCCAGCCGGGCATGATCGGCGGCTGGCTGGGGCGGCCTGAGTGAGGATCGACCGGGCCGGGAACGCTCACGCCGATGCCGGAGATGTCGGCGCTGGTCAGGCCGCAGCGGCCGATCAGCCTCTCCACCGAGGTGGCGATCGCGCCGAGCACCGCCGACGGGCCGTCGGTCACCGCGACCTCGATCGCCTCGTCGGCGAGGATGCTGCCGTCGAGCGCGGTGATGGCCGTGCGGGTGTGGGTGGTGTCGACCGAGGCCACCGCGATCCGGGACCGCGCCACGTTGAAGCGCAGGCTGCGGCGCCGTCGTCCGCCGGTCGCCTCGGTGGTGCCGCCCTCGACGACGAGGCCTTCGGCGAGCAGCCGGTCGATGCGCTGTGCGACTGTCATCCGGGACAGCCCGGTCACGTCGAGCACGTCTCCACGCGTGACAGCTCGCCCTCGACGGATCAGGTCGAGGACGTCGCCGGGACCGGTCGGCATAGCGCGCTCCTCCAGGGTGGTTTCGGTGATCAAACCATTTACCGCAATTGCTTGACCAGTGTGCATCTTTTGCACAATGATTAGCCCAATGTTACGTCCATCACACCCGGAGGATCCCATGCTCACGACTCCACCGAGGAGTTCGGCTCGCAGGCTTCGCGCGGCGGCAACCGCCTCAGTCCTTCTTCTCGCGGCCTCCCTGGCCGCCTGCTCGTCGTCTGATGACTCGGGTGGGGACGACGAGGCAGACAGCATCAAGGTCTGGATCCAGGAGGACCTGCCCGACCGCGTCGCCGCGACCCAGAAGATCGTGGACGCGTTCACCGCCGACACCGGCGTCGAGGTCGAGCTCGTGCCCGTCGCTGAGGACCAGTTCAACCAGCTGCTCACCTCGTCCGCCGCCGCGGGCGACCTGCCCGACGTGATCGGGGGAGTGTCCCTGCCGCAGGTCCGGACGATGTCGGCCAACGAGCTGCTCGACACCGACGCCACGGCCGAGGTCATGGACGGTCTCGACGAGGCGACCTTCAGCCCCAGCGCCCTCGAGCTCACCCGTGACGGCGACACCCAGCTGGCCGTGCCCAGCGAGTCGTGGACCCAGATCCTGCTCTACCGCCAGGACCTCTTCGACAAGGCCGGGCTCGAGGCCCCCACGTCCTACGACACCATCCTGGCGGCCGCCGAGGCGCTCGACAGCCCGGACATGGCTGGCTTCGTCGGAGCCAACATCGCCGGCGACGCCTTCACCGAGCAGACCTTCGAGCACGTCGCCCTGGGCAACGGCTGTGAGCTGGTCGACGAGGAGGGCGAGGTCACGCTCGACAGCGACGCCTGCGTGGAGTCCTTCGAGTTCTACGGCGACCTGGTCGGCAACTACTCGGTCTCCGGCGGGCAGGACGTCGACACCACCCGCGCGTCCTACTTCGCCGGCCAGGCGGCCATGACGATCTGGTCGACGTTCATCCTCGACGAGATGGCCGGGCTGCGCAACGACGCCCTGCCGACCTGCCCGGAGTGCAAGAAGGACCCCGGCTTCCTGGCCGAGAACACGGGTGTCGTGACCTCGATCGCGGGCCCGTCCGGCACCGCCCCGGCGGTCTTCGGCGAGATCACCTCCTGGGTGATCCCGGTCGAGTCCGCAGCCGGTTCCGCGCAGGACTTCGTCGACTACCTGATGAATGACGGCTACCTGCCCTGGATCGCCATCGCCCCCGAGGGCAAGGTCCCGGTCCGTGCCGGCACGAGCGAGAGCCCCACCGAGTTCAGCGACGCCTGGGCCGGTCTGGACGTCGGCGTCGACACCAAGGCTCCGCTCGCGGAGTTCTACGGCGACGACGTGTTGACCGCACTGACCACCGGTCCGGAGCAGCTGGCTCGCTGGGCCATCCCGCAGGGTCAGGGCGACCTGCTCGGGGCCATCCAGGGCGAGCACCCGGTCGCGACGGCCGTCAACGAGGTGACCGACGGCGGAGACCCCGCTGACGCGGCGACCAAGGCGGCTGACGCGGTGCGCTCGATCCAGGAATCCCTGCAGTGAGCTCGGGCGGACACGGCGCGCCGTCCCTGGCCGAGCGGCCAGGGCCGGGCGGGCCCGGGCAGGGCGCGCCAGGGTCGGCGAAGCCGGGGCGCGCCGTGTCCGCCCGCGCCAAGGAGGATCGGCGGGCCGGCTACCTACTCATCTCGCCGACGTTCATCATCGTGCTCGTCATGGTCGTGCTGCCGATCCTGTGGACCATCTCGCTGTCCTTTCAGCGCGTGCGGCTGCTCAACCTCAGGAGCACCGGCTTCTTCGGTGACTACAGCCTCGACAACTTCACCAACGTCCTGACGGCACCCGGCTTCGTCGACGCCCTGACCAACACGCTCGTCTACTCGATCTTCGGCACGATGGGCGCGATCGGGCTGGGGCTGGTCGCGGCGCTCGCGCTGCGCCGGCCGTTCCGGGGCCGGGGTCTGATCCGGGCCGCGCTGCTCCTGCCGTACGTCGCACCCGTGGTCGCTGCGGCGTTCGTCTGGTCGACACTGCTCAACCCGCAGTTCGGCATGGTCAACCACTACGGCACCAGCCTGCTGGGCTGGCAGGAGCCGATCGCCTTCCTGACCTCGGCCAAGCACCTGTCCGTGTTCGGGCTCGAGCTGCCGGTGTCCACGGCGATGGGCACGGTCGTGCTGTTCGAGGCGTGGCGCTCGTTCCCGTTCGCGTTCCTGTTCCTCACCGCCCGCCTTGCGGCGATCCCCGACTCCCTGGAGGAGGCGGCGACCGTCGACGGCGCGACGCCCGTGCAGCAGTTCCGTCACATCGTCCTGCCGCAGCTGCTGCCCACGCTGGCCGTGCTGAGCGTCCTGAGGTTCATCTGGACGTTCAACAACTTCGACGACATCTACCTCCTCACCGGGGGTGGGGCTGGCACCCAGGTCGTCACGGTGCGGGTCTACGACTACCTGATCGCCCGAGGAGACATCGGGGGAGCAGCAGCACAGGCGCTCATCCTGGCGGTCATCCTGGCCCTCCTCGTCGGCCTCTACCTCAAGTTCTTCGGACGATCGGAGGAAGTCGCGTGAGCCGCGACCAACTGGAACGCCGTGTGCTTCGGCTGGCTCGTCCTGTCGTGATCGCGGGGCTGCTGTTCATCGCGGTCTTCCCCTTCTACTACATGGTGATGCTGTCCTTCCGGCCGCTCGAGGCGGTCCTGCAGGATCCCGGCGCCCTCTGGGTCTCGCCGAGCGAGATCGACCTGGGCACCTACGGTGACGTGCTGCGCTCCGTGGACTCCGGCGGGCAGGGGTTCCTGTCGTTCATCCGCAACAGCATCCTGGTGGCCCTGGCCACCGTCGTGCTGACGCTGATGGTCTCCATCCCCGGGGCGTACGCCGTGAGCCGGCTGGACTTCTTCGGCCGCCGTCAGATCGGCGCCCTGTTCCTGGGCGTCTACTTCTTCCCGGCGATCCTGCTGGCCATCCCGCTGTTCGTGTTCTACACCCGGCTCGGCCTGCGCGGCTCGCTCGTCGGTCTCGTGGTGGTCTACGTCGCCCAGGTGGCTGCGGTGTCCATCTACATGCTGCGCAACTACTTCGACACGATCCCGGCCAGTCTCGAGGAGGCGGCCGCCATCGACGGCTGCACCCGGCTGCGCGCCCTGTGGCACATCAGCCTGCCGCTGGCGATGCCCGCGGTGGCGTCCAACGCGCTGTTCATCTTCATGATCGCGTGGAACGAGTTCCTCTTCGCGCTGCTGTTCCTGATCGAGAAGCGGGACAACTGGACGGTCTCACTGGGGCTCTCGCAGCTCTCCGGCAGCATCGAGGTCCCGACCTCGGTCCTGATGGCCGGATCGGTCATCCTCACGCTGCCGATCATCATCATGTTCTTTGCCAGCGAACGATGGCTCACCGGCGGGCTCACCGCGGGCGCCGAGAAGGGATGACCTCGTGACTGCGCGTGCCCCCCGCATCGTCTTGTTCACCGCGCCGGGCCAGGTCGAGCTCGCCTCCTGCGAGGAGATGCCACTCGTGCCGGAATCGGTCCGGGTCCGGACGTGGTATTCCGGCATCTCCGCCGGCACCGAGCTGTCCGCCTACCGCGGGTCCAATCCCTACCTCACCAGCACCTGGGACCCGGACCGACGGCTCTTCACCCCGGGCGAGCCGACCTTCGGTTACCCGGTCTCCGGATGGGGCTACTCCGAGGTCGGCGAGGTGGTCGAGGTCGCCGGCGACGTGACCGGGATCGGGGTCGGCGACATCGTCTTCGGCATCTGGGGTCACCGCAGTGACGCGGTGGTGCCTGCGGTGGCGGTGCTGGGCCACCAGCTCGAGGCGTCGGACGCCCTGGTCGGGTGCTTCGCCCGCGTCGGGGCGATCGCACTGAACGCCGTCCTGGCCGCCGACACCCATCTCGGTGACCGCATCGCCGTGTTCGGCCAGGGCGTCATCGGGCTCCTCGCCACCCGGTTGGGGGTCCTGAGCGGCGCCGAAATCGTGGCCGTCGACGGCTTCCCGAGCCGCCTGGAGCGCGCCCGCGCCCTGGGGGCCGCGGCCACGATCGACGCGTTCACCGACGGGGGTGCCGGCGCGAAGGTGCGGGAGTGGTCGGGGGGTGCCGGGGTCGACGCGGCCATCGAGATCAGCGGCAACATCCGAGCCCTGCACGAGGCGACCCGCAGTGTCGTCGTCGACGGCACCGTGGTCGCCGCCGGCTTCTACCAGGGTGCGGCCGACCACCTGCGGCTCGGCGAGGAGTTCCACCACAACCGGGTCCGGATCCTGGCCAGCCAGATCGGCGGGACCCCGCTCGCCCTCGGGCCCCGCTGGGACCGGGAGCGGCTGGTTTCGGTGTTCATGGAGCAGGCGCTGGCCGGCGCGGTCGACGTACGCAGCCTGGTCACCGACGTGGTCGACGCCGACCAGGTGGCGACCGCCTTCGAGCGCCTCGACTCCGGCGACCCGGACATCCTGCAGGTGATCCTGCGCTTCGACGCGGCACCGGCCGAGTGATGGCGCCGGACCCGAGCGCCGGCGACGTCGGCGCGCTCCCCGACCCTTCTCCGCAGTTCCCGGCGGACCGATCCGGCGTCGCGATCCTCGGTTGTGGCGGCATCGCCCAGGCCGCCCATCTGCCTGCCTACGAGAAGTACGACGTGGGCGTGGCCGGGGTCTGGAGCCGCTCGCCGGAGACGACTCGCGAGGTCCTGAACCGCTTCCCGTTCGTCGGGCGCGTCTACGACTCCGCCGACGACCTGCTCGCGGACCCCGAGGTGCGGATCGTCGACCTCGCCACCGGGCCGGCGGTTCGCCTCGAATGGCTCGAGCGTGCCATCGACGCCGGGAAGCACGTGCTCGCCCAGAAGCCGCTGGTGATGAATGAGCCCGACCTCCACCGTCTCGCGTCGCTGCTCGAGCGAGCCGACGCGGCCGGCGTGGTGGTCGCCGCCAACCACAACGCCCGGTGGGCGCCGCCGTGGCGGCTGGCCACCCTGCTGGTGCGAGCGGGCGCCATCGGGGACGTCGTGGGAGTGACCCACCTCCACGACAAGGCGCTGCCGCCCCTCGTCGGCACCCCGTTCGACGACGTGCCCCACATGCTGCTCACCGACTACCTGCTGCACTGGATCGACATCAGCCGCTGCTGGCTCGAGGCGGGTTCCACCGACGGCTGCGGGCGGGTGGCACGCGTCCAGGCCAGCGACTCCCGCGTTCCCGGCCAGCCCGCCGACTCGGTCAACCCGTGGTCGGCGACGATCAACCTGCAGGCGGTCTCCGGGGCCACGGCCACCCTGCGGATCGCCGGCAACGTCACGTCGTCCGATCCCGGCTGCCCGTTCTGGATCCACGGCACCACCGGCTCCCTGCGAGGTAGCGTCCTCCTCGACTCCGACCGCCTCGTCCTGGACCGGGGCGATGGCGCCGTCGACCTGCCGTTGAGCGGCGCGTGGTTCGTCGACGGCTTCGCGGGGACGATGGCCGAGCTCATGTCCGCGCTCGCCGAGGGGCGACCGGCCGAGAACGCCGCCGCCGAGGCGCTGACCAGCGCGCGGCTGATGCTGGCCGCCGCCGAGTCGGCGGACACCGGCGGCACCCCGGTGGCTGTCCCCGCTGATGTCGAGGAGGACAGCTGATGCCGCGGCTGCTGCTCGACGAGGTCGAGGTCGACCCCACGACAGCCCGGATCTACGCCGAGGGCTGGCAGAGCTGGAGTCCGACCACCTGGTATCCACCAGCGGTGGTCGGGCTTCGTCCCGACCTCGACTGGCAGCACACCATGCGCTTCCGGCCGGGTGTCGCGGTGGCCGACGACAGCGTCCAGGCCGAGGGACTGCTGGTGGTCGACCCCGGCACCGGCGCCCCCGCTCGGGTGTACGCCGCCCCGGACGCGCAGGTCGGCGTACCCACCCTGTGGGCGACGACCATGGGCGACCGACTCCACGTGGAGGCCTCGCACGTCGTGGCCGTCGAGGAGCACGCGGAGGGGGCGGAGGCGGCACTCGCCGCCCACGCCGACGCGTTCGCGCGCAACGCCGGCGTCACGACTCTGCGGCCCGCTCCCAACGCGTGGTGCTCGTGGTACCGCTACTTCGAGGAGGTCACCGCCGACGACGTCCGCGAGAACCTGCTCGCCTGCGCTGACCAGGGCCTCGACATCGACGTGGTGCAGATCGACGACGGCTGGTCCACGGGTCTCGGAGAGCTGATGCGGCCGCGACAGGGGTTCGAGCCGGTGGCCCGGATCGCGGAGGAGATCCGCGCGTCCGGCAAGGAGGTGGGCATCTGGCTGGCCCCGTTCCTGGTCGGGGCCGACACCACCCTGGCGCGCCAGCATCCCGACTGGCTGACCGGCGACGCCGGCTTCAACTGGGGCCAGCGCCTGGTCGGCCTCGACCTGACCCATCCCGGCGTCCAGGACCATCTCCGAGAGCTGCTCACCGGGCTCCGCGAGGCGGGCGTCACCTACCTCAAGCTCGACTTCCTCTACGCCGGTGCCGTGCCGTCGGCCCGGCACCGTGACGTCACCGGCACCCAGGCTTACCGGGCCGGGCTCGAGCTGATCAGGGAGGCGGCCGGCCCGGCGACGTACCTCCTCGGCTGCGGGGCCCCCATCCTGCCCAGTGTCGGGCTGCTCGACGGGATGCGCGTCTCGCCCGACACGTTCCACGCCGAGGCGCAGGACGGCTCGGCCGGGCTGCGTGGGCTGATGCCGCTGGCGGCGCGTGCCTGGCAGCACGGCCGGTTCTGGATGAACGACCCGGACTGCCTCGTCGCCCGGCCGTCGTACGCCCTGCGCGAGCAGTGGGCGGAGGCGTGCTCGACGTACGGCGGGGCCCGGACGGTCTCCGACCGGATCGCCGACCTGGACGACTGGGGGCTCGCCACCACGCGCCGGCTGCTGGCCGACCGGGCACCGAGCGGCCCGTTCCCCGCCGACGTCGTCGCGGCGGGAGCACGGGTCGCGGCGGCCGAGCGGGCGCACCGGCAACCGGCCGGAGACCTGGGATGAGCGACCTGCGACAGCGCCTCGAGGTGCTGCTGGCCGACCTCTACCCCACCCAGCCCGGCGTCGTGCTGGCGCAGCTCCTCGAGCTGGCCGAGGCCTACCGGACCCGGCTCGACGGACGGGTCGTCGACGCCCTCACCCAGCGCAGCAGCTTCCTGATCACCTACGGCGACAGCATCCGCCGACCGGGTGAGACCCCGCTGCACACCCTTAGAGGGCTGCTCGACGACCGGGTCGGTGAGCTGATCAGCGACGTCCACCTCCTGCCCATGTTCCCGTGGACCTCCGACGACGGGTTCGCCGTCGTCGACCACCGGCTGGTGAACCCTGACCTGGGCGACTGGGACGACGTGGCCGACCTGGCCGAGCACCGATCGCTGATGTTCGACTTCGTGGCGAACCACACCTCCAGCAGCAGTCCGTGGTTCCAGGGCTGGCTGGACGACGCTCCCGCCTTCGCCGGGTTCTACGTCGAGCGCGACCTCGACTTCGACGTCTCGAACGTCGTCCGGCCGCGCACCTCGGCGCTCTTCCACCAGTACGACAAGGCGTCCGGCGGCTCGGCGTGGGCGTGGACCACCTTCGGGGCCGACCAGGTCGACGTCGACGTCCGCAACCCCGCCGTCCTGCTCGAGCTCACCGACGTGCTGCTGGGCTATCTGGCCCGCGGTGCCTCCAGCCTGCGACTCGACGCCATCGGCTTCCTGTGGAAGGAGTCCGGCACCACCTGCCTGCACCTGCCGCAGACGCATGCCGTGATCAAGATCTGGCGGGCGCTGGTGGACCACGTCGCGCCCGGGGCACAGCTGATCACGGAGACCAACGTCCCGCACCGCGACAACATCTCCTACTTCGGCGACGGGCACGACGAGGCGACGATGGTCTACCAGTTCGCCCTCCCGCCCTTGGTGCTGCACTCGTTCGTCTCCGGGTCCACCGAACGCCTGAGCACGTGGGCGGCGAGCATCGGCCCGGTCAGCGACACCGCGACGTGGTTCAACTTCCTGGCCAGCCACGACGGGGTCGGTCTCCGGCCCACCGAGGGCATCCTCGACGACGAGCAGCGCCAGGCGCTGGTCGAACGCACGCGAGCACACGGGGGTGAGGTCTCGATGGCCGCCCGGGCCGACGGCGGACAGTCGGTCTACGAGCTCAACGTCAGCTACCTCGACGCGCTGTGCTCTCCCGAGGAGCTGCTCGACGAGCAGGTGGTCGTCGCCAAGGCCCTCGCCGCCCACAGCATCCTGCTCAGCGTGCTCGGTGTGCCCGCGATCTACATCCACTCCCTCCTCGGTTCCCATCCCGACCACGCCGGCATGGCCTCCACCGGGATCCACCGACGGATCAACCGCGCCGTGCTGGACGCCGACGCCCTGCTCGGGGAGCTCACCACCGACGCTCGGCGCAGCGGCGTCTTCGCCGGGATCCTCGAGCTGCTGGCCCACCGTCGGCAACAGCCCGGTCTGTCGCCCTACGGCAGCCAGGAGGTGCTGCGGCTCGACGACCGGGTCTTCGCGGTACGACGCGGAGCCGCCACCCCCGACGAGCTGGTCTGCGTGACCAACGTGACCGCCGACACCGTCGTGATCGAGCAGGTCGTCGGCACGGACGTGCTGGCGGGTCGCCGAGTCGAGCCGCTCGTGCTGCCCGGGTTCGGCTTCGCGTGGGTCTCGCCGTGAGGCGCTTGCGGTGAAGGTGGTCGTCGCCCTCGACTCGTTCAAGGGCTCGGTCAGCAGCCTCGAAGCCGGCCGGGCCGTGCGGCACGGCGTACTCCTGGCGGATCCGGAGGCCGAGGTGAGCGTGGTCCCCGTCGCCGACGGCGGCGAGGGGACGGTGGCCGCCGTCCTGGCCTGCTCGCCCGAGGCGCGCGAGGTCGCGGTGCAGACCGTCGACCCGGTGGGCCGCCCGGTGACAGCGTCGTACGCCCTCCTCGAGCGTGCCGGGACGACTACGGCGGTGCTCGAGGCGGCCTCGGTGATCGGGCTCGGGATGCTCGACCGGGTCGACTCCACGGCCCCACCCCGGGCTCACTCGGGTGGGCTGGCGACGGTGCTCCGGCACGCGCTGGACGCCGCCGACCGGGTGCTGCTCGGGCTCGGGGGCACGGCCAGCACCGACGGAGGCACCGGGCTGCTCCTGGCGTGGGACAGTCCTCCGCCCCGGCACAACCCGCTGTGGCACGGCGGCGACCTGCCCGGTGCGCTGCCCGACCTGTCGCGCGTGGTCGTCCTCACCGATGTGGCCAACCCGCTCCTCGGAGCGTCCGGCGCCGCTGCCGTGTTCGGCCCCCAGAAGGGTGCCGACGCCGCCCAGGTGCGCCGTCTCGAGCGCGGGATGGAGCGCTGGGCCGACCTGCTCGAGGAGCTCTCCGGGCGCCAGGTCGCGCGGGCCCCGGGCGCGGGAGCCGCCGGTGGGCTGGGGGCGGCTCTGCTGGCCTGCGGGGCGAGGCTCGAACCCGGGTTCACCCGGCTGGCCGCGGAGATCGGACTGGTGGGCCTGTTCGCGGGCGCGGACGTGGTGTTCACCGGTGAGGGCTCCCTGGACGCCCAGACCACCATGGGCAAGGCACCTCAGGGCGTGGCGGTGCTGGCCCGGGAGGCGGGTGCCCTGGTGGTGGGGCTCGCCGGCCGGGTCGAGCGGCCTGCGCCCGGGGTGGCGTGGCCCTTCGACGTGGCCCTGGCGATCCACTCCCGGCTGCGCCCCCTCGAGGAGGCGCTGGACCCGACGATCACCTGCGCCGAGCTGAGCGCCACGGCAGCCGAGGCGGTCCGGCTGTTGCGCCACCGGGTGCCGTAGACCTCGATACGGTGGCAGCCACTGGATGCCCAGGGAGGGGAGCCGGATGCCGTCATCACGACAGCCCGACCCCGCGAGCGTCCACGCGACCCTGCTGGCCGAGCGGCGTCGCGCTGTCGAGCGGCTGCGCGCGCTGCGCTCGGACTTCAGCGGCATCGTGGAGGCCTCCCGCGACACCAACGCCGACGACGAGCACGATCCGGAGGGGGCCACCATCGCCTTCGAGCGCTCCCAGGTGGACGCCCTGGTCCGGCAGGCCCAGGGCCACGTCGACGACATCGACCGGGCCCTCGAGTCCCTGGCCGCCGGCCGCTACGGCGTCTGTGAGTCGTGCGGTACGCCGATCGCGGTGGAGCGTCTGGCGGTCCGGCCCAGCGCCGTGCGCTGCATCGACTGCGCGCGGTGAGGCCCTCCGGGTGTACATCTGCGACAGGTCGGCGCGGTTTGCGCGTACATCTGCGACAGGTCGGCGATTTGGTCGGGATTCAACGTGATGAGGGAGATCGGCATACCGTTGGACCTTCGGGGCACTGCAGACCCCGGAGAACAATGGAGCGCACCGGTGCATCGGCGCGCGTCAACCGATGGGACCTGCTTGTGAACGGCAACACCACGCACCGGTTCGGGAACGCGGCCATCCTGGCCGTCAGCAACGTCGACGCCTCCCAGATCGTCACGTCCGCCGAGCTCGACGAGCGCCTCGCGCCGACCCTCAAGCGGGTCGGGCTGCGACCGGGCCTGCTCGAGCGGCTCGCCGGGATCAAGTCCCGTCGCTGGTGGGAGGCCGGCACCACGTTCGTCGATGGTGCCGCCACCGCGGCTGCCAAGGCCATCGGCGAGAGCGGGGTCGACCCGGCGAACATCGGCCTGATGGTCAACACCTCCGTCAGCCGCGTGCACCTCGAGCCCGCCACCGCGGTCGCCGTGCACCACGCCGTCGGACTGCCGACCTCGTGCCAGAACTTCGACATCACCAACGCCTGCCTCGGCTTCGTCAACGGCATGGAGCTCGCCGCCTCGATGATCGACGGGGGCTTCGTCGACTACGCCCTGGTCGTCGACGGCGAGGACGCCCGTCCGGTGCAGGAAGCCACCATCGAGAAGCTGCTGCGCCCCGAGACCACCGCCCGCGACGTGCTCAGCCAGTTCGCCACCCTCACGCTCGGCTCCGGAGCCGCCGCCATGGTGCTGGGGCGGGCCGACCAGCACCCCGAGGGGCACCGCATCGTCGCCGGCGTGAGCCGGGCCGGCACCGAGCACCACGACCTCTGCATCGGCGACAACGGCGTGATGGAGACCGACCTCAAGGGCCTCCTCGACGCCGGGCTCGCCCTGTCCACCGACCTGTGGAAGGAGGCGGCGCCGGAGTTCGGCTGGGCCGAGGGGATGGACCGCTACATCATCCACCAGGTCTCGCAGGTGCACACCGATGCGTTGTGCAAGCGCCTGGAGATCGATCCCACCCTGGTTCCCCGCAGCTTCCCGGAACGCGGCAACATCGGCCCGGTCTCGGTGCCGTTCACGCTCGCGACCCAGGCCGACACGCTCAGCGGCGGTGACCGCGTGCTGCTCATGGGCATCGGGTCCGGACTCAACGCGTCCGTGCTCGAGCTGGTCTGGTGACCGCACCCTCCGCCGACCCGTCCGTGGAGGCGCTGGCCGGTCTGCCCGACCTCGACCCGACGTGGTCGCGTCAGGTCACCGTCACCGACGCGACCGGCAGGGCGCACACCTGGCACCTGCTCGACAACGGAGCCGAACCGGTCCACGGCACCCTGCTGTGTGTCCACGGCAACCCCACCTGGTCCTACCTGTGGCGTCGGCTGCTCGCGGGCGCCCCGACCGGATGGCGCGTGATCGCCCCCGACCACCTCGGCATGGGCTACTCCGAGCGGCTCACGGCCCCGCGCACCCTCGCCCAACGCGTGCAGGACCTCGGTGACCTCACGGCCGCGCTCGACGTGACCGGGCCGGTCATCACGGTCGGTCACGACTGGGGCGGTGCGATCTCGCTGGGCTGGGCGCTGGCCCACCGCGACCAGCTGCGAGGCGTGGTGCTCACCAACACCGCCGTCGCCCAGCCCGAGGGCGACCGCGGCCCGGCGCTGATCCGGATGGCCCACGTGCCCGCCCTGCGCGAGCTGTCGTGCGTGCGCACCCCCCTGTTCGTGCGGGCCACGTCGGCGCTGTCGCGACCCGCACTGCCCAGCGGCGTCCGCGACGCGCTCGCCGCGCCCTACGCCACGCCGCAACGGCGCCGCTCGGTCGGCGACTTCGTCGCCGACATCCCCTTCGCCGGCGCCCATCCGTCCCGCGACACGGTCGAGGCGATCGCGGAGGGCGTCCGCTCGCTCGACGTGCCTGCCCTGCTGCTGTGGGGCCCTCGTGACCCGGTGTTCGGGGAGAAGTATCTCGCCGACCTCCGCGAGCGACTGCCGCACGCCGAGCTGCACCGCTACGAGGGGGCCAGCCACCTCGTCACCGAGGATGCCCCCGCCTACGTCGACGCGATCGGCACCTGGCTGGGCGACCTGGGGGCGTCACAGCGTCCAGGCTCGCACCAGACCGCCGAGGCGTCGACGCCTCCGGGCGCCCCCCTCTGGGCGGCCCTCGACGAGCGCCGCAACGACCCCGCCCCGGCCGTCGTCGAGGTCGGTGGCGCCACCTTGAGCTGGCGCGAGCTCGATGCGCGGGTCCGCGACCTGGCTGCCGGGCTGGCCGCGATCGGCGTACGACCCGGACATCGGGTGGCCCTTCTGGTCGAACCCTCCGCCGACCTGACCGTCGCGGTCTACGCCGTGTGGCGCGCCGGCGCGGTCATCGTGGTGGCCGACAAGGGCCTCGGGTTCGCGGGGATGCGGCGGGCACTGCGCGGGGCGTCGGTCGACCACGTGATCGGCGCGAGCGCCGGGCTGGCCGCCGCCCGGGCGATGCGCCTGCCGGGCACCCGGATCGCAGCCGGTCGGGCCCGTCGGGTCCTCGGAGCCATCCACGACCTCACCTCGCTCACCGCCCTGGGTCACAGCCTCGGGCTCCCCGCTGAGCCCGACGCCGACCAGGAATGTGCCGTCGTGTTCACCTCGGGCGCGACCGGACCGGCCAAGGGCGTCGTCTACCGGCACCGCCAGGTGGCCGCACAGCTCGAGCTGCTGCGCACGACGTACGCCGTCAAGCCCGACGACCGGCTGGTGGCGGCCTTCGCGCCGTTCGCCCTGCTCGGGCCGGCCCTGGGCATCGGGTCCGCGGTGCCCGACATCGACGTCACCGCTCCCGGCACGCTGACGGCAGTCGCCCTCGCGGACGCCGCCGCCGCGATCGACGCCACCATCGTCTTCGCCTCCCCGGCGGCCCTCCGCAACGTGCTGGCCACGGCCGGGGAGCTCGACCCCGCCCGTCGGGCGGTGCTCGGACGGGTCCGGCTGCTGATGTCGGCGGGTGCCCCGGTCCCGGCCGCGCTGCTCGAGTCGCTGGCGTCCGTGCTGCCCGCCGCCCAGGCGCACACCCCCTACGGCATGACGGAGGCGCTGCCGGTCACCGATGTCTCCTTGTCGCAGATCCTGGCCGCCGGGCCGGGTGAGGGGGTCTGTGTCGGGCTGCCGCTGCCCGGGGTCGACGTCGCGCTCAGCGCCCTGTCAGTCGACGGAGCCGCCGACGGCGAGCTGTCGACCGAGCCCGGTCGCACCGGGGAGATCTGCGTGCGCGCGGACCACGTCAAGGACCGCTACGACGCTCTCTGGGCCACCGAGCGACAGAGCTCCCGCGAGCCGGGCTGGCACCGCACCGGCGACGTGGGGCACCTCGACGACGAGGGTCGCCTGTGGGTCGAGGGCCGGCTGGTGCACCTGGTCACCCCGGCCTCAGGAGTGCTCACTCCGGTGCCCGTCGAGCAGCGGGTGGAGGCCCTCGACTCCGTGCGGTCGGCCGCCGTCGTCGGGGTGGGCCCCGCCGGCACCCAGGCGGTCGTCGTGGTGGTCGTGCCGGAGGCCGACGCCCCCCGTGGCCTCACCTCCGCCGACTCCGAGCTGAGGACAGCGGTCCGCGACGCCGCCGGTGTCGAGGTCAGTGCGGTCCTGCTCACCCGGGCCCTGCCCGTGGACATCCGGCACGCGTCCAAGATCGACCGTCGTGAGGTCGCCCGTCGGGCCGGCCGCGTGCTGGCCGGATCGCGGCAGCTCGGCCGATGAAGGTCCTCGTCACCGGCGCCACCGGCATGCTCGGCCGGGTGACGGCCCTGCGGTTCACCGCGCGCGGCGACCAGGTCACGGTGCTGCAGCGACGTCCGTCCGGGCTGCCCACCCGCGAGGTGCTCGGCGACGTCGCCGACCCGGACGCGGTGGCCCGGGCCCTGCGCGGGCAGGATGCCGTCGTCCACCTGGCCGCCAAGGTCGACGTGGTCGGCCGCTGGGACGCCTATGCGCACGCCAACATCGAGGGCACGGCCCAGGTCGTCGACGGCTGTCTGCGCGCCGGCGTCCCACGCCTGGTCCAGGTCTCCTCCCCGTCGGTGGCCCATGCCGGCCGGGCGCTGGTGGGTGTGGGCGCCGGGGCGGCCGATCCGGCTCGCGCCCGGGGCCACTACGCCCGCTCGAAGGCCGTCTCGGAGCTCCGTGCACTGGCGGCCGACGGTCCCGATCTCGCGGTGCTGGCACTGCGGCCGCACCTGGTCTGGGGGCCGGGCGACACCCAGCTGGTGGCCAGGATCATCGCGCGTGCGAAGGCCGGGCGGCTGCCGCTGCTGGGTGCCGGCGCCGCCCTCATCGACACGACGTACGTCGACAACGCTGCCGCCGCCCTCGTGGCTGCCGTGGACGCCTGCCGCCCCGACGGCGTACACGGCGAGGCCCTGGTGGTCTCCAACGGCGAGCCGCGCACCGTGGACGAGATCCTCGGCTCCCTGTGCCGCGCAGCGGGCGTGGCCGGCCCGGCCCGGCGGGTCCCCGCCTGGGCCGGATGGCTGTCCCCGCCTGGGCCGGATGGCTGGCCGGGGGAGCGGTGGAGGCCGCCTGGTCGCTCGGCCGGCGCGAGGACACCCCGCCGCTGACCCGGTTCCTGGCCGAACAGCTCACCACCGCGCACTGGTTCGACCAGCGCCGCACCCGTGAGGCCCTCGACTGGGCGCCCCACGTCTCCCTCGACACCGGCTTCGCCCGGCTGGCGCGGTCCTACGCACGCGAGTCCGAGCGCCAGGACCTCAGTCGTAGACCCTGATCTCCCGGCCCAGCCTCGCCCCGAGCTGCAGCTCGAGGTCGTCGCCCGACCAGAAGGCGCCCGGGTCGTAGTAGTTCGTCGGGCGGCGTCCGTCGAGCAGACCCATCTCGGTGTAGGTCGCGGCCACCACCTCGGCGCAGTACGTCGTCTCCGCGGCGGCCGGCCGACGTACCCGGCCTCGGGCCCAGCGGCCGACGAGGGCGGCGGTGGCGGGGAACGGCGTACCGTCGAGCCGGGCGATGCTGCGCAACAGCCCAGCCTCCATCTCGGGGGTGATGCCGACGTCGAGCTGCCGCATCCAGGCGTCCTGCTGGTAGCGCCCGGTCCACTGGGCCACCGCGGCTCGCAGGTCGTGCAGCTGGACGCCCCGCTGGTGCTTGCCGGCCCAGACGTCCAGCAGGCCCTTGCCGAGCTCGGCGTGCCACATCAGGGGCGGCATGTCGTCGAGGACGACAGCCATCCCGACGTGGTTGACCGGCGCGTTGGTCAGCACCCGGATAGCCTGATCCGCAGCGGAGCGGCCCCGGAACAGCCAGAGGTCGCCGGTCCGGGTCAGGTCGACGGCCTGGTCGAGGGTCAGTCCGCGTTCGGTCATGAGGAGGTCCTGTCGGTGAAGCTGTGGAAAGCACTGGGGCTGGCCGGGGTGGCCGGGGTCGCGGCCACCGGGGTCATCATTGCGCGAGATCAGCGTCAGCGCGCGCAACTCACGCCTGACGAGGTGCGCGAGCGCCTGCATGCGCGGCTCGACGAGACGACGTCAGAGCCGGGCGACGCCTGAGCGCCACCGATCCTCGACCGGCTGAGGCGATGGCCGGAAGATACGCTGCGCGGGTGTCCTACCCCGATCCTCACCTGCGCGCCCGCGACAGCGATCGCGACCGCACCGTCGAGGCGATCGAGGCGGCGTACGTCGACGGTCAGATCACCCCGGAGGATCGCGACCTCCGGGTCGGCAACGCCCTCACGGCCGCCTCGCTCGGCGAGCTCGCGATGCTGGTCCGAGACCTCCAGGTGCCGGCAGCGACGCTGTCCCCGCCTCCTTCGTTCCTGCCGCCTTCGTCCCCGCCTGGGCAGGGTCGCGCCAGATCACCGCGGGCGCTGGTCCCGGTCCTGCTCGTGGTGGCGGCGCTGGTGATGCTGGCGCTGGTGGGAGGCGGGCTCGCCCTGGTCGGCACTGGGCAGCCCTCGACCCAGGTGGCCCGGTCGGCCGACCAGGTCCCCGCGGTGGTCGAGCAAGAGCCGTCGGGCGACACCTTCCGGATGACCCCGGCGGGGGTGCGTCGGTTCGTGGCCGACTACCAGGAGCAGTTCGGGAGTCCCGACGTGCTCCAGGCGACGCTGTACGCCGACCACCGGATCCTGGTGGAGGTCCCTGTCGCCGGACACCCTCGCCTTCACGAGAACTGGACCTATCGCGGCGCGTTCACCCAGGACGGCGGCGCCACGGTCAACGCGTTCCAGGAGAAGCGCATCGATCTGCGGGCGCTCGACGTGAACCGACTGTTCGCCAACATCTCTCGGGCCGAGCGCAGCCTGCGCGTCCCGGCCGCGGCGTTCACCCACGTGGGGCTCAGCAACATCTGGTCCGACGAGCAGCCTGCGGTGAACATCCACGTCAGCAACGACGTCGGCATGAGCGGCTACCTGAAGACCGGTCTCGACGGGCAGGTCATTCGCGCCTACTCCTTCGAGTAGTCCTGGTCCCGGCCACGAGTCGGTCCGACGTCCCAGGTTTGCCGGATGTCCGGGGATTGCTGCACGGCGCAGATTCTTTGGTCGAGGGCACCGGGCAGCACAATGGCTACATGTCCGACGTGACCCCGACACCACCGAAGCGGCGCAGTCACCTGATGGACCCGTACAACCCGGTCCGAGCACAGCAGGGGTCGATGTCGCTGACCCAGGTCCAGAAGTGGGTCATGTCGGCGCTCGCCGTCACCACGATCCTGCACCTCGCCGCCGGACTGATGCTGGCTGCCTACTTCATCGACGACGACAGGGCTGATGCTCGCATCGGTCTGGTCGTCATCGCGGGGGCGTTCAGCGTCATCGCGGTGGCCGCTGGTCGAGCCATCCACGGCCACCGACTGGTGAGTCCGTGGCTGCTGCTCGGACTCATCCCGCCGGCGATCGGCGCCTGGCTCATCTTCAGCTGACACCCCGCTCGTAGGCTGGCGAGCATGAGCAAGCAGCTGCTGGTCGGTCTCGGAGCCCTGCTGGTCCTGGTCGGCGCACTGTGGACCGGTCAGGGGGTCGGTCTCATCGGCGGCAGCGCGATGACCGACGAGACCCTGTGGGCGGTCGTGGGTCCCATCGTCGCCCTGGGGGGCGCCGCCATGGTCCTCACCGGCGCCAGGATGAGTTGAGCGCTCAGTCCAGCAATCCGTCTCGCAGCGCCCCCGCCAGGGTGGGGGTCAACGGGAGTCGCGGGATGAGTGTCGCCTGGAACGCGTGGTAGGTGTCCGGCTTCCCGGCCCACACCACGGCGCTCGGCTGGTTCTTCGCGTCCAGCTCGTGGCGCCACGATCCGCGCTCGGGGTCGATGAACACCTCGGCGACGTGGTCCCACCAGGTGGCGTACCACGCGGCGTACGCCGGGTCGCCGGTCGCGGTGAACAGCGCGGCAGCAGTGGCCGTCCCCTCCGCAGCGACCCAGTGCATCCGTTCCCGTACGACGGGCTGCCCGGACCAGTCGACGGTGTAGACGAACCCGTCGGTGCCGTCCACCTCCCAGCCTTCGGTGATCGCGGCCTGGAAGAGGGACACCGCGTCGGTCAGCAGCCAGTCGGGTGCCGAGCTGCCGAGTGCGGCGCGCAGGTGCAACGCCAGCCGGGCCCATTCGAGCCAGTGTCCGATGGTCGCGCCGTAGGGACGGAAGGGATCGGCGGGGGAGTCGTGGTTGAACTCCAGCAGCGGCACCCAGGACGGGTCGAAGTGCTCCGGAAGTCGCCAGGAGTGCGCCGGGCCGAGGTCGTGCACGACCCGGGTCACGATCTGGAGCACGCGGTCGAGCAGGGCGCGGTCGCCGGTGGCGTCGGCCGCCGCGAGCAGTGCTTCGACGCAGTGCATGTTGGCGTTGACCCCGCGGTACTCGTCCAGGGTGGTGAACGTCTCGTCCCACTCCTCGACCACCATGCCGTGCTCCTCGTCCCAGAAGCGGGTGAGCAGGACGTCGAGTGCCTCGTCGAGCAGTTCGCGACCTCCCGCGAGGCCGGCGCAGGTGGCCGAGGCTGCGGCCAGGACGACGAAGGCATGCGGGTACGCCGTCTTCGAGCGACCGGTCGGCCCGTCCTGGTCGACGGCGGCGTACCACCCGCCGTTGACGTCGTCGTGGAAGCGTCCGGCGATCGCTCGGAGACCGTGCTCGGCCAGGGCAGCGGTGCCCGGGCGCCCCATCAGGTGGGCCAGGGAGAAGACGTGGGTCATCCGGCAGGTGATCCACAGCTCCACCGGACGCTCCAGCTCAGGGTGGCCGGCCTCGTCCAGCCAGGCGAAGCCGCCGTCAGGGTGGGCCGCGGCCCGGCTGAAGGAGACCAGCCGGTCGCCTTCCGCCTCCAGCCACCGGGCGTGGGCCGGCATGGCGGGCCAGGGCATCATCGACCCAGCTCCGAGTAGGTGTCACCGACGTCGTAGGTCGCGACGGCCAGGGTCGAGTCGCTCTGCCCGTAGTAGACGAACCAGCGGTCCCGGAAGAACACCAGACCCTCGACGAACGTGACGTTCGAGACCAGGCCGTGCATGTCCTCGTACGTCGAGGGTGCCAGCCAGGGCTGGTTCATCTGCGCCAGGATCGTGGTCGGGTCGGCGGGATCGAACAGCAGCTGACCGCAGGTGTAGTAGACCGACCCGTCGGGGTTCTTCACGGCGGCGTTGTGCAGCATCAGGATGAGCCCGTTGTTGGTGATGATGGGCTGCGGTCCGACCTCCACCAACAGCGATCCGAACGTGTCCGGGGCGGGCACCATCAACGGGTCGTCGTTGGAGCACGGCGTCCAGTGCAGCAGGTCGTCGGACCATGCGTGATAGATGGACCCCTCGCCGAAGTACATGAGGTAGCGGCCGTCGATCGGGACCGGCAGGATCGCTCCGGCCTTGCTCCAGGGCGCGTCCTGGCCGTTGCCGGCCGGGAGGAACGTGTTGAAGTCGGGGAACAGCGGCCCGTGCTTGGTCCAGGTGTAGAGGTCCGTCGACGTCGCCAGGCACAGCAGGGCCGAGGTGCGGTCCCAACCGGTGTAGGTGAGGTAGTAGGTGCCGTCGATCTCGATGACCCGGGGGTCCTCGGCCCCGAACTCCTCGTAGGGCTCGGTCGGCGAGAGCACCGGCTCCGGGTGCCGCTCGAAGTGGATGCCGTCCTCGCTGGTCGCGAGGCCGACGTACGACACCAGGTCGGCGGCGTGTGCCCGGTAGAGGATGACCACCTTGCCGTCCTTGACCACCGCAGCCGGGTTGTAGACGTTGCCCGACTCCCAGCCCTCGCCCTGCGGGCTCAGGATCGGGTTGTGCTCAGAGGGCTGGAACGGGCCGAGGGGAAACTCTGCGTGCGGGTGGTGCTGGGCGCTCATGGGTCCTCGATCTCGAGAGTCGTTGATGCGGGGAGGTTCAGCGAGTGACGAGCGCGAAGCCGCCGGCAGGCACCCGCACGCTGACGACGCGGGAGCTGGTGGAGCGGCGGACCTTGCGGTCCCCCTTGCCGTCGTACGTCGTGACGCGTGCGGCTCCGCCGCCGGGGACGCTGACCCGCACCCAGGTGGCTCGGGTTGCCGCGCTGCGCAGGAGAGCGGTGCCGCCGCCGTTGCCGGCCAGCACCAGGCGAGAGACCAGGGGCTCGATCATCACGGCGTCCAGGACGGCTGGGTCGCCTGCCGTGCTGGTGGTGGTCGCCGTCAGGGACGTCGTGCCGGACGGCAGGTTCCGTCCGAGCGAGACCGGCAGCAGGGCCCCCGGGGCGGGGGAGTCGCCCTGGTCGCCGACGGCTCCGGACCGGACGGTGCCCAGGGTGCGACCACCGGAGCGGAAGGTGGTCTCGGCGACGCTGGCGGGGGTGAGGTCGAGCACCGGCATCACCAGCGCGCGGCCTTGGGAGGGCAGGGTCAGGGTCACCGAGCCGCCGTCGTCGAGAGCGGCGTAGCCGGTGCCGCCGAAGAGCGACTCACCGGTCCACAGCGACTCCGGGACCACCGAGGAGGCCGCCCCCGAGAGAGCGCCCTCTTCGGCCTGAACCGTGACGGTGCCGCGTCGCGACCTCACGGTGGCCGTCTGTGCCTGCCGGGCGACCGCAGGATGGGCGTCCAGGGCGATCATCGACAGCAGGCCGTGGATGGTCGACTCGGCTCCCGAGTTGGGGTTGACCTCGCCGGTCGCCGAGATGCCGTCGAAGGTCCGTCCGGTGGTGGGGTCGTACATCGCGACGCCTGCGGGGTTGGCGCCGAAGTACCACGCCGCCACGATCCCCGCGAGGCCCCGGGCTCCACCGCGTGCCCCGCGGCCGCTCGCGTCGGCAGTGGCGAGCAGCGACTGGAGCCGGGCGTCGGCGCCGTAGGCGATCTGCGAGGCGTCCCCGCGAGTGGGCATCCGGCCGTTGTCCGGGCCGCCCGAGGTGAGCAGCCAGGGGTCGAAGGTGAACGAGTCCCGGGTGGCTCCCTCGGCCAGACGCGGCTTGCCGAGGACGACCGAGGCCCTCGCGAGGGCGGCCGGCATCTGGGAGCCCCAGGCGTGCCACAGGGAGCGCGACAGCGCCCAGGGCCGGACGGCTCCGAACGGCCAGTGGCGCGCGTTGCCGCCACCGAGCTCGGCGATCCCGCGGGTCAGGCGGGTGAGGGCCCGTCGGGCCGAGTCCGGGCCGCCGGCGTCGACGTACGCCGACAGGCCGAGGACGGCCTCGGCGGAGGCATCGCCCCCGTCGGCGATCAGCCACGCGGGGGCGGGCTGACCGTCGATGTCCAGGTGCTCGCCGTACGCGTCGAGCACCTGGCGGTCCAGGGCTGCGATGGAGAGGTCGAGTCGCTCCTCGAGGAAGGCGGCGAAGGACGGGTCGGACGTCCTGAAGGCCGCGTAGCCCTCACCGAGGGCCCAGATCGTGCGAGCCAGCCAGTAGGACGCGTCGCTGTCGGAGGGGTCGGGCAGCTCGACCGGGTCGGCGCTCGGGTTCAGGGTGCCGTCGGGCTGCATCCACAGCACCACGTTGCCGGCGTCGGGGCCGGTGGCCGTCTGCAGGTAGGTGACGCCGCGGAGCATCTCGTACGCCGAGTGCCGGCTCGCCCGGGTGCCGGTGGCCTTCCAGTGCCGCAGGTAGACGACTGCCGCTCGGGTCATGTCGTCGGCGTTGAAGGCGCCTTGCCCCCAGGTGTCGGTGGCGGCGTCGTACGCCCCGCCTCCGACCGGCCGGTAGTCGCCGCCGTCGGTGGGCTCCGCATAGGTCCACAGGGTGCCGATC
>CZKA01000072.1_pt1 | contig 32273 bp, 30 predicted proteins | sample 1657991 | NCBI WGS metagenome assembly CZKA01 (sample SAMEA3501708, study PRJEB10268) | metagenome | biome: nitrite-oxidizing laboratory bioreactor; material: liquid mineral medium | place: Austria | collected 2011-12-21
CACTTAAGCAGATACCCAGAACACATGTTCGATCAACTGTCCGGGTGCTCGTCCGGTTCCGCTGTCAGCGGCGTCAGCGCGCCCCTGCGCGCGTCCGACGTCCACGGTTGGGCGACTGGTCTGGCCGGGCTGGATCGGGCCGTTGACGACGCGGAGCTCATCGCCCAGCTGCGGGCGCTGGAAGATCTGAAGGCCGCCGCATGCGCTCAGCAGGCGAGGATCGCAGTGGCGTTCGCCGAGTCCCAGGAAGCGAGCCGACGACCGGCCCATCGAGCGGCCGGCGTCGCCGCCCAGGTCGCGCTGGCCCGCCGTGAGTCGCCGCATCGAGGCGGCCGGCTGCTCGGGTTGGCCCGCGCGCTGGTGGGTGAGATGCCCCGCACTCTGCAGGCCCTGGAGTCCGGGCAGATCAACGAGTGGCGGGCCACCCTGATCGTTCGTGAGACCGCCTGCGTGTCTCGCCATGACCGCACAGCCATCGACGCGGAGCTTTGGGCCTCATCCGAACGCGTGACGACGCTGGGAGACCGAGCTCTCGCGGCCGAGGTCCGGAGGATGTCCTATCGGGTCGACCCTCAGGCCGTGGTCGCGCGCGCTCGGCGAGCAGAGTCGGAGCGTTCTGTGAGCCTTCGTCCTGCGCCCGACACGATGACCTATCTCACCGCGCTGCTCCCGGTCGCCCAAGGGGTCGCCGCCTACGCCGCGTTGAACCACGCCGCCGACGTCGCCCGCGCCTCGGGTGACTCGCGGGCTCGTGGACAGGTCATGGCCGACACGTTCGTCGAGCGCGTCACCGGCCAGCGCGACGCGAGTGACGTCCCCGTCACCGTCAACCTGGTCATGACCGATACCAGCCTGCTGGGCGGCAGCGCCGACGACGACGACAGCGAGCCCGGGCAGCTCACCGGCTACGGCCCGATCCCCGCTGGTGTCGCCCGCCACCTCGTGGCCGGAGCCACCAAGACCCAGCGAGCCTGGGTGCGACGCCTCTACCAACGCGATGCTCGCCTGGTGGCGCTGGAGTCACGGGCGCGGCTGTTCCCGCAAGGCATCGCCGACTTCATCGACCTTCGCGACCGACAGTGCCGCACACCCTGGTGCGACGCCCCGATCCGGCACCACGACCACGTCAGGGCGTACGCCGACGGCGGGTCGACCGCGAGCCCCAACGGTCAGGGGCTGTGCGAAGCGTGCAACTACATCAAGGAGGAGCCGGGCTGGCGAGCCAGGCCCGGTCCGGACGGCGTCATCACGACCACGACTCCCACGGGCGCACGCTACGAGTCGCCCGAGCCTAGGTTGCCCGTCCCACGTCGCTCCAGGCTGCACCCGATCGACGCCCTCAGGCTCGTCCTGCTCGAATACGAGGCTGCCTAGCAGGGCGGTTCCTCGGCATGAAAAGACCAGCCGTTGCTGACGGGGGATACAACAACGGCTGGTCAGGGTTGAATCTACTTCACCCCTAAGGGTGGAGCAACCAACACGCGACAAATCGCCCGAGTTTCACTAACGGATGGTGACCTGTCGGTTCGCGAGACCGGCCCGAGCCGAACGTACCTCGGCCGACAGCGGCGAGGTGTCTGCCAGCGCCGCCTGCAGGTCGGCGTGGAAGGCCGCCGCCGGCTCCTCGAGCACGGCGGCACCCGTGCCGACCGGCAGATCCCACACCGGTGCGAGCACGCCGTGAGCCCGAAACATGCCCACGAACCTCGAGCCCTCGGCAACGCTGTCCTTGCGCGCGGCATGCAGTCGCGCCAGGGCATCCAGCAGGGCGTCCTCCGGCTCGGGCATCACCCAGCGCAGGTGCTCCTTCGTGCCCACGCTCGTCCAGTACGCCGCCTCCACCGAGGCGAGTCGCGACGTCGGCAACGCGGCGTTGTTGGCCTGGTCGAGCGCAGCCTCCATCTCCGGAGTGCGATCGGCGTCGGCCAGCCAGAATCCGTAGCCCTCGTGCACCGTGACGGCGAGCTCGGTCGGGGAGATCAGGTCCTGGAGCCGTGGCCCCGGACCGGGAGCCTCGGTGAGGCCGACGACGCCGGTCTCCTTGTCGGCAGCAGCAGCCAGCGCCTTGACGAGCACCGCACCGAGGTCGCGCGAGGGGTCCCCGAAGTTGTGCTGCACCTGGAGGCCGAGCCAGATCTCGCCGTTCTCCCGCACCAGCGCCGGGGCAGCACCGGGCAACAGCGAGCACAGCGTCACCTCTGGACCCTCGTCGAGCAGGGCGAGTGGCGCGGTGGCCGACGGCACCAGCTCGCGCATGGCGATCAGGTCGCACTCGGAGGCCACACCGGCGAAGGGCCGGCTCACGTAGGCCTGCGCGACCCCCGACGGGTCCCCGTGGCACGCCTTGTAGCGCCGGCCCGACCCGCAGGGGCCCCCGACGGGTCCCCGTGGCACGCCTTGTAGCGCCGGCCCGACCCGCAGGGGCACGGCTGGCGCGGTCCGACCTCACCCTCGGCCGCGGGGGTGGCGGCGGCAGCGTTCCTGGCCTTGGTGCGCGAGCTCTTTCCCATGCTCGCGAATCTATACGCCGAGCTTCTCGAGCATGTACGCCGGGCGGTCGGTGATCACGGCCTCGACGCCGAGGTCGAGACAGGTCTGCAGCTGTTCGTCGGTGTTGACGGTCCACACGTGCAGCCGCTTTCCCGAACCACGCAGCCGTTGCCCGAGCTCGGGGTGCTTGGTGAGGGTGGCGATCCCCGGCCCGACGATCCAGTCGGGATCGACCATCCGGCGCAGCATCGGCCAGTGCCGCGCCTTCTCGACGAGCATGACGTACTGCAGCTCGGGAGCCAGCCGGCTGGCGCGTTGCAGGGCCGTCCACGAGAAGCTCATGATCCGCACCGGCGAGCCGGCCTGGTGCCACCCGAACTCCCTCAGCAGCTCGACGAGGCGCCGCTCGACCAGGCCGCCGTAGCGGGTCGGGTGCTTGGTCTCGATCGCCAGCTCGACGTGGCGGTCATAGTCGGCCACCGTCTCCAGCAGCTTGCGCAACGTGAGGACGCGGCCGAGCTCGATGTCGCGGTCCTGGGCCTCGTCGTCGAGGTCGGCCCAGGGATTCTTCCAGGACGAGAAGTCGAGCTGGTCGAGGTCGGCCAGCTGCATGGTGGACACGATGCCCTTGGTCGACGCCGTCCGCCGCAGGTCGCGGTCGTGGACGCAGACCAGGTGGCCGTCGGCGGTGAGCCGTACGTCGCACTCGAGCGCCTCGGCGCCCACGTCGAGCGCCTTGAGGTAGGCCCCGAGGGTGTGTTCGGCGTTCTCCTCGCTCGCGCCTCGATGGGCGACGACCTGGGGCCTCATACCTGCATTCTTGCCGACCACCTGCCGGCCTGGCAGGCAACCTGGCCGACTGGTTGGATGGCGGACATGCGCTTCACCCAGGTCGACGTGTTCTCCACAGACGCATTCCGGGGCAATCCGGTCGCCGTCGTCCACGACGCCGATGGCCTCACCGACAAGGAGATGGCCCAGTTCGCCAACTGGACCAACCTGTCGGAGACCACGTTCCTGCTCGCACCCACCACGTCCGCAGCCGACTACCGGCTGAGGATCTTCACCGTGAGCGGCGAGCTGCCCTTCGCCGGCCACCCCACCCTGGGAAGCTGCCGGGCCTGGCTGACCGCCGGCGGACAACCGGCGGGCGACACGGTGGTCCAGGAGTGCGAAGCCGGGTTGGTGCCGATCCGGCGCGGCCCCCGGGTTCGCCCGCCTGGGTCCGGTGGACGAGTCCGACCTCGCCCGGGCCCTGGCTGCCCTACACCTGAGCTCGGACGAGCTGGTGGCCTCGGCCTGGATCGACAACGGTCCCGGCTGGATGGGGCTGGTGCTGCGGGACGCCGCTGCCGTCCTCGCCCTGCAGCCGGACTTCGCCGCGTTCGGCGACCTGGACGTCGGAGTCATCGGCGCACACCCCGAGGGCGGACCGGCCGACTACGAGGTGCGCGCGTTCGTGCCGGGGGTGGGCATCAACGAGGACCCGGTGACCGGCAGCCTCAACGCGGGGTTCGGGGTGTGGCTGATCGAGTCGGGAGCCGCCCCGGCGTCGTACACCGTCGCCCAGGGGACGACCCTGGGCCGCACCGGCCGGGTGAGCGTGTGGGCGGAGGACGGCGAGATCTGGGTCGGGGGCACCACCCGGGTCAGGATCACCGGCGAGGTGGAGTTCTGAGTCGCCCGACTCAGCACAGCGCCTCGAGCCGCCTGAGGGCAAGCGCGCAGACCGGGAGATAGGCCGGCGCCCACCACGGGACACCGAAGGTGACAGCGCACCCTCCCGCACTGGTCGGCCGGACCGTGTGCGTCGTCGCTGGGACGCCGGCGATCCTCCAGGACCACGACCGACCCGGCTCCCACCCGGTGATCTCGAAGGGCAGCCACACCCCGACCACGGTGCGCACCCTGCCACGGCTTCCGGGCTCGACCGACCGGGTGGCCAGCTCGACCCCGGCGACGGTCGGACCCCAGTCGGGCCACGCCGTCGGGTCGACCAGCAACGACCACACGGCGTCGGCCGGCGCGTCCAGGTCACGCGAGACCGTGAGCATCCTCACCGACGCTCGGAGAGCACGTGACGGGCAGCCCGGTGCCCACTGACCAGCGCTCCCTGGATCGAGGCGCTGTCTCGGTGGTCCCCGCAGACCAGCACCCCGTCGGCGACCTGCAGCGGCTGCTCGAGCCGCAGCGGCGGCAGCTGGGTGGGCAGCGCGCGGACGATCTCGTGGCGTTCCAGCACCTCCCAGTCGTGGGCCGGGCTCCCGAAGATCTCGGCAGCGTGCCGGCGGGCCTCCGCTTCGGTGGGTGGCTCCTGACCGGGCCGCAACAGCGCCGAGGCCTGGACCAGGTGCCGACCGGCCGGGGCGTACGACGCAGCAGCCGCCGTCATCACCGCCACGTTGACCAGCGGGCCGCCCGGCCGCGACCGGCCGTCGACGCAGAGCAGGTCGAGCGCGGTGGGAGGCTCGGGGGCGGCGTACCACCAGGTCACCACGCCCTTCATGGCCGGAGCCTTCACCTCGGTCAGGGCACCCGCACTGGTCGGGTCGGTGGCCACCACGACGGTCCCGGCACGCATCGTCGCCCCGTCGGCGGACACCTCGACCCGATCGGCGCCGGGCACGACGGAGGTCACCCGCGTCTCGGTCTGCACGCTCAGCCCGGCCGCGAGCTGGCGCGGCAGTGCCTGCATCCCGGCAGCCGGGAGCCCAGGCGCGCCGAGCGCGAACATCCGGAGGAGCAGCAGGGCGAAGTCGTTGGACGTGTCACCACCGTCCTCGAGCAACACCCCGGCGTAGAACCGGTCGACGACGGCCCGGAGGGTCCCGCCGACTCCTGCCCTGTCCAGGGCCTCGCGCAGCGGCAGGTCCGGGGCCGCCTTCACGCGCGAGGGCCGGCCGAGCGCGGGAGCCGCCCACCTCGCCAGCCTGGCCAGAGCGGCGGGGTTGAGGAGACCGCTGCGCAGGGTGGCGGCGATCTGCTGCGGCGCACCGGGTGCGCGAGCACCGCGAGCCGGTCGTCGAGGCGTACGCCGATCCCCGCACCGAACGGCTTGATCCGCAGCGCGTCGACATCGACCCAGCGCCGCACCGCCGGATAGGCGGGGTTGAGCACCTGGAAGCCACGATCGAGGAGGAATCCGTCCACCTCGTCGGTGCGGATCCGACCGCCGACGTCGTCGGAAGCCTCCCAGACCCGGACCTCACGTCCGGCGGCGGCGAGCTCGCGAGCACACTGCAACCCGGCTAGACCGGCTCCGATCACCAGGACGTCGCAGGAGTCGCTCATGGCTCCATCCTGTCGCACGGCCCAACCGGGAGCGCTAGGTTGACCCCATGATCCGACTTCTCATCCGGACGGCGATCTTCCTGGGATCTGCCGCGATCGGCCTGCTCGTCGCCTCGTTGCTCCTCGACGACTTCCACATCACGGCGAGCGGCTTCCTCTTCGTCGTGGTCGTGTACGCCGTGCTGCAGAGCGTCCTGTCCCCGTTCCTGACGATGGTGGCGGCGAAGAACGCGAGTGCGTTCCTGGGCGGGATGGGTCTCGTCTCGACCTTCGTGGCCCTGCTCATCGTCACGATCGTCGGAGATGCCCTGACGATCAACGGCGCCACGACCTGGATCCTGGCCACCCTGATCGTCTGGCTGGCCACCGCGCTCGCCTCGTTCCTGCTGCCGATGTTCCTCGTGAAGAAGGCCGTCGAGACCCACCGCGCCTGACCCGAGTGCTACGCCTGGGCGCGCAGGTAGCGCCCGAAGTGCGGCACCGTGAAGGCGATCCGGCCGCGCTCACCGGAGTAGATGAGCCCCTTCTTCAGCAGTGAGTCACGCGCCGGCGAGAGGGCCTGGGGCTTCTTGCCGAGCACGGCGGCCACGTCGGCGGTCGGGACGGACCCGACCTCGTCCAAGGCCTCCGGCTCGACCATCAGCGCAGCCTCCGCCATGGCGCGCAGGTAGTCGCGCTCCCCCGGTGTGGCCCGGTCGAACCGACTGCCGAAGAAGCCCACCGCGAGCTCACCCTCTGCCTCGGGGGCGGCGACCCGGACGTCGTCGGCGGAGATCGGCGACTGGGGTGCGCGGTCCCAGACGGCCTTGCCGTAGGCCTGCACGAAGTAGGGATAGCCGCCCGTCGCGGCGTACATCGCCTCGAGCGCCCCGGGCTCGAACGCCGCACCCTCCGAATCGGCCGGCGCGGACAGCGCCAGGTCAGCGGACGCCCGGTCGAGGCGGTCGATGCGCTGGAAGCGGAAGAGCCGCTCCGAGTAGGACTTGCTGGCGGACAGGACGGCGGGCAGGTGCGGCAGGCCGGCCCCGACCACGATGATCGGCAGGCCCGACTGGCTGACCTCGTGGCAGGCGGCGCACAGGGCGGACACGTCGTCGGGCCCGAGGTCCTGCATCTCGTCGATGAACACCGCGACCCCGCGCCCGACATCGGCTGCCAGACCACCCACGTCGGTGAACAGCTCGACCAGGTCGATCTCGATGTCTCCGGAGTCGGCCCTGCCCTTGACCGCGGGGGCGTCGATCCCCGGGTGCCACTGCTCACGCAGCCTCGCCGAGGGTCCCGCATCGCGCTGGGCGAAGGACCGGATCACCCCCAGCACGTGGTCGACCGACTCAGCCTCAGGGTGGGCGAGCTCGCGCACGGCCTGGTGCAGGGCCGACGAGAGGGGGCGACGCAGCCCCTGGTCGGGCCGCGCCTCCAGCTTGCCGGTGCCCCAGTGGCGGCGTACGGCCGCCGAGCGCAGCGCGTTCAGCAGGACCGTCTTGCCGACTCCGCGCAGCCCGGTCAGCACCAGCGAGCGCTCCGGGCGACCGGCGGTGATGCGCTCGAGCACGACGTCGAAGGTACGCAGCTGCTCGTCGCGGCCCGCGAGCTCGGGCGGCCGCTGTCCGGCACCGGGGGCGTAGGGATTGCGGATCGGATCCATGCTCGGAGGCTATCGCCCTGTCTACCCAGAAACTTAGATTGTCGGCGTATCAGCGCCGGTGTCGCCCGCTCTGCATTCCCATGACGAAACTCACTCTCATCGCACCCTCCCTCGTCGCCGGCCTCGTGCTGGGCGGCGCAGGGATCGCCCAGTCGTCGACCCAGTCGTCGACCCAGAGCGCCGCCCCGGCGGCGGCGGCGGCGGCCGCCAAGACCACCGTCACCATCAGGGCCGAGGGCACCGACCTGTCCGGGCTCGTGAAGAGCCCCCGACCCAAGCGATGTGCCGACGGCCGCACCGTCATCGTGCGCAAGCAGATCGGCACCCGCGGAGGCGGCGACGACATCCGGTTCGCCAGCGACACCGCCGAGCTCGACGGCACCGTCGCCGAGTGGTCCACCGGCAACACCGGCACTCCGGGCCGGTTCTACGCCGTCGTCCGCGCCAAGACCGGTTGCCAGGGCGACAAGAGCCCGACGATCCGAGCGGTGCGCAACCCGTAGGTCAGGACGCGCCCGGCAGGGCCTCGCGGGCCGCCGCGGCGCCGTACGCCGTGTCGAGCCCGGCACGCAGCATCTCGATGAGGTCGGGGACCTCCTCGACCGAGAGCCTGAAGGTGCCGGCACAGACGTTGTCACGCCACAGCGAGAGCACGACCAGGCCCGACTCGTGGTGCCAGCTCACCCGCATGGCGCGCCGGGAGCTGCGGGCGTCGAGGAAGATCTCGCCCGTCCGGGGAAGCGGGCCCACCCGGGGCACGGCCGACTGCATGAAGCCATGATGCGCCCGGGTCCGCGGGGTTGTCACGAGAACCGGGCGACCTAAACTGCTCTCGTGCCCGAGTTGCCGGAAGTCGAAGCCCTGGCTGCCGACCTGCGTCGCAGACTCGCCGACCGGGCGATCGTCCGCGTCGACATCGCCGCGTTCAGCGCTCTCAAGACCTTCGACCCTCCCCTGTCGGCCCTCGAGGGCACCTTCGTCGAGGGCGTGACCCGGCACGGCAAGTTCCTCGACATCAGCGCCGGCGGCCTGCACCTGATCATGCACCTCGCCCGAGCGGGCTGGGTGCGCTGGCGCGACGAGGTCCCCCAGCTGCCACCCAAGCCGAGCTCGAAGTCGCCCCTGGCCGCACGCGTCGTGCTCGACGACGGCACCGGGCTCGACATCACCGAAGCCGGCACCAAGAAGTCGTTGGCGGTGTACGTCGCCCGCGACCCGCAGGACATCGAGGGCATCTCCCGGCTGGGTCCCGATCCCCTGGCCGACCAGTTCACCGTCGAGGTGCTGGCCGGCATCCTGCAGCACGCCGGGCGCTCCCAGATCAAGGGCGTGCTGCGTCACCAGGGCACGATCGCCGGCATCGGCAACGCCTACAGCGACGAGATCCTGCACGCCGCCCGGATGAGCCCGTTCAAGCCCGCAAGCTCGCTCACCCCCGACGAGGTCGCCTTCCTGCACCAGGTGATCCGCGAGACGCTCGGCGACGCGGTGAAGCGCAGCGACGGGCTGGCCGCCAGCGAGCTCAAGCGCGAGAAGAAGACCAACCTCGCCGTGCACGCCCGCACCGGCCAGGCCTGCCCGGTGTGCGGCGACGTGGTGCGCGAGGTCTCGTTCGCCGACTCCAGCCTGCAATACTGCGCCACCTGCCAGACCGGCGGGAAGCCTCTGGCCGATCGCCGGATGAGTAGGTTGTTGAAGTGAACATCCCCACCGTCAGCATCGAGCAGGTTCCCGACCCGCTGCCCGAGCAGCTGCAGGTGCTCGACGTCCGCGAGCCCGTCGAATGGGCCTACGGCCACATCGACGGTGCGCTGCACATTCCGCTGAGCGAGCTGGTCGCGCGCTTCGACGAGGTGCCGGTGGAGCAGACGCTGGTGGTCTGCAGGGTCGGCGCCCGCTCGGGACAGGCAGTGGCCTGGCTGACCCAGCAGGGCCGCGACGTGGTCAACCTCGACGGCGGGATGCTGGAGTGGCATGCCGCCCACCGCGCGATGGTGAGCGAGACCGGCGCCGAGCCCCAGGTCGTCTGAGGGGCTAGCCGCAGGTGGTGGCGGCGTAGGTGAGGAACGCGGTGACGTCCTTGAGGTCGCCGGCCGAGAGGTCCTTGCTGAGCGCGGTCAGCTCGTCCTCGGACGGGTCGGAGTCGAGGTCGGCGATCTTGTCGATCAGCACCTCGAAGCCCTGACGGGCCTCGGCGGGGATGTCCTCCGGGGTGCCGACCTCGGACAGCATGTCGGCGACCTTCTTGCCCGACTCCTCCTCGCTCATGTCCTGGAAGGTGGTGCAGAACTCCTTCACCGAGGCCTTCTCGGGGGCCGACGTGGCCTTCGGCTCGTCGGACCCACCGCAGGCGGTGACACTCAGGGCGACCAGCAGCAGGCCGGCCGCGAACTTGGCACGCTTCACGCGCACTCCTTCGCTGCGTAGGTGAACGGCACCGAGACCTGACGGGTGCCGTCGTCCTCGCATCCTGCCGTATCGCCCGGTGTCTACGACAGTCAGGAGGCGAACGCCGCCGGCAGCGGCACCTGAAGGAGGGCGGGGAGCGCCTCGAGATATTCCCGGCGCGGCACCTCGACGACGCCGAGGCTGGCCAGGTGGTCGGTGCGCCACTGCACGTCGAGCACCCGCGGCTGCCCGTCGGACAGCAGCTCGACCAGACCCACCAGCGCCACCTTGGAGGCATCGGTGATGCGGTGGAACATCGACTCGCCCGCGAACAGACCGCCGATCGCGACGCCGTACAGTCCGCCGACCAGGACGCCGTCTCGCCAGGTCTCCACCGAGTGCGCCCAGCCGAGCTCGTGAAGGCAGGTGTAGGCCGCCTCGATCCCGCTGTCGATCCACCCCTGCGGTCTCCGGGGGTCGGCGCACGCCGCGATCACCTCGGCGAACGCGGTGTCCACCCGGATCTCGAGACCGCGACACGAGCGCCGCAGCGAGCGTGAGACGACGAGCCCGTCGAGAGGGAGCACGGCACGGGGGTCCGGCGACCACCAGTGCAGCTCGTCCGGTCCGGCGGGCATCGGGAACAGACCGGCACGGTAGGCCGCCAGCAGCGTGCCCGGCTCGAGGTCGGCGCCCACCGCGACCAGATCCTCGAGACCACCCTCAACGAGTTCCGCCGCCCGGGGAAAGATCCACGGCACGGCCGGGGGTTCGACCGGCACTCCTTCAACCTAGGTCATCGCGGCAAGGCCGGGCTCCGCACAGGCCGCCCGTAGGATCGAGCGCATGAGTGTCAAGAGCAGCATCGGCAAGAGCGTCGCGCCGCACGTGACCGGTCTGGCCCCGGGCCTGACCGACAGCTTCGTGCGCGAGGCCCTCAAGCGAGCAGTGGCGGGGGTCGGACCGCTGCCGGGCGCCGTGAGTGCCGCGGAGAAGCTGCTCGCCGAGCACCACGGCGACGCCAACAAGGCGATCAAGGACGTCATCGAGAAGCATGTGCGCTACGCCGGGGCGCAGGGCTTCGTGACCAACCTCGGCGGGCTCGTCACCGCGGTGGTGGCGATCCCGACGAACGTCACCGGCCTGGCCCTGATCCAGTGCCGCATGATCGCCGCCATCGCCCACCTGCGCGGCTACGACCTCGAGGACCCGCGGGTCCGCAACGCCATCCTGGTCAGCATGCTCGGCTCGGAGGGCGTCGACAGACTGGTCAAGAAGAAGAAGCTGCCTGCACCGCCGATGGCGATGGCGACCGCTCCGGCGTACGACCCCGACCTCGACAAGGTGATCTCGGCCGAGGTGGCCTCCGAGCTCGTCACCCGCATCGCCGGCAAGCGGCTCGCCACCGTGGTGGGGCGGCGCGTGCCGGTGGTCGGTGGACTGTTCGGCCTGAGCGCCGACGCCTACGTCACCTGGCGGGTGGGCCGTTACGCCGCGGGCGAGCTCCTGCCCCGCGCTCGCCGGTAGGCCTTCATCAGGCTCTTGCCCACCCAGCCGTTCTCGAGCCGGGAGACCGCACGCTCGCGGAACCGGTAGGTGGGTCTCAGGTAGGAGCGGCGCAGGGCGGCCTCACTCTCGCCGAGGCGGCGGTGCAGGTCGGCCTCGGCCTCACGCAGGCGGACGTTCTCCAGCAACAGCGCGCGGATCGCCTCCACGGCGGCCTTGTTGACCTGCCGCTCCCGCGGGTAGTCGGGGTCGGAGAAGCCGGCCGCCTCGTCGGACGGGCGCAGCTCGGCCAGGTCGCCGACGATGTCGTAGCCGCGCTTCTCCAGCTCGGCGTTCCAGTCCTGCGCCAGACCGCTCGCCCAGGCGTGCACCTCGAGGGGTACGCCGAGCCGCGGGGACTTGCGGCGCTTGGAGAGGGTCTGGTGGGCCAGCAGCTCCCGCACCAGCGGACGGTAGTCGGCCGGCTTCACGAACGCGTTCACGGCGACGTTGATGCGGCGCAGCAGGGCGGTCTCGGGGGAGCCCAGGGACGGGTTGGCACGAGCGACGTCGAGGTCGAGCTTGAGCTGGCCGATGCCGAAGGTGGCGGCGAAGCGCTCCCAGAGCAGGCTCGGCGGGGCGCCCGGCTTGGGCACCGTGACGACGTGGATCCGCTCGGGTGGGAGCACCGAGCCCCAGCGGTCCAGGATGTCGGGAAGCTCCTGGACGCCCCAGAACCAGGATCCCGTCTGCGAGGCCCGCTCCGGGTCGCGGATCATCCTGAGGAAGCGCGTGTAGGTGAACGTCCGGCGGTGCTTGACGTTCTCCTGCCACTCCGCGGGGATCTGGCGCACCAGGTCGCGGGCGCTGACCACGACGTGGACCTCGGTCTTCGGGTGGCCGAGGTCGGCCAGCGCCTGCGCCGCCTGGGCCCGGGTGGCGGTGGCCAGGATCTCGTGGCTGATGATGGAGGTCCCAGGCCAGCGTCGGACGTGCCCGGCCAGTCGCTTCCACTCCCCGATGGCCTCGGTCTCGAGGCCACCCCAGGGCAGTCGCATCAGGTCGAGCGCCGCCAGGAACTGGGCGTCGAACCGGTCGGCCGGATAGAGCACACCGTGAGCGGCGAGCGTGGTGCGGTTGCGGTAGAGCACGTCCTGGACGTAGGACGTGCCGGTCTTCGGGGTTCCGACGTGCAGGATGACGCGCTTGCTCATCGGGTCGCCCCCCGGTGCAGCGCCTTCATCATCACGCCCAGCACCTTTCCGTCGTCCTGCTCGTCGTTCATCGGGTCCCCTGGCTCGCCCCGAGGGGCAGTCAGGTCGGGGAGCAGCCTGTCCAATCCGCCCTCCGGCACAGGGTAGCCAGCCGCGAGCAGGCCGTCGCGCACCCGGACGGCCTCGGCGCGCACCCAGTCGTGGTGACGCTCCGGCACCACCGGGGCGGCGAGGGTGCCGTCGTCGACCGCCCGCAGCCACGGCAGCAGGGTCTCGGCGATCCGCGATCGGCGCTCGGGTTCGGGCACGGCCACTCGGAGCGCGGTGGAGGTCTCGCGCACCGCCTCCAGGGCCGCCCAGGACAGGCGGTGGGGTGCTCGAACGTCGCCGCCGGCGATCTTGGCGACCTCGGCCGCGCCGAAGACCGGGTGCACCCGGCGTACGCCGACCCGTCGGCCCCACAGCTCGGCGAGGGCGAGGACGTCGACCCGTGGTGGCACCACGCTCTGACCGACGAACTGGTCCAGCCACCCGGCCCAGCCCAAGCCGTTGCCGCGGCGCGCCTGGGAGGACCACACGTCGGCGAGGTAGGACGCGTAGTCGGTGAGCAGGAGCAGCACCCGCGGACTGCGCCCGCCGGGTGGTCGACCCTGGGCCACGAGCTGCCGGCGGTAGGCGGCCCCCAGCAGGGGGTCACCGACCAGGCGGTAGCGGGTGCGGCGCAGGCGAGGGCGCGGCGTACGCACCGGATCCTGGGCGGGGAGCGAGGGGGCGGCGAGCACCAGGTCGGCCAGCGCTCCGGCCGCGATCCGGCACAGCTCCTCGACGGAGACCTCGGCGGGATCGACGGGCCTGGCCCCGAAGGCCGCGCGCTCACGGACCCCGACCAGGTCGAGATCCTGCTGTCCCCGGCCGGCACCGCTCGTGGACAGGACCGTGCCCGCCAGCCCCGGCGACGCGGGACGGACCAGGTTGAGCCGGCGCAGCACCTCGAGGTGCTGGGCACCCGGGAGCTGCCGGTCGCGCGGTGGGCCGGCCTCGGCCCAGTCCGCCCAAGGCGTCGTGCCACCGGCGACGAGATGGTCGACCCAGCCCCAGGCGCGGTCGTCGGCGGTGGCCGCTCCACTCACGGTTGGTCCCTGCCGAGCTTGCGGCGGGCCCGGCGCAGGAACGGGTCGGGACGGCTCGCCGCCTCACGCGTCATCACCTCGAGCGCGTCGAGCGAGGCCCGCAGCAGCGGACGTGAGCGCACCCGGTCGGGATCCGACCAGGTCGCGTCGGGGTCGGGCCGGCGCGGCATCAGCTCGGCGGCGTCCCCGATGACGTCGACGCCGCGGGAGGCGAGCCAGGCGATCCAGAGCCGGCCCTGCTCCTCGGCCCAGTCGAAGCGGTCCGGGGGCAGGGTCACCTTCGGCGAGCGGCGCTTGCCCGAGAGCTCCTCCCGAGCCAGGATCCGCAGCACCAGGTCGTCGAAGTTCGCCTCGTTGCGGGGACCTCGTCCGATCTTCTTGTTCAGCCGGCGGATCAGCTGGGTCTCGGCCGTGCCGAGGGAGTGGTTGGACTTCGAGCTGTCCAGCGGCGCCCAGGCCGGGTCGAGGTCGAGGGCCTGGCAGAACCGGCGCCAGAGCAGGTCGGGGTCCTTGGAGTTGCGCCGGGGGACGGTGACGACGTGGATGCGCTCGGGCGGCAGGTCGCTGCCCCAGGTGTCGAGCACGCTCGGCAGGTCGAAGGCCCGCGCGAACCACGCGTTGCCACCCTCGGTGCGGTCGAGGAAGCGGCCGAAGCTCCACTTGCGACCCTGCTTGATGCTCTCCTGCCACGCCGCCGGCAGCTGCCGGCCGAGGTCACGCACGGAGTAGACCAGGTGGACCTCCGAGCCCCGCAGGTCGCGCATCACCTTGGCCACCTTGTCGGCGGGAGCGGGCGCGAGGATCTCGTGGCTGATCACGACCTTGCCGCGCTGGCGCCGGACCTTGCGCACCATCGCCTCCCAGGCCCCGTCGGCGTGACCCGGCGAGCCGCCCCAGTCCTGGCCGAGCAGGTCGAGGGCGGCGCGGAAGTGGAACGTCGAGGCATCGCCCAGCGCCCGACTCGGATAGCTCACCCCGTGCTTGGCCAGCTGGTCGACGTTGAGACTGAGCCGATCCTGCACATACGTCGTGCCGGTCTTGGGGGCCCCGATGTGCAGATGGACCACACGCGTCATGTCGCGAATTCTGCACCAAGCGCCGTGACCACCCGTGACGGGCTCGGTCGACCGAGCTGTCCGGCCATCCACACACTGGTCTCCACCAGCTTCGCCAGGTCGACGCCGGTGTCGATCCCCATGCCGTGCAGCATCCAGACCAGGTCCTCGGTGGCGAGGTTCCCGGTGGCGCTCTCGGCGTACGGGCACCCGCCGAGACCGCCCGCGCTGGCGTCGAAGGTGGTGATGCCCGCGTCCAGCGCTGCGTGGGCGTTGGCGAGGGCCTGGCCGTAGGTGTCGTGGAAGTGCACGGCGAGCTGGTCGAGCCCCATGCCGGCGTCGGTGAACGCCTCGATCAGGGCCGTCACGTGCCGGGCGGTGCCCACCCCGATGGTGTCCCCGAGGCTGAGCTGGCTGGCGCCCAGGTCGAAGAGCCGCTTGCCGACGCCGACCACCTGGTCGATGTCGACGTCGCCCTCCCACGGGTCGCCGAAGCACATGCTGACGTAGGCGCGGACGTCGAGTCCGGCGTCGCGCGCCCGGCGTACGGTCGGCTCGAACATCGCGAACTGCTCGTCGAGGCCCCGGTTCAGGTTGCGCTGCGCGAACGTCTCGGTGGCACTGCCGAAGATCGCGATGTGACGCAGCCCGAGCTCGAGGGCCCGATCGAGGCCGCGTTCGTTGGGCACCAGCACCGGCAGGTCGCGGCCGGCCTCGCCCAGCAGCCCCATCAGCTCGGCGGCGTCGGCCAGCTGGGGCACCCAGCGCGGGTGCACGAAGCTGGTCGCCTCGATGATCGGCAGGCCCGCGTCGGCCAGACGGCCGATGAACTCCGCCTTGACCGCCGTCGGCACGATCGCCTTCTCGTTCTGCAGCCCGTCACGCGCGCCGACCTCGTAGATGGTGACCCTCGGTGCGTCGCGCTCGGGCACCACCTGTGGGTGCCTCACGGCTGCACCACGAACAGCACCGCGCCCAGGGCGACCTGGTCCCCCACGGCCGCGCCCACCTCGGTGACCGTGCCCGCGAACGGGGCCTTCAGGGCCAGCTCCATCTTCATCGCCTCCATCACCCCGAGCGTCTCACCTTCGTCCACAGCAGCCCCCGGGGTGACGTGGACCGCCAGCACCGTCCCCGGCATGGGCGCGACCAGACTGCCGTCACCCGCGGCGGCCGCCTGGTCGCCGAACACGTCCGGGCGGTCGAACACGAACCGCTGGCCCCGCACCACCATCTCGATGGCATGCGGACCGACGTACCCAACGGCGCGGTGGGACACCCCGTCGAGCGCGAGGGTGAGGTCGACGTGGGAGTTGGGTACGTCGGTGTACGCCAGCTCGACGGCCCGGCGCTCATCCACGGCAGCGGAGGTCACGGTGACCACCTGGTCGAGCTCGACGTAGACCGGAGCGGGGTCGCCGGCCAGGCGCCAGCCGTCACGCCGGAACGGCCCCGTGCCGTCGGTGGGTCGAGGAGCGGCCGCCCAGGCGGCGAACGCCCGGGGAACCTCACGATCCGGAGCGGGCACCTCGTTGCGGTCGAGCCACGCCGTGTCGATCGTGGCGTCGCGGAACTCGTCACTGGCCGCCAGCGCGCGCAGGAAGCCGGTGTTGGTGGTGAGCCCGAGGATCGAGGTGTCGTCGAGGGCCGCCACCAGGGCCCGTCGGGCCGACTCGCGGTCCGGCCCGCTGGCGATGATCTTGCCGAGCATCGGGTCGTAGGACGTGCTGACGACCTGGCCGCTCTCCAGGGCGGCATCGACCCGAGCGTGCTCGGGCCAGTGCACGTAGGTGGCCGTGCCGGCCTGGGGCAGGAAGCCGTTGAAGGAGTCCTCGGCGTAGACCCGGGCCTCGATGGCATGGCCGCGCAGCCCGACCTCCGCCTGGGTGAAGGGCAGCGGCTCGCCGGCCGCGATCCGGAGCTGGAGGTCGACCAGGTCCAACCCGTGCGTCGCGCCGATCGTGATCACGCTCTCCGTCACGGGGTGCTCGACCTGCAGGCGGGTGTTCATCTCCAGGAAGTAGGCCTCACCGGTGGCCGCGTCGAGCAAGAACTCGACCGTGCCGGCGTTCTCGTAGCCCACCTGGCGCGCGAGCGCGACCGCGGACTCGGTGATCAGCGTCCGGGTCTCGGGCGTGATCGTGGGTGCGGGGGCTTCCTCGATGACCTTTTGGTGCCGTCGCTGGGTGGAGCAGTCGCGCTCGAAGAGGTGGACCACGTTGCCGTGGGCATCGGCCATGATCTGCACCTCGAGGTGACGGCCGTGCTCGACGTACTTCTCGATCAGGATGGTGTCGTCGCCGAACGCCGACAGCGCCTCTCGACGGGCGGAGGCCACGGCGGCGTCGTAGTCCTCGGGACTCCGCACGATGCGCATGCCCTTGCCGCCACCGCCGGCTGCCGCCTTGACCAGGATCGGGAAGGAGGTGGCATCCTGCGGCACCACCGGGACGCCGGCGGCGACGGCGATCTCACGGGCGGCGTCCTTGCGGCCCATCTGCTCCATGACCGCCGAGCTCGGGCCGACCAACGTGAGGCCGGCTGCCTCGACGGCCGCCGCGAAGGCAGGGCGCTCGGACAGGAAGCCGTAGCCGGGGTGGATGGCGTCGGCACCTACGGCGAGCGCGGCCGCGACGACCGCGTCGATGTCGAGGTACGACGGGACCGACACCGCCTCGTCGGCGACCCGGACATGGGGAGCCGACCGGTCGAGGTCGGTGTGCACGGCGACCGTACGCAGGCCCAGGGCGCGCGCCGAGCGCATCACCCGCAGGGCGATCTCGCCACGGTTGGCGATCAGGAGCGTCTTCATCTCACATCACATCCGGAAGATTCCGTAGCGGGGCTCGGGCGTCGGACTCTGGGCCGCGACGACAAGCCCCATCCCGAGGACCCGGCGGGTGTCGGCGGGGTCGATGACGCCGTCGTCCCACAGCCGGGCGGTCGAGTAGTAGGGCGAGCCCTGGGTGTCGTACTGCTCGCGGATCGGGTCCTTGAACGCCTCCTCGTCCTCGGCGCTCCAGGTCTCCCCCCGAGCCTCCAGTCCGTCGCGACGCACGGTGGCCAGCACCGAGGCCGCCTGCTCGCCGCCCATCACCGAGATCCGCGCGTTGGGCCACATCCACAGGAACCGCGGCTCGTAGGCGCGCCCGCACATGCCGTAGTTGCCGGCACCGAAGGAGCCGCCGATGATCACGGTGAACTTGGGCACGACGCTGCAGGCCACGGCGGTCACCAGCTTGGCACCGTCGCGGGCGATGCCCCGGTTCTCGTACTCCCTCCCGACCATGAAGCCGGTGATGTTCTGCAGGAACACCAGGGGGATCTTGCGCTGGTTGCAGAGCTCGATGAAGTGGGCGCCCTTGAGGGCCGACTCGGAGAACAGGATCCCGTTGTTGGCCACGATGCCGACCTGGTGGCCCCAGATGGTCGCGAAGCCGCACACCAGGGTCTCGCCGTACAGCTTCTTGAACTCGTGGAACCGGCTGCCGTCGACGATGCGCTTGATCACCTCGCGCACGTCGTAGGGAGTGCGGGTGTCGCTGGGCACCACGTCGTAGAGCGACTCCGCCGGCTCGTGCGGCTCCTCCGCCCCGGTCGACCCGTCAGCGGTCGAGCCGGCCTCCGGCAAGGTGTCGACGATCGAGCGCAGGATGGCCAGCGCGTGGGCGTCGTCCTCGGCCAGGTGGTCGACGACGCCGGACGTGCGGGCGTGAACGTCACCGCCGCCCAGGTCTTCTGCGCTGACGACCTCACCGGTCGCGGCCTTCACCAGGGGCGGCCCGCCGAGGAAGATCGTGCCCTGGTTGCGGACGATGACGCTCTCGTCGGACATCGCCGGCACGTAGGCTCCGCCGGCCGTGCACGAGCCCATCACCGCGGCGAGCTGCGGGATCCCCTCAGCGGAGAGGTTGGCCTGGTTGAAGAAGATCCGCCCGAAGTGGTCGCGGTCGGGGAACACGTCGTCCTGCATGGGCAGGAACGCCCCACCGGAGTCGACGAGGTAGAGGCACGGGAGCCGGTTCTGGCGGGCGATCTCCTGGGCCCGGAGATGCTTCTTGACCGTGATCGGGTAGTAGGTGCCGCCCTTCACGGTGGCGTCGTTGGCCACGATCACGCACGCGCGGCCGTTGATCACGCCGATGCCGGTCACCACACCGGCGCTGGGCACGGCGTCGTCGTACATCCCGGTGGCGGCGAGGGCGCTGAGCTCGAGGAACGGGCTGCCGGGGTCGATCAGGCGGTCGATGCGCTCGCGCACGAGCAGCTTGCCGCGATCGGTGTGCTTCTGGCGGGCAGCGGCGCTGCCGCCCTGGCGTACGACGGTGAGTCGCTCGCGCAGGTCGGAGACCAGTGCCCGCAGGCCAGACTCGCTGGTGGAGCTCACTCTTCCTCCAAGTTAACGTTTACTAACCAACGAGATGTTATCGATCATTAACCCGGCCCGCTACTCTGAGCCTCATGGCACTCTCCCGCCGCGAGCAGATCCTGGCAACTGCGGCCGAGCTGTTCGCCGCCCGCGGCTTCCACGGAGTCTCGGTGGTCGACCTCGGCACCGCGTGCGGCATCAGCGGACCGGCGCTCTACAAGCACTTCCAGTCCAAGGACGCCGTGCTGGCCGAGATGCTGGTCTCCATCTCGGAGGAGCTGCTGCGCGTCGGCCGCCAGCGTCTGGACGAGGGCACGGGACTGAACGGCCTGATCGACTGGCACGTCCGCTTCGCGCTGGCCAACAAGCCGCTGATCGTCGTGCAGGACCGCGACTGGTCCTCGCTGCCGGCCGACGCGCGCGAGCGGGTCCGCAGCCTCCAACGCGAGTACGTCGACCTATGGGCCACCCAGCTGCGGCGGCATCACCCGGAGCTCACCGTCAAGCAGGCGCAGGCACGGGTGCATGCGGTCTTCGGGCTGCTGAACTCGACCCCGCACAGCGCCTTCCTGCCCGCCGCCGAGATGAGCGCGGTGCTGACCGAGATGGCGAGCCAGGCGCTCGGCCTCAGTCGTCGCTGACCTCGCCGGGCGGCTCGACCCCGGCCTCGTCGAGGATCACCTGCGCTCGCACGGCCGCGTCGTACGCCGTGTCGAGCTCGTCGTCGTCCGGGTCACGCACCGCCGGACCCTCACGCGCATGCAGGGCAGCCAGCAGCTCTTCGCGCGGGAGCCCACGCAGGTGCAGCAGCACGAAGGGGTCGTCGTCGATGAGCCACGCGCACTGGTGCAGCACCGCGAGGGCGTGGACGCACGGCTGGGTCCACGCGGCGCAGGGACAGCTGGCGTCGAACTCGCCGCCGTAGGGCAACAGCTCGACGCCTGAGTCCTCCGCGTCCTCGACCAGGTCGTGGGGCAGCGCTCCGGTCAGCAGCAGGGCGATCCGTCCGGCGCGCGCTGCGACCACCTCCACGAAGGCGGCGCGTTGGGCCTGGTCGAGCACCGGCAGGTCGATCCTGGGCGACCAGGTGTCGTCGCCGTGACGGACGGCCGCGAAGAACGACCCCGACTCGACGGTGATGCCTCCGACGAGCCCGGCCCGCGCGTCGGACCTCGAGCGGCGCAGCTCTCCCTCGCCGTAGGCGGACTCCTCGCAGGCCCGGACCCACGCCTTGCCCCACCAGCTGACGGCCCACGCACGTCGAGCCTTCGGAGCGAAGCGGGGGTAGGTGACGGCGCCCCGCGCTGCCCCGCTCAATCCGGCCGTCGCAGCGTGACCAGGTCGCGCAGCTCGTCGTTGCCGAGCTCGGTCAGAGCGGTCTCGCCGATGGCCAGCACGGAGTCGGCGATCGCCCGCTTGCGCGCCAGGAGCTCGGCGATCTTCTCCTCGATCGTGCCCTGCGTGACCAGGCGGTGCACCTGGACCGGCCGGGTCTGCCCGATCCGGTAGGCCCGGTCGGTGGCCTGCTCCTCCACGGCGGGGTTCCACCACCGGTCGAAGTGGATGACGTGGTCGGCGGCGGTCAGGTTGAGGCCGGTGCCGCCGGCCTTGAGGGACAGCAGGAACACCGGGAGGTCACCGCGCTGGAACCGCGCGACGAGCTGTTCGCGAGCCCGCACCGGGGTGCCGCCGTGCAGGAACTGGTGGGGGATGCCGACGGTGGAGAGGTGGGACTCGAGCAGGCGGGCCATGGCGACGTACTGCGTGAAGATCAGCACCCGACCCTCCTCGGCGAGCACGGTGGCGAGCAGCTCGTCGAGCAGCTCGAGCTTCTCCGAGCGGTTGGTCAGTCGTGGGTTGACCTGCTTGAGGTAGTGGGCGGGGTGGTTGCAGATCTGCTTGAGCCCGGTGAGCAGCTTGAGCACCAGCCCCCGTCGGAGCTCTGGGTCGGCGCGCTCGATGCGTTCCATGGAGTCGCGCACCAGCGCCTCGTAGAGGACGGTCTGCTCCTTGGTCAGCCCGATCAGGTGGTCGGTCTCGGTCTTCGCGGGCAGCTCGGGCGCGATCCCGGGGTCGGACTTGCGTCGGCGCAGCAGGAACGGACCGATCAGGTCGGCGAAGCGTCGGGCCACGGCCGGGTTGTCACCCGACTCGATCGGGGCCGCCCACACCTTGCGGAACGCGTTGCGGCTGCCGAGCAGCCCCGGGATGGCCCAGTCGAGGATCGCCCACAGCTCGGTGAGGTTGTTCTCGACGGGAGTGCCGGTCAGCGCGACCCGCGCCGTGGAGCCGATGGAGCGCAGGGCCCGCGCGGTCGACGACTGCGGGTTCTTGACGTGTTGGGCCTCGTCGGCGACCACGAGGTCCCAGGGAACCGCGGCGAGGGTGGCGTGGTCGAGGCGCATGGTGCCGTAGGTGGTCAGCACGAAGCCTGACGGGTCTCCGCTCAGGTCTCGTTCGCCGCCGTGGAACCGCCGCACCGCGACGCCGGGGGCGAAACGGTGGATCTCCGCCTCCCAGTTGCCGAGCAGGGACGCCGGGCACACGACGAGGGTGGGACCACGTTGTCCGGCCTCGTTGCGGTGCAGGTGGAGTGCGATCAGGGTCACGGTCTTGCCCAGCCCCATGTCGTCGGCGAGACAGGCCCCCAGCCCTAGCGAGGTCAGCTGGGCCAGCCAGGTGAGCCCGTGTCGCTGGTAGTCACGCAGGGTCGCCTCGAGCCCCGCCGGACTTTCCACCGGCTCGCGGGTGGCGGCTCCGACCAGGGCAGCGCGGACCTTCTCGAGGGTGGCGCCGACGACGACCGCGACGTCCTGCTCCTCCAGCTTGACCACCCCGGTCAGGGTGGCCGCAAGCGCCTGGATGGGCTTGACCTCCCGGATCAGCCGCTTGCGGGCCCGTCGGGCCATCACGGGGTCGACGACCATCCAGTTGTCGCGCAGCTTGATGATGGGGGTGGCAGCCCGGGCGAGCTCGTCCATCTCCTCGGCGGTGAGCGGCTCGCCGTGCAGCGCCAGCTCCCACCGGAAGGAGAACATCGCATCGGGACCGAACAACCCCGTCATCAGCGGGTTGTCCTCGGCGCGCGGGGTGAGCACCCCGCGGGAGGTCAGCTCGCGGTTGAGCGCCCGAGGCCACAGCAGGGGCGTGCCGGCCGCCTCCAGAGCGGCCACGCCGTCCTCGAGGAGGCTGGACAGCTCGTCGCCGTCCAGCGTGATCGAGTCGGGAACCCGGTCCTCGAGCAGCCGGTCGAGGACCGGCCAGGCGTCGGCGGCTGCCCGCAGCGCGATGGTGGCGTGGGTGCGGGCCCGGTCTCCGAAGCCATGGCTCGCTGAGGGACCGGACTCAGTCCACAGCAGCGCGGCGTCGCACACGTGCAGCGGATTTCGCTCGTCGTGCACCTGCAGGACCAGCCGACAGGATCCGTCGAGGAGCTCCTGCTCGTCTGCCTCCACCCGCAACGACAGGGTGACGAGGTGGGGTCGGTCGTCGGGCACCTCGATCCGGCGCTCCTCGACGAGGCCCTGAAGGCGCTGGGTGAAGCTCGGGCGCGCGGGTGTGAGGGGGCGAGAGGGCCGCGGCGGGGTGCGCGGCATCGCGTCGACGACCGCGTCGATCACGGACCGCACGATGCCCTCGGCCTCGGCGGCGTCGACCTCCCCCCAGGCTCGGGCCTGGGCGAGCATGGCGATCCGGTCGTCCTCGTCGGCGTCGAGCTGGACCATCCAGGCCCCCGGCCCCGGCTCCAGGCGACCCGCGGCGACGTAGCGCAGGCCCAGCAGCACCGCACCTGAGAGCAGCGCCACCGAGGGGTGCTTGGAGTCGTCGGCGTGGGCCTTGGACAGCACCGGCAGGGCACCGCGGATCGTCAGGCTGACCTCCCGACGCCCGTCGGTGAAGTCGACCGAGCTCTCTCGGGGCGGTTCTGCGCGGTGGAAGGTGGCGGTGCCGGTGATCGGCACGAAGCTCATCGGGGCCTCATGAGACCGGCCGGCGGTAGATCCTGGCCTCCCAGGCACCCAGCGTGAGGTCGGCTCCCGGCTGCGGCGAGGAGTTGGCGAGCACGAGCTCGGCGTCCGCCCAGTCGGCTGCGTCAGCGAGCTCGACCCGGACCCCGTCGATGTCGGACAGGTTCGCCACGACGAGCAGCTCACGGCCGTCGTGGCGACGGGTGAAGACGTAGAGCTGCTCGTGGTCGGGCAGCAGCATGGCGAAGTCGCCGCGGGCGACCACGGGCTCGTCGTGACGCAGCGCGATCAGACGCCGGTGGTAGGTGAAGACCGAGTCGGGGTCGTCGGCCTGGGCCGCGGCCTCATCCCAGGGCAGTGGAGTGCGGGCGTTGTCACGGCTCTTGACCCTCATCGCCGCCAGCACCCGCTCGGGGTCGGCCCCAGCCGCGACGGCCTGGTGGTAGTGGTTGATGCTCTCGATGTCGCGGAAGTCGTGGATCGAGGCGAACGGCTGGTTGGTCATCGCGAGCTCTTCACCCTGGTAGATGTAGGGCGTGCCGCGGTGCAGGTGGAGCACGGTGGCCAGCGCCTTCGCCGAACGCGCCCGGTGCTCCTCGGAGTCGTTGCCGAACCTGCTCACCGCTCGTGGCTGGTCGTGGTTGCCCCAGTAGAGGCTGTTCCAACCGACCTCCGCCAGGCCGTCCTGCCACCGCTGGAGCGAGGCCTTGAGCCTGCTCAGCGGGAGAGGGATGACGTCCCACTTGCCGCCGGGGCCGGAGTCGAGATCGACGTGCTCGAACTGGAAGATCATGTCGAGCTCGCCGCGCTCGGGGTCGGTGTAGAGACGGGCCTGCTCGACGGTGGTGCCGGGCATCTCTCCGACCGTGATCAGGCCCGGCGGGCGCCCTGCGAACACCTCACGGTGCATCTCGGCGAGGAACTCGTGGATGCGGGGGCCGTGGAACACCGCGGAGGCCGGGTCGCCGCCGTCGGTGTCGACCAGCTCGCGCTTGGAGATCATGCTGATGACGTCCATGCGGAAGCCGTCGACGCCGCGGTCGAGCCACCAGCGCATCATCGAGTGGACGGCCTCGCGGACCTCGGGGTTCTCCCAGTTGAGATCGGGCTGCTTGGGGCTGAACAGGTGCAGGAAGTAGGCGCCGCTCGCCTCGTCCCACTGCCAGGCCGGGCCCGAGAAGAACGACTGCCAGTTGGTGGGCTCGGCCCCGGGCTCCCCGCCGACGCAGCCCTCGCGCGGGGGGCGCCACCAGTACCACTGCCGCTTCGGACTCTCGATGCCCGAGCGGGACTCGACGAACCAGTCGTGCTCGTCGCTGGTGTGGTTGACGACCAGGTCCATCACGATCTTGAGGCCACGGTCGTGGGCCTGCGCCACCAGCTCGTCGAACTGCTCCAGGGTCCCGAACATCGGATCGATGTCCTGGTAGTCGCTGATGTCGTAGCCGTTGTCGTCCATGGGTGAGCGGTAGACCGGACTGAGCCAGATCACGTCGACACCGAGTCGTTGGAGGTAGTCGAGCCGACCGATGATCCCGCCGAGGTCCCCCACCCCGTCGGCGTCGGAGTCGGCGAAGGTGCGCGGGTAGATCTGGTAGACCACCGCAGACTTCCACCAGTCACGGGAGGGAACGTCGATCGAGTCGGTGGCTGCGGGCACCCCGTCACGCTAGCAAGGTGTCCCGACAGTCAATTGTGCCGAAACCGTGCGGCGGTCCTTCACGCCGCACTAGTCTCGGCTGCTATCGCATCGGGTTGTGGTCGGGGTGAGACCTGGATGATGCGAGTCCCCCAGCATCGGAAGTCGTCGAGTGTCCGAGACCAAGCTCCAGAACAGGTATGCCGGGAAGCGTCTGAAGGACCCCGCTGGACGACCCACCAGCAAGGTCGACGCACCCCTGACCAGGGGCGCCGCGAAGACCGAGCTGCTCCGCTCCGCACCCGCCCCGGTGGCGCTCGGCGCCCGCTCGCGTCACTTCGCGCGTCGGTTCAGCGGCGGCCTGACGCCCACGCTGGCCACGGAGATCAAGGCGGCCGGTGGCGGTCGCGACTGGTTCGAGAAGCAGCTCTACCCCGCCCGGATCAAGGACGCCAGGGGCACCAAGATCGACCGCTGGTTCCCGAGCCTGCAGCAGTCACCGAAGCAGATCTTCGACGGCGGGGTGGCCTGGGAGGTGATGGCCGACCTGAGCAAGTGGACGATGTGCCGGCGCATCCACAGCAAGCACCAGCTGCTCGAGCAGATGGTGGACTTCTGGTCGAACCTCCTGCACGTGCCGCTGATGGACGACTCGGCGTACTTCTACCGGCTGTCCTACGACACGATGATCCGCACCTACGCACTCTCCAGTTTCACCCAGCTGCTGCAGCACTCGACGACCCATCCGGCCATGGGGCTGTTCCTGGACAACGCCGTGTCCACCAAGGACAACCCCAACGAGAACCTCGGCCGCGAGCTGCTCGAGCTGCACACCGTCGGGGTCGACGCGGGCTACAGCGAGAAGGACGTGAAGGCCTCGGCCAAGATGCTCACCGGCTACCGGGTCGACCTCTACTGGCCCAGCTTCAGGGCCTACTACGACCCTGACGTGCACTACGCGGGCCACCTCAAGATCATGGGCTTCGACACCGCCAAGGCCGGCAACCACAACGCCCACGACGGCCGCAGGGCCACGAAGGCCTACCTGAAGTACCTCGCGCACCACCCCGCCACCGCTCGACGGCTGGCTCGTCGCCTGTGTGTGAAGTTCGTGAGCGACACGCCCTCGGCCGGCCTGGTGAACACGGTGGCGCGCGCCTACCTCAAGCACGACACCGCCATCCGACCCACGCTGCGGGCGATGGTCGACCACCCCGAGTTCGCGACGTCGGCCGGCGAGAAGGTCCGGACCCCGGCGGAGGACTACGTCGCCACCGTCCGCTCACTGGGCATCCAGCTGAGCAGGCCCACCGACGACTGGTCGTTCGCGAACGCGATGTACTGGCAGTACCGCGAGCTCGGGCAGGCGCCGTACGAGTGGCCGGCCCCCAACGGCTTCCCCTACGACAACCGGTCCTGGAGCAGCGCGGGCCGCATCCTGAGCAGCATCGACACCCACCGCAGCGTGACGGCCGGCTGGTGGCCGTCGGCGGACCGGCACCAGGCAGCGTGGCGCTCGGACGCGGCGTGGCTCCCGAGGCTGCCCGCCACCGTCGACGAGGTGATCATCCACATCGGCAGGCTGGTCCTGGGACAGCCGCCCAGCCTCCAGATCCGCAAGGGCATCGCCCAGGTGCTGGGGTTCACCCGCGGTCACCACCTCACCGCTGAGGAGGCCAGCAACAACAGCTGGTACCTCGTGGACACCATCGTGACGTCCCTGCTGGACTCCCCGACCCACCTGCACCGGTGAGGAACCGATGACGACGCCCCCTCCCCCCACGTCCTGCGGCTGCCCCGACTTCGCGACCAGCCGCCGCCGCTTCCTGGCTGCCGCCGCCGCGGGCGGCGTCGGCATGGCCGGCGCTAGCCTGTTCGGCGAGGCCTTCCGGCAGGTGACGTACGGCGGCACCCCCGGCGACGGCGGCAACGTGCTGGTCGTGATGAGCCTGCGCGGCGGCGCCGACGGCCTGTCGATGGTGGTGCCGCGCGGTGCCGACCACGACACCCTGGCGGGCTACCGGCAGGGCATCGTCGTCCCCGAGGCGTCCCTGCTCGGCAGCACCACCGACAACCGGTTCGGCCTGCACCCGGCCTTCGCGCCCCTGATGGGCATGTGGGACGCCGGCTCGTTCGGTGCCGTCCACGCGGTTGGGCTGCCGCAGCCCAACCGCAGCCACTTCGACGCCATGGAGGTCATCGAGGACGCCGACCCGGGGTCCTCGGCGCGGACCGGGTGGATCAACCGGATGGTCGGCACCGGCGCCACCACGCAGACGTCGGTCAACCTCGGCTCCCCGCTCCTGCCGACCTCGCAGGTGGGCCCGGCTCCGGCCCTCGGCGCCTCGCGGCTCGCTGATCTCGAGGTGGCGGGTCTCGGCCCGAAGGAGTCGAGGAAGAAGGCCTCGCTCAGGACGATGTGGGCCAAGGACACGACCGGACTCGGCAAGAGCATGCGCAGCACCCTCGACGTCGTGGACCTGTTCGGCGACCTCGCCGAGGGAGCAGGACTCGACCCGGCCGATGCCGCCAACCCGGTGCACACCTCGGCGTACCCTCCCGGACAGCTGCAAGCGGTGCTGGCCAACACCGCGGCGCTGATCCGCGCCGACCTCGGCACCGAGATCGTCACCGTGGACTACGGCAACTGGGACATGCACAGCGGTCTCGGCGGCACCGACCCGAGCACCGGCTGGATGCACGACCAGCTCGACCACTTCGCCCGGTCGATGGTCGCGTTCTTCGCCGATCTGGGGGCCTCCGCCTCCCGGGTCACCGTGGTGACCATCAGCGAGTTCGGCCGCCGTGTCGAGCAGAACGGGGACAACGGCGTCGACCACGGCTACGGGAACGCCATGCTGCTGCTCGGAGCGGGGGTCAACGGCGGCGACGTCCGCGGAGCCTGGCCCACGCTGGACAACCTCACCGACGGCGACCTGTCGATGCGCCAGGACTACCGCAGCGTGCTGTGGCCGGTGCTCAAGCACCGCTTCGGCGCCACCGACAAGGCGCGGGTTTTTCCCGGCTTCACCGAGGCGGACGTGCCCGGCCTGATGGTCTGAGGGAGACCCGGCTCGCCGAGGTCGCTACCAAAGGATGTGCAATGCACCCTTTCTCTTCCCTACCCTTGACGGGTGTCCACAGAGATCTCCGATAGCCCGGCCAGCGGGATGACCCCCGAGCCACCCTCCGACAAGCTCGACAAGGGCGTCCTGATCGTGGCCGGGGTGGTGGTGCTCGGCGCGATCATGTCGATCCTCGACATCACGGTCGTCTCGGTCGCACTGCGCACCTTCCAGACCGACTTCGACGCCACCGCGGCCGAGGTCGCCTGGACGATGACCGGCTACACGCTCGCCCTGGCCAGCGTGATCCCGCTGACCGGCTGGGCGGCCGACCGGTTCGGCACCAAACGGCTCTACCTGCTCGCCGTACTGCTGTTCGCCGCCGGGTCGGCGCTGTGTGCGACCGCCAACAGCCTCGAGATGCTGGTCGTCTTCCGGGTCTTGCAGGGCCTGGGCGGCGGCATGCTGATGCCGCTCGGCATGACCATCCTCACCCGGGCCGCCGGCCCGGAGCGGGTCGGCCGCGTGATGGCCGTGCTCGGCATCCCGATGCTGCTCGGACCCATCTTCGGCCCGATCCTCGGCGGCTACCTGATCGACGTCGCCTCGTGGCACTGGATCTTCCTCATCAACGTGCCGATCGGTGCGGCCGCGCTCGTCTACGCCTGGATCGTGCTCCCGGCCGACGACGTGAAGCCGTCGGAGTCCTTCGACTGGCTCGGCATGATCCTGCTCTCCCCGGGTCTGGCGGCGTTCCTCTACGGCGTCTCCTCGATCCCCGAGGCCGGCACCGTCTGGACCGCCAAGGTGCTCGCCCCGGCTGTCGTCGGCGTCATCCTGATCGCCCTGTTCGTGCCGTGGGCGCTGCGCGCCGCCAACATCCACCCGTTGGTCGACCTGCGGCTCTTCAAGGACCGCAACATGACGGTGGCGATGATCGCGATGTCCCTGTTCGCGATCGCGTTCTTCGGTGCCAGCCTGCTGTTCCCCCTCTACTTCCAGCAGGTACGCCTGGAGTCGCCGCTGCAGTCGGGCGTGCTGCTGGCACCGCAGGGCGTCGGTGCCATGGTCACCATGCCGATCGCCGGCGTGCTCGCCGACCGGATGGGCCCGGGCAAGATCGTGATGACCGGCATCGCCGTCATCACCGCCGGCATGGCGATGTTCACCCAGATCTCGGCCGACACGTCCTACCTCTACCTGCTGACGTCGCTGTTCATCATGGGCCTCGGCATGGGCGCCACGATGATGCCGATCATGAGCGCTGCCCTCGCGACGCTGAACGACGCCAGCATCGCGCGGGGCTCCACGCTGATGAACATCATCCAGCAGGTCGCGGCCTCGATCGGTACGGCGCTGTTCTCGGTGCTGCTCACCAACGGGTTCAACTCCAGCGCGTCGATCGGTCAGCTGGCCCAGATCACCACGGCGGCCGACGGCAGCACCGACCAGTCGGCTCTCGCTGCCGCTGCCGCCCAGCTGGGCCTCGACCCGGCGACCCTGCCGCAGCTCTTGGCGAAGGCCCAGCTCGACATGGCCGACGCCTTCGCGTTCGTCTTCGTGGTGGCCACGGTCATGGTGGCCTGCTGCCTCATCCCGGCGTACTTCCTGCCGCGCCGACCGCTCGCCACGTCCGTCGACCCGGCGGCGGTGCTGACGCACTGAGCACGCCGACCGTCAGGTCTGGGTGCCGAGTGCCAGGGGGAGTACGCCGCTGGCGCCGGCCCGCCGGACGGCTCGCGCAGCCAGGGTCATGGTCCAGCCGCTGACCACGAGGTCGTCGAGCAGCAGGACCCGCTGGTCGTCCAGCCCGTCGACGTCGAGCTGGAGCGAGAACCGTCGTCCGACGGCAGCGACCCGCTGCGCGGAGTTGGCCGAGCCCTGGTCGGGAAGCACCTCGGGGTCGACGATGGCGAACCGGCCGAGCACCGGGACCTTCAGGTAGCGCGAGAGCCCGTCGGCGAAGTCGGCCACCAGGGCGGGCCGGCGCTCGGACTCCACGTGGACGATCCCGGTCACCGCCGGTCTCCACTCACCCAGCACCTCGATGACGGCCCGCACCAGCGGCACCGGGACGGGTCCGTCCGGCGTACCGGACCGGAACAGGTCGCGTAGCGCCTGCCCGTGGCCGAGGTCGGTCAGCCGGGCGACCGCCCGGCCCTCGTCGGCCGCGTCGGAGATCTTGCCCTTGAGGTCGATGCCCAGGTTGGCCAGCGCGGTCGGCCACATCTTGCGGGGCGCCAGCGCCACGCCGGGTCGCGACAGCTGCTCGGACGCGTCCTGGACCGCTGCCTCCGAGACCGTGTCGGAGAGCTTCAGGGCACCGCAGTTGTCACAACGGCCGCACTCGGTGGCCCCGGGGTCGTCGAGCTGGTGGCGCAGGAACCACATCCGGCACCGGTCGGTGCTGATGTAGTCGAGCATCGCCTGCTGCTCCACCTCACGGGCCTCGGCCACCCGGCGGTAGCGCTCCGCGTCGTAGGCCCAGTCCTGGCCGGTCGCCTCCCACCCGCCCTGCACCCGTCGGGCGGCCCCGTCGACGTCGAGCACCTTGAGCATCGACTCGAGCCGGGTGCGGTTGAGGTCGACGTACGTCTCGAGGGTGGCCGTGCTGACCGCTCGTCCCTGGTCGGCGAGCACCGAGAGCGTCTGGCGGACCTGACCCTCCGGCGGGAAGCCCAGGGAGGCGAAGTACTTCCAGATGTCACGGTCCTCCAGCGCCGGGAGCAGGACGACGACGGCGTGGTCGGTGCCGCGGCCGGCCCGGCCGACCTGCTGGTAGTAGGCGACCGGTGACTGAGGGGCCCCCAGGTTGATCACGAAGCCGAGGGTGGCGTCGAAGCCCATGCCGAGGGCGCTCGTGGCGACCAGCGCCTTGACCCGGCCGGCGGCGAGGTCGCCCTCCAGAGCCTCGCGCTCGGTCGGGTCGGTCTGCCCGGAGTACGCCGCGACCGTGTGACCGGCTCGGCGCAGGTGCTGGGCGATCTCCTGGGTCGCGGCGACGGTCAGGCAGTAGATGATCCCGCTGCCCTCCAGCTCACCGAGATGGTCCGAGAGCCACGCCAGGCGTTGCTCGGCCGTCTTCAGTCGCACCACCCCGAGCTGCAGCGACTGCCGGTCGAGCTCGCCGCGAAGCACCAGGACGTCGCTGCCCAGCTGCTCGGCCACATCGGCGGTCACACGGGCGTTGGCGGTGGCCGTGGTCGCGAGCACCGGGATGCCGTCGGGGAGCTCGGCCAACATCGTGCGGATGCGCCGGTAGTCGGGCCGGAAGTCGTGACCCCAGTCGGAGATGCAGTGAGCCTCGTCGATCACCAGCAGGCCGGCCGTCGCGGCCAGCCGAGGAAGCACCTGGTCGCGGAACCCGGGGTTGTTGAGCCGCTCGGGGCTGACCAGGAGCACGTCGATCTCTCCGGCGTTGATCGAGTCGTGGATGCGGTCCCAGCTCTCGATGTTCGTGGAGTTGATCGTGACCGCGCGGATGCCGGCCCGCTCGGCGGCCTCGATCTGGTTGCGCATCAGCGCCAGGAGCGGGGAGATGATCACCGTCGGGCCGGCGCCCTGCTCGCGGAGCAGGAGGGTGGCCACGAAGTAGACGGCCGACTTGCCCCACCCGGTGCGTTGGACGACGAGGGCGCGACGCTTGCCGACCGCCAGCGCCTCGATCGCCGTCCACTGGTCCTCGCGCAGCTCGGAGTCGGGACGGCCCACCAGCGCCCGCAGATGTGCCTCGGCCCGGTCGCGCACGGTGGTCGTCATGGTTCCCATGTCTATCAGCGGTATCGAACACGCTGGGCGGGGGTCCTCTCTGCACCGGCTCACCACGGGGGTGGGCCGACAACTGAGGAGTCATCATGAAGAAGTTCCTGATCGCGGCCGGCGCGGCCGCCATCGTCGCCTCCACCGGAGGGCTCGCCCTCGCCAACGGGGGCGGCAACCCGCAGGCCCCGGCGGGCGCCGGCGCGGAGACGACGCCGCACGTCTACCGGTGCGACGGCGGCAAGACCGTCAACGTCCGCACGCGCATCGTGAACACCCCGTTCACGTTCGGCGAGACAGGCGACCTGGCCGTCCCGGGCGCCAAGCTCACGTTCACCGGCCCGCGCACCGGCAAGGACACCGTGGTGGTCACGTTCTCGGGGGAGACGCGACTGTTCGGCGCCGAGGCCGACGACTGGATGGGCATCGAGGTGAAGCTCGACGGGGTCAACATCCAGCCCTACACCGAGGTCGGCGACGTCATGGCGCTGGCCAGCGACGACAACTGGGGCATGCACTCGGCCCAGTTCTGCACCAAGGTCGGGGAGGGCCAGCACACCCTGGAGGTGTTCACCAACACCGCCGACTTCGCCACTGACAGCTCCCTGAGCGGCTGGATCGACGACTACCAGACCACTTTCCAGCGCTTCAAGTGACAGCTGGTCAGGGGTTCTGGCGGTTGTCAGCCGTTGCAGAGGCTGACAACCGCCAGTTTCCCCGGATATCCGGCTCTTCTGACTGATGTGTGGGTCAGTCGTGCGTGGCTAACGAG
>CZKA01000054.1_pt1 | contig 31840 bp, 30 predicted proteins | sample 1657991 | NCBI WGS metagenome assembly CZKA01 (sample SAMEA3501708, study PRJEB10268) | metagenome | biome: nitrite-oxidizing laboratory bioreactor; material: liquid mineral medium | place: Austria | collected 2011-12-21
GGCTCGGTGGCCCGCACCTCCGCGAGCCGGGCCGGCGGGTTCACGCCGTCGCGGTGCAACGGCCAGCCCAAGGAGTCGGGCACCTTGTCGAGGCGGGAGAGGTCCACACCGCCACCGCGACGGGTGGCGGCCCACAGGAGCAACCTCCGCACCGCACCTTGCGCTGCCCTGAGCACGTGTCCCCCTCGCTGAGTCCGACCGATCGGGTCCAAGTCTGCCCGACGCGCGGCCTCGATCGGATCAGGGACTCCCCCGAGTCGACCCCGGAGAGTCAGTCGGCCGCCCAGACCACCTCGACCTCGAAGCCCTCGGAGTTCTCCACATACAACGCCGTGTGTCGTTCGCCGCCGGCATGCGGGTAGCGGTCGGCGTACATCTCGTGCCAGCCGTGCGCGGAGGACTCCGCCCGGATCCGGTCGAGCAGGTGCCGGTCCTCGGTGACCAGGCCGAGGTGGTTGACCCCCGGCCGGAAGCGGTCGTGCGGCTCGTCGACCTGGTCGGAGGAGCGCTCCATCACCAGGTAGGTGCCGTCGGGGTGCACCCAGCTGTGCACGCCTCCCCGCTCGTCCGCCTCCCAGCCGAGTTCGCCCAGGAGCCAACCCCACTCCGCCTCACCGACGCTCGGATCGCCGACCCAGAGGTCGAGATGGTGCACCGCACGCGACATGCCTGCCTCCTCGGGTGTCAGCCCACCGACCAGGTGGTGGTCGACCGGAACTCCTGTCCGGGCACGAGCACCGTACTGGGAAAGCCGGGTTGGTTGGGAGCGTTGGGCAGACCCTGGGTCTCCAGGCAGACTCCGCTGCGCCTGGTGGGCAGGTGGTTGCCGGTGTAGAGGTGGACGGCGGGAGCGTCGGTGCGCACCGTGAGCCGCCGACCGCTGGCGGGGTCCTGGAGGTCGGCGGCGATGCGCCGGAGACCCGGCCCGTCCAGCAGCAGCGAGTGGTCGTAGCCGCCCGCCAGGCGCAGCTGCTCGTCGTCGTGGTCGAGCCGGGCACCCAGGGCTCTGGCCCGCCGGAAGTCGAACGGCGTGCCGTCGACGTCGTCGGTCCGTCCCAGCGGGATCGAGCCCGCGTCGGTCGGCAGGTAGCGCGACGCGGCGACCCGCAGCCGATGCGCCTCGACGGTGCCCTGGCCGGCCAGGTTGAAGTAGGCGTGCTGGGTGAAGTTGACGACCGTCGGACGATCGGTGGTCGCCGCGAAGTCGATGCGCACGGTCGAGCCGGCGAGGGTGTAGGTGACGCGCGAGGCGAGCGTTCCGGGGAAGCCCATCTGGCCATCGGGGCTGACATGGCTGAACTCCACCCCGACGCCCTGGGCGGAGGCGAAGGGTCGCGGCGACCAGACCTGCCGGTGGAAACCGTCGGGTCCGCCGTGCAGGGCGTGCTCCGCCCCTCCGGTCGGGACCCGGTGCTCGACCCCGTCGAGTCGGAATCGGCCGCCGGCGATCCGGTTCGCGTAGCGCCCGATCACAGCGCCGACGAACGACTGGTCGGCCAGGTAGGAGGACAGGTCGGGGAAGCCCAGCATCAGCTCGTCGCTGCCGCCCGTCTCGGTGCGCACCCGAAGGGACTGGGTCGTCGCAGCCCAGCTCAGCAGGCTGAGCTCGACCCGTTCGGAGTGCAGCACGAAGCGCTCGACGGGGCCGCGCGGACTCTCGCCGAACGGCTCTCTCCGCACGACCGGAGGCGCTGAAAGGGACACGGATCCTCCTAAGTCACAATTCGGACACGGCTTCTGGACGTGATGGCGATCACTCTATATGTTGTTCGAGACAACAAACGCGCTGCCGTCCGACGCGAGTCGAAACAAGCGCCCGATTAAAGATGCAAGGAGGCGATTCGCGTGAAGCGAATCCACTGTTTGGTGGTCGTTGGTCTGGTGGGCGCCCTGTCGCTCTCCGCCTGCGGAAGCGACGACAACGGCGACGAGGGCACGGACACGCCGGCCGCTGGCAAGATCGGCGTCATCCTTCCGGACACCAAGTCCTCGGTGCGCTGGGAGTCGGCTGACAAGCCGGCCCTCGAGAAGGCGTTCGAGGCCGCTGGTGTGGAGTACAGCATCCAGAACGCCGAAGGCGACGCCGACAAGATGGCGACCATCGCCGACTCGATGATCACCGACGGCGTGACCGTCCTGGCCATCGTCAACCTCGACTCCGACTCGGGCGCGGCTATCGAGGAGAAGGCTGCGAAGCAGGGCGTGCGCACCATCGACTACGACCGTCTGACGCTGGGCGGCTCGGCTGAGGCCTACATCTCCTACGACAACAGCAAGGTCGGCGCCCTCCAGGGCCAGGGCCTGGCTGACTGCCTCGGTGATGTGCCCGCCAACATCATCTACCTCAACGGTTCGCCGACCGACAACAACGCCACGCTGTTCTCGGCTGGTGCGCACGAGGTCCTCGACGCGATCCCGAGCTACAAGAACGTCGGCGAGCAGGCCGTTCCCGACTGGGACAACGACCAGGCGGTGACGATCTTCGAGCAGCTCTACACCAAGGTCGACGGCAAGGTCGACGGCGTCTACGCGGCCAACGACGGTCTCGCGGGCGGCGTCATCTCGATCCTGGACAAGAACGGTCAGGCCGGCAAGGTCCCCGTCACCGGTCAGGACGCCTCGGTGGAGGGTCTGCAGAACATCCTCGCCGGCACCCAGTGCATGACGATCCAGAAGTCGGCCACCGGTCAGGCTGGTGCTCTCGCCGAGACCGCCATCGCCATGGTCAACGGCGACGACCCGGAGACCAACGGGACCACGCGTGACGACACGGGCGACCGTGACGTGCCGTCGATCCTGCTCGACCCGGTTGCCATCACGAAGGACAACGTCAAGGCCGTCATCGACTCCGGTGACATGAAGGCCTCCGACCTGTGCACGGGCGACTTCGCCGCCATGTGCGCCGACGCTGGCATCAGCTAGTCAGTCCCCACGAGGTGTGGCCCTCTGGTTCGTCCGGAGGGCCACACCCGGTTCCTCGAAATCGCACTAGTCTGACTCGTCCGCACCTTGCACACCCGGGAAGGCTCATCCATGAGCAATTCGACTCCGCTCCTCGAACTGCGCGGCATCAACAAGAGCTTCGGCGTCGCACACGTACTGCACGACGTCGACGTCAAGATCTACCCCGGCCAGGTCACCGCCCTGGTCGGTGACAACGGGGCCGGCAAGTCCACCCTCGTCAAGACGATCGCCGGCATCTACCTCGCTGACACCGGCGAGTACCTCTTCGATGGCCGGCCCGTCACCGTGCACAGCCCCAAGGACGCCAGCGCCCTCGGCATCGAGGTCGTCTACCAGGACCTCGCGCTCTGCGACAACCTCGACATCGTCGAGAACATGTTCCTGGGCCGGGAGAAGAAGAACGGCATCCTGCTCGACGAGACCACCATGGAGTCCCGGGCCCGCGAGGCGCTCAAGTCGCTCTCGGTGCGCACCGTGAAGTCGGTCCGGCAGAGCGTGTCGAGCCTGTCCGGCGGCCAGCGCCAGACGGTGGCGATCGCCAAGTCCGTGCTCTGGAACTCCAAGGTCGTGCTGCTCGACGAGCCCACCGCGGCCCTCGGGGTGGCGCAGACCCGTCAGGTCCTCGACCTCGTCCGCCGCCTCGCCGACTCCGGTGTCGGCGTCCTCCTGATCTCCCACAACCTCACCGACGTGTTCGAGGTCGCCGACCGGATCACCGCGCTCTACCTCGGCCGGGTGGCCGCGGATGTCGCGACCAAGGACGTCAACTCACGTCAGGTCGTCGAGCTCATCACCACTGGCCACTCATCCGACCTCGACGGCCTCACCAAGCCGTCCACCACGGTCTGACCGGAGAAGGAACATGACAGACATCATCACCGAGTCCGAAGAGGCCGGCTTCGCCTCCGACCTCACCCAGTCCGTCACCTTCGGTGACTCCGTGCGTGCCTACGTCCAGCGGGTGCGTGGCGGCGACATGGGCGCCCTTCCGTCGATCCTCGGCCTCGTCGTGCTCTTCATCGTCTTCGGGCTGGCCAACGACCGGTTCCTGTCCAACCTCAACCTGGCCAACCTGATCACCCAGTCCGGCTCGATCATCATCCTGGCCATGGCCCTGATCCCGGTGCTCCTGCTCGGCGACATCGACCTGTCCGCCGGAGTGGCCGGCGGGACGGCCGCCTGCGTCATGGGCCTGATGCTGGCTGAGCACGGCCAGCCGTGGTATCTCGCCGTCGCCGGTGCCCTCGTCGTCGGCGCCCTGATCGGGCTGGTCATCGGCGTCATGGTGTCCAAGGTCGGGATCCCGTCGTTCGTGGTCACGCTCGCCTTCTTCCTGGGGCTCCAAGGTGTGCCTCTCAAGCTGATCGGTGAGGGTGGCTCCGTCCGGGTCAACGACCCGGTGATCAGTGGCATCGCCAACAACAACGTCACCCCGACGTGGGGCTGGATCGCGGCCATCGTCATCGTCGCCGGCTACGCCGCCCTCGCCCTCCTGAGCCACCGCAAGAAGGTCTCCCAGGGGCTGCAGCACCAGCCGCTCGCCGTCGTGGTCGCCCAGGTCATCGCGCTGGGCGCCGTCGTCCTCGGCGTCACCTTCCTGCTCAACCAGAACCGCAGCGTCAACCCCAACATCGTCATCTCCGGCATCCCCTACGTGCTGCCGCTCGTGGTCGTCCTGCTCATCTTCTGGACCTTCCTGCTCGGGCGCACCGCCTACGGTCGCCACGTCTACGCCGTCGGCGGCAACTCAGAGGCCGCGCGCCGGGCCGGCATCAACGTCGACCGGATGCGGATCCTGGTCTTCGTCGGGTGCTCGACCATGGCCGCCATCAGCGGCATCGTGGCTGCGTCGTACGTCGGCAAGGTCTCCACGTCCTCCGGCTCCGGCAACGTGCTGCTCTATGCGGTCGGCGCGGCCGTCATCGGCGGCACCAGCCTCTTCGGCGGCCGGGGCAAGGCCATCAACGCACTGGTCGGTGGGCTCGTGATCGCCACGATCGTCAACGGTCTCGGCCTGCTCAACCAGGCCAGCTGGATCAACTACGTGGTGACCGGTGGCGTGCTGCTCCTCGCAGCGAGTGTCGACGCGATCTCCCGTCGCCGTCGTTCGGCAGCCGGCATCGGCTGACCATGACACCGACCAAGAGGGTCGGGACCGGGACCAACCAGGAGGACGTGCGTCGCCACAACCTGGGCACGCTGCTGCATCACGTCCACCTGGCTGGGCACGTCTCGCGAGCCGAGCTCACGACCCAGATGGCGCTCAACCGCAGCACGATCGCGGGCCTGGTCGCCGAGCTCGAGTCGCTGGGCATCACCGAGCAGACCCCACCCTCCTCCCAGGCGCGGCAGGGCGCCGGGCGTCCGTCCGCGGACGTCCGGCCCAGCCCGGACGGCCCGTACGTCGTCGCGGTCGACGTGGGCGTCGACCGGGTGATGGTCGCCCGGGTCGGCCTCGGTGGCGTGGTCCAGCAGCGGGTCATCTCGCCGATCATCGGGCAACCCGCTGTGGACGTCGTCCAGCACATGGTGGTGCGGCTGATCCGCGAGGTGGTGGCGGGCGCCGAGCCCAGCAGCGCGCCCGTCGGCGTCGGGATCGGCGTACCAGGCCTCGTGAGCCGCGTCGACGGACTCGTCCGGATCGCTCCGAACTTGGGATGGCTCGACGTCCCCTTCGCCACCATGGTCGACGACGAGCTCGGCCTGGGACTGCCGATCTCGATCGGGAACGACGCCGACCTCGGAGCGCTCGCCGAGCACCAGCGAGGCGCCGGTGTCGGGGTGGCCGACCTGATCTACATCTGCGGCAACATCGGAGTCGGTGCCGGACTCATCGCCAACGGCGAGCGGATGGCCGGGGCCGCGGGGTACGCCGGCGAGATCGGTCACCTGCCCTACGACTCCGAGGGTGGCCTGTGCCACTGCGGCAACCGCGGCTGCTGGGAGACCGAGGTCGGGGCCATCACCATCGCGCAGGCCATCGGCTACCCCGTCGACCAGGTGCTGTCGCTGGGTGAGGTGCTCGACCAGTACACCACCCCCACCCCCGAGCTGCGGGTGATCGGCACCCATCTGGGGCGCGGGCTGGCGCTGCTGGTGAACATGCTGAACCCCCGGGTGATCGTGCTGGGTGGCTACCTCAGCTCGCTCTACCCGCTCGTCGCCAGCGAGGTGAAGGACTCCATGAACAGCCGGGCGCTGCAGGCGCCGAGCGAGTCGGTGACACTGTGCCTGCCCGGCCTGGGGCGTGACTCGGTGCTGATGGGAGCGGCGGAGATCGCCTTCGAGAGTCTGTTCACCGACCCGGTGAGCAGCCTGGCCCGTGCCCGGTTCGCCACCACCTGAGACGGCCCGGGCCGTACCCCTGCTCAGGCGGTGATGGCCACCTCGCCGGCGAAGACGCCGTACAACGCCTGCTCCGCCGCTCCGGTCGCGGCGGCGAGGATGCCCAGCGTGCTGAGCCGCAGCTCGGGTCCGGGCTCGACGCCGAGGGCGAACCGGTCCGCGAGCGCCTGCCGCGCAGGAGCCAGCACCCGCTCCCCCAGAGGTGCGAAGTAGCCGCCGAGCACGATCACGGCCGGGTCGAGGACGTGGGCCAGCATCGCCAGTCCGAGCCCGACCCGCTGGCCCAGGCGATCAAGGGCGGCGGCCACGAGGGGATCGACGTCGGCCCGGGAGGCGACGTTCTCGGCAGAGCTCAGCGGGGTCTCGAGCTCGGGCATCCCCGCGTCGGAGAGCATCGCGTGCAGGCCGATCGAGGCCTCCCAGCATCCGGTGCGCCCACAGCCGCACCGGGCCTCCGGGTCACCGATCGGCAGGTGTCCCACCTCGCCCGCGTAGCCCGCCGCGCCGCGCACCAACCGTCCCTCGTTGATGATCCCGGCCCCGATCCCGACGGTGCCGGTGAGGTAGAGCGCATGCTCGACATCACGGGCGGCACCGTGGTGGGCCTCGGCCAGGGCGGCGCAGTTGGCGTCGTTGTCGACCTGCACCACGCAGCGCTGCGCCAGTGCCGCCTCCATGTCCCGGGCGAGGCCGGTGCCCCTGAGCCCGAGGTTGGGGGCCCAGGCCATGGTCCGGTTGTCCTCCGCGACCAGGGCCGGTACGGCGACCGTGGCACCCAGCAGCCGGTGCCGGGCCTCCGGGAACACCTCTGCCACCTCGCGCGCGAGGGCGAACACGGGGTGCTCGGCGTAGTCGACCCCCGGTGGCACCGGTCGGGTGTCGCTGAGCAGCACCCGGCCGGACAGGTCGAGCACCACCGCAGCGACGTAGTCGACGTTGACCTCGAGCCCGAGCCCGAGGAAGCTGCCCTCCTGCAGGCTGATCGGGCGACCCGGGCGTCCGGCCGAGCGACCGGGCCCGTCGGGAGGCGACTCGTCCTCGACCACGGCGTCACACGCCTGCAGGTCGCCGACGATCGCGCCCACGGTGGCCTTGGCCATGCCCGTGCGCTTGGCCAGCTCGGCGCGGGGCGCCGGGCCGGCCTGACGCAACGACCTCAGGATCCGTGCGGTGTTCTGACGCCGCACGGACTCGGTGCTGGAGGGCAGGTCGCCGCTCAAGCGCCCCGGACTCCGTACAGGTGCTCCAGAGCGAGCTGGTCGAGGTGCTCCATCCCGGCGCCGCGAGCCGCGATGGCGTCCACGTCGGCGGTGGGCGACTCGAGCAGCTGCTGCCAGGTCTCACCGGAGGCCAGCGTGGGCTCGGAGAGCTCAGGCACCAGGGCGGCTGCCAGCGCAGCCTGGACGTCGGGGTCGGCCCGGAAGGCTCGACTCTTCTCGCGCAGGATCAGGTAGTTGGTCATGCACGCCTTCGCGGCCACCCAGACTCCCTCGTCGTCCTCGGTGCGGGCCGTCTTGAAGTCGAAGTGGACCGGGCCGTCGTAGCCGCCGGCCAGCAGCGTGTCGACCACCCAGAAGGCACCGCGGACGTTGCCGGCCCCGAAGCGCAGGTCCTGGTCGAACTTGGGGCCGTTCTGGCCGTTGAGGTCGATGTGGAAGAGCTTTCCCTGCCACATCGCCTGGGCGTAGCCGTGGGCGGCGTTGAGGCCCGCCATCTCCTCGTGGCCGATCTCCGGGTTGACGCCCACGAGGTCGGGACGGTCCAGGGTGCTGATGAAGGCGAGCGCGTGCCCGATCGTCGGCAGCAGGATGTCTCCTCGGGGCTCGTTGGGCTTCGGCTCGATCGCGAACCGCATGTCGTAGCCCTTGTCGGTGATGTACTCACCCACCAGGTTGAAGCCCTCGCGGTAGCGGTCCAGCGCCGCCGCGACATCCTTGGCCCCACCCGACTCCGCACCTTCGCGGCCACCCCAGCAGACGTAGGTCTTGGCGCCGAGCTCGGCGGCCAGGTCGATGTTGCGCATCACCTTGCGCAGCGCGAAACGACGTACGTCGCGGTTGTTGGCGGTGAGCGCGCCCTCCTTGAACACGGGGTGGGTGAACAGGTTGGTGGTCGCGGTCGTGACCACCAGGCCGGTGTCCTCGAGGCCCTGCTTCCAGCGGTCGACGATCTTCTCCCGGTCACCCTCGGAGCTGCCGAAGGGGATCAGGTCGTCGTCGTGGAAGTTGACGCCCATGGCGCCGATGCCGGCGAGCCGTTCGAGGGCGTAGACCGGGTCCATCGGGGGGCGGGTGGCATCCCCGAACGGGTCCCGTCCGGCGTAGGCGACGGTCCACAGTCCGAAGGAGAACTTGTCCTCGGGAGTCGGGTCGGGGATGGTGAGCGCGCTCATCTGAGCAGCCTTCCTGATCAGGACCACACCTGTGTGCGGTCTCGGAGTCGTGCATAGGTCTCGCGGACCTCGGGAGTGGGGTCGGCCTCGAGAGTCACGGTGTCGGCCAGCGGCCACCGGGGCGGCTCGGCCGTGCCCGCCAACGCCCACGCGGCCTGCCGGGCGGCGCCCATGGCGACGTACTCGTCGGGAGCGGGCAGCAGGACGGGGCGTCCGAGGATGGCGGGGGCCAGCGCCTGGAGGGCCGGGCTGCGGGTCGCACCGCCCACCATCAGGATCCGACCGGCCGGTCGCCCCATGGCGGCGACCAGGTGGTCGACAGCGTCGGCCAGCGAGCAGAGCAGGGCCTCGAAGGCGGCTCGTGCCAGATCGGCCCGGCTGGTGGCGTCGGTGAGCCCGGCCCAGGTGCCGGTGGCGGCGGGACGGTTCGGGGTCCGCTCACCGCCGTAGTAGGGCAGGATCGTCACCCCGCCGGCACCAGCGGGTGCGGCCAGCGCCAGGTCGGCGAGCTCGTCGAGCCCGACCCCGAGCAGGCGCGCCTGGAGGTCGAGGATCCGGGCGGCGTTCACCGTAGCCACCAGGGGCAGGAAGCCACCGGCGGCGTCGGCGAAGCCGGTGACCTGTCCGGTGGGGTCGATGACCGGCCGGTCGGTGACGGCCGAGGCCACCCCGGAGGTGCCGACGGACACCAGGATGTCGCCTGGTTGGAGGTCGAGGGCGAGGGCTGCGGCCATGTTGTCACCGGTCCCGCCGGCGAGGACCTGCCCCGAGGCCGTGTGGGCCGCGATCGTGCCGGGAGCCACCAGCTGCGGGAGGTCGACGTCGTGCCCGAGAGCAGCGCTCGCGAGGTCGGGTCGCCAGCTGCCCAGGCTGGTCGAGAAGTAACCGGTGCCGGAGGCGTCGCCGCGGTCGGTGAAGGCGGCGGTGCCCGGCGCGCTCAGGTGAGCCGAGACGTAGTCGTGAGGAAGCAGCACCCGGGCGACCCGGGCGGCCACCTCGGGCTCGTGGTCTCGCACCCACCTCAGCTTGCTGGCGGTGAACGACGCCACCAGGACACTGCCGACGGCTTCGGCGCACGCCGCCGGGCCGCCCCACTCCTCGATCAGCTGGCCGGCGGCGGTGGCGGAGCGGGTGTCGTTCCAGAGCAGGGCGTCCCTGGCCGGGACCTCGTTGTCGTCGAGCGCCACGAGACCGTGCTGCTGACCGCCGACCGAGATGGCCTCCGCCCGGTCCAGGAGGCCTGCCGACGCCAGGTCGAGCGCGGCCAGCCAGGCCCGCGGGTCGACCTCGGTGCCGTCGGGGTGCGGCGCGGTGCCCCGGGCGACGACGGTGCCGTCGGCGGCGTCCACCAGCAGCGCCTTGGTGGACTGCGTGGAGGAGTCGATGCCCAGGACCAAGCTCATGCCCTTATTAAGTACGAGTCTTGAACTAATGTCAAGGGAGGATCGGTCAGGCGATGCCGAGCCGCACGCAGGCATCGAGCACGTCACCGCTGCACAGCTCCGAGATGGTGACGCCGCCGTCGCGCACCACGGTGTCGGTGAGGTTCTCCAGGGTGACCCCGACCGGCTCGAAGATCACCGACGCAACACCCTCGTAGGGCTTGGTCCCCGACACCTCCGCGCCCAGGACCAGATCGACCGCGATCCTCGCCGACTCCTCGGCCTGACGCGGGATCGAGGCATAGACGGTCATGGACTGCCGCCCGGTGACGATGCGCTGCAGGGCGGCAAGGTCGGCACCTCCACCGGTGATCACCGGGAGGGTGGCGCGCTTGGGTCCCGTCAGCGCCTGGACCACCCCGGCGGCCTGGGCATCGGTGGCGGCGTACACCGCGTCGGGGGGTCTGCCCTTGCCTGCCTCGAGCTGCTCGGCCGTCCAGGCCTGCGCAGTACCGGCCTGGGTGTCGACCGGGTCGACCTCGGCCAACACCCGCGCACCGCCCGCATCGAGCACGGTCCGCGCGGCCAGCTTCACGGCGGCTGCGTTCGGATCCGTCGCCGCGCCGTTGAGGACCAGCACGCTCGGCTTCGGGCCCGCAGCGTCGAGCAGACCCTGGGCCTGCAGGGTGCCCACCTGCGCATAGTCCACGGACACGAAGTAGTCGGCTCCAGCCACGAACCGGTCGTAGGCGATCACGGGGGTCTCCCCAGCGGCCGCGACCATCGCCTCGCCGGCCTCCGAGGTCACCGCAGCCAGCACGACCACATCGGCCTCGTCCTTGACCGCGCGGGCGAACTGCGCGCGCTGGGTCGTGGCGCTGCCACCCGCCTCGTGGATCTCGACGACGCAGGTCGCGCAGGCGGTGCGCAAGGCAGCCTCGAAGGCCGGGCGGTCCTCGGCGAGCCAGCGGGCGTTGTCGGCATCCTGGCCGGGCACGAGCAGGACGATGAGGTCCTCGTCCTTGCTGTTGTCGCACGCGCCGAGGCCGGTGGTCACCAGCGCGGCGAGGACGAGCCACCCGAGGGAGCGCCTCACGTCAGGTCGGCGTACTCGGGGTGCTTGTCGAGGTAGGCGCGCACGAACGGGCACAGCGGCACGACGCGGAGGGAGCCGCGGCGGCGTACGTCGTCGAGCGCCCAGCGCACCAGGGCGCTGCCGACGCCGTAGCCCTCGACGTAGACCTCGGTGTGGGTGAAGACGATCTTCGTGTCGCTCAGGGTGTATGCCGCGAACCCCGCCAGCTCGCCGTCGAGGTGCGCCTCGAAGCGGTGCTGCGCCGGGTTGTCGGTGACCTCGACCGGGATCTGCTCCCCTGACCTGCCCTCTGCCATGTCCCTATCCTGTCCTGCCGGGAGCCGGTGCCGGCGAGGCGCCGAAGCTCACTCCCACTCGATCGTGCCCGGTGGCTTGCTGGTGATGTCGACGGTGACGCGGTTGATCTCGCGCACCTCGTTGGTGATGCGGGTGGAGATCCGCTCCATGACGTCGTAGGGCAGGCGGGCCCAGTCGGCGGTCATGGCGTCCTCGGAGGTCACCGGGCGCAGCACCACCGGGTGGCCGTAGGTGCGGCCGTCGCCCTGCACCCCGACCGAGCGGACGTCGCCCAGCAACACCACCGGCATCTGCCAGATGTCCCGGTCGAGGCCGGCCCGGGTGAGCTCCTCGCGGGCGATGGCATCGGCCTCGCGCAGGATGTCGAGCCGCTCCCGCGTGACCTCGCCGATGATCCGGATGCCGAGGCCCGGCCCCGGGAACGGCTGACGCCACACGATCTCGGGGGGCAGACCCAGCTGCTCTCCGACGAGGCGGACCTCGTCCTTGAACAGCGTCCGCAGTGGCTCGACGAGCTCGAACTCGAGGTCGTCGGGCAGCCCGCCCACATTGTGGTGCGACTTGATGGTCGACGTGCCGGCCCCGCCGCCCGACTCGACGACGTCGGGGTAGAGGGTGCCCTGCACCAGGAAGGCGACCTTGCCGGGGTTCTCGTTGACGATGTCGACCTCGGCGGCCTCGAAGACCCGGATGAACTCCCGGCCGATGACCTTGCGCTTCTCCTCGGGCTCGCTCACCCCGACGAGCGCGTCGAGGAAGCGCTTCTCGGCATCGACCACCTTCAGGTCGACGCCGGTGGCGGCCACGAAGTCGCGCTCGACCTGCTCGGTCTCGCCCTTGCGCATCAACCCGTGGTCGACGTACACGCAGGTGAGGCGATCGCCGATCGCGCGCTGGACCACGGCCGCTGCGACCGCCGAGTCGACGCCGCCGGAGAGTCCGCAGATGGCGCGGCCCTCGGGGCCGATCTGGGTGCGGATCCGCTCGATCTGCTCTTCGACGATGTTGACCATGGTCCAGGTCGGTCGGCAGCCCGCGATGTCGTGGAGGAAGTGCTCGAGGATCTTCTGGCCGTGCTCGGTGTGCAGCACCTCAGGGTGCCACTGCACCCCGGCCTGCCGAGAGGCCAGGTGCTCGAACGCCGCGACCGGAGTCACGTCGGTGCTCGCCAGCACGGTGAAGCCTTCGGGTGCCTGGGTGACCGAGTCGCCGTGCGACATCCAGACGTTGTGGGCGGCGGGCAGGTCGGCCAGGAGGGTGCCGGGCTCGGTGACCGCGACCGGCGTACGGCCGTATTCGCGGGCGCCGGTGTGGGCCACCTCGCCGCCCAGGGCGCGCGCCATGAGCTGGAAGCCGTAGCACATGCCGAAGACGGGAACGTCGGCACCGAAGAGGGCCGGGTCGATCGACGGAGCGCCCTCGGCGTAGACCGAGGACGGCCCTCCGGACAGCACGATCGCGGCGGGCTTGCGCTCCAGCATCTCGGCGATCGGCATGGTGTGGGGCACGATCTCGGAGTAGACGCGGGCTTCACGGACTCGTCGCGCGATCAGCTGGGCGTACTGCGCCCCGAAGTCGACGACGAGGACCAGATCGTGGGACATGGGGGCCTTTCGAACGCTCACCAGAAGGCAGCAGTCTATCCGCGGGCCCACCCCCTCCCGCCGAGTGGTGCGTCCCGCCCCGTCGAGTCGTGCCTCGGGGCCTGTCGAGTCGTGCCTCACGGCCCCTCGAGTCGTGCCTCGCGGCCTGTCGAGTCGTGCCTCGCGGCCCCTCGAGTCGCGCCTCACGGCCCCTTGAGTCGTGAGTCAGGCGCCGTTCGAGGGACCACAACTCACGATTGACAGGGCCCGGAGGCGCAACTCGACTATTCGACGACGACCTCGACGCGCTGGAACTCCTTGACGTCGGTGTAGCCCGTGGTCGCCATCGAGCGCTTGAGGGCGCCGATCAGGTTCATCGTGCCGTCGGCGACTCGGGACGGCCCGAACAGGATCTCCGCGAGCGTGCCGACGGTGCCGAACTCGACCCGCTCACCGCGGGGCAGGTCGGCGTGGTGGGCCTCGGTGCCCCAGTGGAAACCGTGACCCGGCGCGTCGGTGGCCCGGGCGAACGGCGAGCCGACCATCACCGCGTCAGCGCCGCAGGCCACGGCCTTGGCGATGTCACCGGAACGGCCGATCGAGCCGTCGGCGATGACGTGGACGTAGCGCCCCCCGGACTCGTCGAGGTAGTCACGTCGGGCGGCAGCCACATCGGCCACGGCGCTGGCCATCGGCACGGCGACACCGAGGACGGTGCGCGTGGTGTGGGCGGCCCCACCGCCGAATCCGACGAGTACGCCGGCCGCGCCGGTGCGCATCAGGTGGAGTGAGGCCTGGTAGGTCGCGCAGCCACCCACGACGACCGGGACGTCGAGCTCGTAGATGAACTCCTTCAGGTTCAGCGGCTCGGCCTGGCTGGAGACGTGCTCGGCGGAGACCGTGGTGCCACGGATCACGAACATGTCCACCCCGGCGTCGACGACCGTCTTGGCGAACTCCTTGGTGCGCTGGGGGGACAACGAGCCGGCGACCGTGACGCCCGCCTGGCGCATCTCCTTGAGCCGCGCGGTGATCAGCTCGGGCTTGATCGGCTCGGCGTAGATCTCCTGCATCCGCCGGGTGGCCTCCAGTCCCTGCAGACCGGCCACCTCGCTGAGCAGCTCGGACGGGTCGTCGTACCTCGTCCAGAGACCCTCCAGGTTGAGCACCCCCAGGCCGCCGAGCTTGCCGAAGGCGACCGCCGTGGCCGGAGACATCACCGAGTCCATCGGGGCGGCCAGCACGGGCAGCTCGAAGCGGTAGGCGTCGATCTGCCACGCGACGCTCACCTCCTCGGGATCGCGGGTGCGGCGCGAGGGGACGATCGCGATGTCGTCGAAGGAGTAGGCACGGCGGGCGCGCTTGGCGCGGCCGATGTCGATCTCGGTCATGAGTGGTCTCTCAGCGTCCTGAGTAGTTGGGGGCCTCGACGGTCATCTGGACGTCGTGAGGGTGGCTCTCCTTGAGCGAGGCGGCCGTGATGCGCACGAAGCGCCCCTTCTCCTGCAGCTCGGGGATGGTGCGGGCACCGGTGTAGAACATCGACTGGTTGAGTCCGCCGATCAGCTGATGGGCGACGGCTGCCAGGGGCCCGCGGTAGGCGACCTGCCCCTCGATGCCCTCCGGCACGATCTGGTCGTCGCTGGTGACCTCGGCCTGGAAGTAGCGGTCTTTGGAGTAGGACTTCTTGCCGCGACTCGACATGGCGCCCAGCGACCCCATCCCGCGGTAGGACTTGAACTGCTTGCCGTTGACGAACACCAGCTCGCCGGGCGACTCCTCGCAGCCCGCGAGCAGCGAGCCGATCATCACCGACTCGGCGCCGGCCACGATCGCCTTGGCGATGTCGCCGGAGTGCTGCAGCCCGCCGTCGGCGATCACCGGCACTCCTGCAGGCTGACAGGCCAGCGATGCCTCGTAGACCGCCGTCACCTGGGGGGCGCCGACACCGGTGACGACGCGGGTCGTGCAGATCGAACCCGGCCCCACGCCGACCTTGACCGCGTCGGCGCCGGCGTCGACGAACGCCTGAGCGCCGGCCCGGGTCGCGACGTTGCCCCCGATGACCTGCACGTGACGAGTGGCGGGGTCGCTCTTGAGCCGCTCGACCATCTCGAGCAGCATCCGGACGTGGCCGTGGGCGGTGTCGGCGACCAGCACGTCGACGCCGGCCTCGATCAGGCGCGTCGCGCGCTCGAAGGCGTCGCCGAAGTAGCCGATGGCGGCGCCGACCATGAGCCGGCCGTCGGCGTCGTTGGAGGCGTTGGGGAACTGCTCGGACTTCACGAAGTCCTTGACGGTGATCAGCCCGGCGAGGTGGCCCTCGGCGTCGACGAGCGGCAGCCGCTCACGCTTGTGCTTGCGCAGCAGCAGTGTGGCGTCCTCCCGCGCGATGCCGACGTGGCCGGTGATCAGCGGCATCGGGGTCATCACCTCGTCGACCTTGGTGGTCGCCCACTCGGCCACCGGAGTGAACCGGAGGTCGCGGTTGGTGATGATGCCCAGCAGCCGGTTGTCGGTGTCGACCACCGGCAGCCCCGAGACGCGGTATTCGCCACAGACCCGGTCGAGGTCCTCCAGGGTCGCGTCGGGCCCGATGGTGACGGGGTTGGAGATGATGCCGGTCTGGGTGCGCTTGACCAGGTCGACCTGCATCGCCTGGTCGGCGATCGAGAGGTTGCGGTGGAGGACGCCGAGACCTCCCTGGCGCGCCATCGCGATGGCCATCCGGGACTCGGTGACGGTGTCCATCGCGGCGCTGATCAGCGGCACCCGGATCGAGATCTCGCGGGTCAGCCGCGTGGTGGTGTCGATGTCGGACGGCGCCAGGTCGGACTCACCGGGCAGCAGCAGGACGTCGTCGTAGGTCAGGCCGAGGGCCGCAAACTTCTCCGGGAGCTCCACACCCCCATCCTATCGGCGAACCTGCCTCAGACCGGCAGCGGCTTGAGGTCCCGGACGGGGATCCGGACGGTCAGGATGTCGGAGGCCATCCGGATCCGGCCGCGCAGGCCCGCGGCCAGCACCATCGGGAGCACCGCCTGGTTGTCGGCGCGGGTGGTGAGCACGATCTCCTGCACGCCGATGCCCGCTGCGAGGCGGGCGACGTCGTTGAGCAGCCGGGTGCCGATGCCCCGGCGCTGCCAGTGGGGGTCGACCCGCAGGCTGACCGCTCGGGCGCCGGGCTCGACCATCCCCGAGCCCTCGGAGCGGATCATCGCGATGCCCACGACCGAACCGTCGCTCCAGGCCGCGATGCCGTCCTCGTCGACGACGTAGTCGAGCGGCGAGTCGGCATTGCCGGCGTGGTCGGCGAACGACTCCGAGAGCGACACCTGGCGAGCCAGCACCTCGGTCACCAGGTCGGCCATCGAGGCACCACGCGCGTGCTCGGTCGGTGTGAAGGGCGCGGTACGACGTACCTGGACGCCGATGTCGCCCACCCGCATCTCCATCACGTCCTGTGCCGGAGCCAGCACGCCCTCGGCGGGATCGGCTTCGGCGTCGAAGAGGTGGGCCACGACCTCGGGGAACCGCGACGGGTGGGCGAGGATCGTGCGCGCCGCCTGGACGTAGCGGGTCGGCTGGTCGACGAGCGCGTGCTCGGTGCACGACGAACCGGTCACCGAGAGCCCACCGGCGGCCTCGATCAGCTCGGCGATCTCGGCCATCCCCCAGCCGGCCGGGGTGCGAAGGACCAGCTCGTCGGTCACGCCGTCGACGCCCGGGAAGATCTGCAGACCGAGGATGTTCACCCCTGCCTCGCCGCAGTGCCGAGCCAGGACCGCCAGCGATCCTGGCCGGTCGGGCAACGTCGTACGAACTCTCCACAACATGCTTGGCCACTCCCCTGCAGTACGTCCACCCGCTGACCTCGTCCACGATGCGCGACGGTGATTGCGGATCGACCTCGGCAGTGTTTCGCCCAGATCACATCGACCTGTCGCAGATGGACAGCACAAACGCACTGACCCGTCGCAGGTGTGCGACGGGTCAGTGCGTGTGTTGTCTAGGACAGGTCAGTGACCGTGGCCGTGGCCGTGGCCACCGCCGGCCGGAGCCGCATCCTCGTCCTCGGGCTTCTCGACGATCAACGTCTCGGTCGTGAGCAGCATGCCCGCGATCGAGGTGGCGTTGACGAGAGCCGAGCGGGTGACCTTGACCGGGTCGAGGACACCCTGGGCGACCAGGTCGCCGTACGTCTCGGTCGCGGCGTTGTAGCCGTTGCCGAGACCCAGCTCGCGCACCTTGGAGGTGACGACGTAGCCGTTGACCCCACCGTTCTCGGCGATCCAGCGCAACGGCTCGTCGGCGGCCTTGCGCACGATGCGTACGCCGGCAGCCTCGTCACCGGTGAGCCCGAGGTCCTTCTCCAGCACGGCGACCGCGTGGATCAGGGCCGAGCCACCGCCGGGGACGATGCCCTCCTCGATCGCGGCGCGCGTCGCGGAGACGGCGTCCTCGATGCGGTGCTTCTTCTCCTTGAGCTCGACCTCGGTGGCCGCGCCGACCTTGATCACACACACGCCACCGGCGAGCTTGGCGAGTCGCTCCTGGAGCTTCTCGCGGTCCCAGTCGGAGTCGGTGTTCTCGATCTCGGCCTTGATCTGGTTGACCCGACCCTCGACGGAGGCGGCCTCGCCGGCGCCGTCGACGATGGTCGTGTTGTCCTTGGTGATCACGACGCGACGAGCCTGGCCCAGGATGTCGAGGCCGACCTGGTCGAGCTTGAGCCCGACCTCGGGGGACACGACCTGACCACCGGTCAGGGTCGCGATGTCCTCCATCATGGCCTTGCGACGGTCACCGAAGGCAGGGGCCTTCACCGCGACGGCGTTGAACGTGCCGCGGATCTTGTTGACCACCAGCGTGGAGAGCGCTTCGCCGTCGACGTCCTCAGCGAGGATGAACAGCGGCTTGCCGGCGGCGATGACCTTCTCCAGCAGGGGCAGCAGGTCGGCGATCGCCGAGATCTTGCCCTGGTGCAGCAGGATGTAGGGGTCGTCGAGGACGGCCTCCATGCGCTCCGGGTCGGTGACGAAGTACTGCGAGATGTAGCCCTTGTCGAACTGCATCCCCTCGGTGAACTCCAGCTCGGTGCCCATGGTGTTGGACTCCTCGACGGTGATCACGCCGTCCTTGCCGACCTTGTCGAAGGCCTGCGCGAGCAGGTCGCCGATCACGCTGTCACGCGAGGAGATCGTGGCCACCGAGGCCATGTCCTCGCGAGACTCGACCTCGCGGGCGGCCGCGGCGAGTGCGTCGCCGACAGCAGCGGTGGCGAGGTCCATGCCACGCTTGAGGCCCATCGGGTTGGCTCCGGCGGCAACGGCACGCAGACCCTCGTGGACCATCGCCTGGGCGAGGACCGTCGCGGTCGTGGTGCCGTCACCGGCGACGTCGTTGGTCTTGGTGGCAACTTCCTTGGTGAGCTGCGCACCGAGGTTTTCGAACGGGTCGTCCAGCTCGATCTCGCGCGCGACGGTCACACCGTCGTTCGTGATCGTGGGGGCGCCCCACTTCTTGTCGAGGACGACGTAGCGACCCTTCGGGCCGAGCGTCACCTTGACCGCGTTGGCGAGGGCATCCACGCCACGCTCGAGCGCGCGCCTGGCGTGCTCGTCGAACTCAAGAATCTTGGGCATTGCTCTCCTCAGTACAGATCGAGCCGTGGCCCGGGCCGGCGCTGGTGCGCTGACCCGGACTCACGGCTCTAGGAATTTCAGGAAACGACTGCGAGCACGTCGCGCGCGGAGAGGATGAGGTACTCCTCGCCGGCGTACTTGACCTCGGTGCCGCCGTACTTGCTGTAGATGACCTTGTCGCCGATGGCGACGTCGAGCGGGACGCGGTTGCCCTTGTCGTCGATACGACCGGGACCGATGGCCAGGACCTCGCCCTCCTGGGGCTTCTCCTTGGCCGTGTCCGGGATGACCAGGCCGGAGGCCGTGGTCTGCTCCGCTTCGAGCGCCTTGACGACGATGCGGTCCTCGAGAGGCTTGATGTTGACCGACACGATGTCGAACTCCACTTCTCTAACAGACTTCTAGGAAACGTTTGGTGCCGGGCGGTGATGATCGGTACGCCGTCGCGGGGGTCGTACGTCTTCTCGCTTGCGGCTGGCACCCTCGGGTCGAGAGTGCCAGAACAGACGTTAGCACTCGACCTGACGGAGTGCCAGAGACCCCCGGGTCGGGCCCGACTGACAAGATGGCCTCGTGGACCTCGAGACCTTCCGGTGGCTGCTCGGCCCAGACGGCCAGCGACTGCTGGGGCAGGCCACGCATGTGTACGTCGATGCCGAGGGCGACCCGGTCCGCGCAGCGGCCGGCGTACGCCGGGTGGAGCCTGACGCCGACCGGGCCGCCGCCGCGCTGACCCAGGTGGGACTGCGCGCCCGGGCGGTGGCGAAGTTCGGCGACGACGCGGTGCGGATGTACTTCACGCCTGACGCCCTCGAACAGGCCACCCGCGCCCGGGTGGCCACTCACCGGGCCGGACGCCTCGCGGCGGCGGAGCCGGCGAGCGTGATCGACCTCGGCTGCGGTATCGGCGGCGACCTGGTCGCGTTCGCGCGGGCCGGCCTGACAGCAGCCGGAGTCGACCTCGACCCGGTGCGGGCAGCCATCGCGGCTGCCAACCTGGATGCCCTCGGACTGCCGGGGGCGACCCAGGTGGCCGATGCGACCACGTTGGACCTCTCTGGCTTCGCCGTGGCCTTCGCCGACCCGGCCCGCCGGGGCGCTCGCGGGCGCACCTTCCGGGTGGACGACTGGACCCCGCCCTGGTCCTTCGTGGAGTCGCTGCTTCAGCGGGCGGCCGTGGTGAAGGTGGCCCCCGGCATCCCCCACGACCTGGTGCCCGGCGGCGTCGAGGCCGAGTGGGTCAGCGACGACGGCGAAGTCAAGGAGGCATCCCTGTGGTCGGGACAGCTCGCGACGACCTCGCGGCGGGCCACCGTGATCGGCTCGGGCGGGCTGGCCACGCTGACGGAGGAGGACGACCCCTGGCAGGGGCGTGAGCGTCCGGTGCGCGACCTGGGCGGCTTCCTCTACGAGCCCGACGGCGCCGTGATCCGGGCTGGCCTGGTGACGGCGGTCGCGGCCGGCGTCGATGGTGGGCTGGTCGACGAGCACATCGCCTGGGTGACGTCGGACGCCTCGTTCCACACGCCCTTCGCGCGCGCCTACCAGGTGCTGGAGGAAGTGCCGTTCCGCGAGAAGCCGTTGCGAGCGGCGCTGCGCGAACGCAGCATCGGCTCGCTCACCATCAAGACCCGCGGGGTCGACGTCGTGCCCGAGACGCTCCGCAAGAAGCTGGCGCTCCGGGGCGACAACACCGCGACTCTGGTGCTGACCCGGGTCCGCGATCGCGGCGTCGCGCTGCTCGTCAAGCCCTTCTAACCGTCGAGTTGCGCCTCCGGGCCCGTCGAGTCGTGCCTCCGGGCCCCTCGAGTCGTGCCTCCGGGCCCCTCGAGTCGTGCCTCCGGGCCCCTCGAGTTGGGCCTCCGGGCCCGTCGAGTTGTGCCTCCGGGCCCCGCGAGTTGCGCCTCCGGGCCCCGCGAGTTGCGCCTCCGTGTCTGCCCGGGAAAGGACAACAGGTCGTCGCGCTGCTTGACCAGCAGCGGGTCATCGCCGAACACCTCGGAGCCCATGAGGATCTCGAGGGCTGCCAGAGTCGCGTGCCTCCCGTCGGCATCGATCTGGCCGGTCAGACGCAGCAGCGTGAAACCAGCGGCCTGGACGCTCATCGCGTCCTCGGAGACGCCGGAGACGCCGGTGACGCCGGTGACGCCGGTGACGCCGGTGACGAGATACTCCTGCGGGTCGTCCTCGAGTACGTCGGCGACGGTGGAGGTCGGCCCGAGCACATCGCGGCGAATCTGCCAGTCCGCCAACAGGTCGGCGCCCTCATCGGTGCCGAACGGCGCGGCAGCGTTGGAGACGTCCGCATAGAGCGGGTCGGTGAAGTGCGCGACGAAAGCAGGTGCCGCCTCGTTCCAGTCGTCCTCGTCAGCCATCGGTGTGTTTCCTTCGTATCCCCCGAGGCCCAACTCAACGGGCCACGAGGCCCAACTCGACAGGCCACGAGGCCCAACTCAACAGGCCCGGAGGCGCAACTCGACGGTCAGGAGAGGAGGGCCCTCTCGGCGCCGATGGTGGTGTCGTCGCCATGTCCGGTGTGCACGACGGTGTCGTCGGGCAGCGTGAGGAGCCGGGCCCGGATGGACTCGACGATCAGGTCGGAGTCGCTGAACGACCGGCCCGTCGCCCCGGGGCCGCCGTTGAAGAGCGTGTCGCCGGTGAACACGCAGCCCAGCTCGGGCGCGTGGAAGCACACCGCTCCCGGGGCGTGGCCCGGCGTGTGGATCGCCCGCAGCACAACACCGCCGACCGTGAGCTCGAAGCCGTCGGCCAGGTCGAGGTCCCACAGGTAGTCGGGGTGGGTCAGCTCCCACAGCGGCTTGTCGGCGGGGTGCAGCATGATCGGCGCGGTGACCCGTTCCCGCAGCGCCGGAGCCACCCGCACGTGGTCGTCATGCGCGTGCGTGCACAGGATCGCCTTCACCGTGCGGTCACCGACCAACGCCACGATGGCGTCCACCGAGTGTGGCGCATCGATCACCACGCACTCCGAGTCGTCGCCGACCACCCAGACGTTGTTGTCGACGTCGAAGGTCTCGCCGTCGAGGGAGAAGGTGCCGCTCACGACGGCATGGTCGACGCGGCAGGCAGCAGAGGCCATCAGAAGATCACGACCGAGCGCAGCACGTCGCCGTGGTGCATCTTCTCGAACGCCGCCTCGACGTCACCCAGGCCGATCTCCTCCGACACGAACGCGTCGAGGTCGAGCCGGCCCTGCTGGTAGAGGTCGACCAGCATCGGGAAGTCGCGCGAGGGCAGGCAGTCGCCGTACCAGCTCGACTTCAGCGCGCCACCGCGTCCGAAGACGTCGATGAGCGGGATGTCGGGCAGCTTCATGTCGGGCGTCGGTACGCCGACCAGGACGACTGTCCCGGCCAGGTCACGGGCGTAGAACGCCTGCTTCCAGGTCTCGGGCCGCCCCACGGCGTCGATCACCACGTCGGCGCCGTTGCCGTCGGTGAGGGCCTGGATGGCCTCGACCGGGTCGATGCCGGTGGAGTTGATGGTGTCGGTGGCGCCCATCGACCGCGCCCACTCGAGCTTCCGGTCGTCGATGTCGACGGCGATGATCGTGGAGGCGCCCGCCAGCGCCGAGCCGGCGATCGCCGCCGAGCCGACGCCACCGCAGCCGATCACGGCCACGGACTTGCCGCGCGAGACGTTGCCGGTGTTGATCGCGGCACCCAGCCCGGCCATCACGCCGCAGCCGAGCAGGCCGACCGCGGCAGCCCGGGCCGACGGGTCGACCTTGGTGCACTGCCCGGCGGCGACCAGGGTCTTCTCGGCGAACGAGCCGATGCCCAGGGCCGGCGACAGCTCGGTCCCGTCCTCGAGGGTCATCTTCTGGGTCGCGTTGTGGGTGTTGAAGCAGTACCACGGCTCGCCCCGGTTGCAGGCCCGGCAGCTGCCACAGACCGCACGCCAGTTGAGGATCACGAAGTCGCCGGGAGCCACCGAGGTGACACCCTCCCCCACCGACTCCACGACACCCGCTGCCTCGTGGCCCAGCAGGAACGGGAAGTCGTCGTTGATGCCGCCCTCGCGGTAGTGCAGGTCGGTGTGGCAGACCCCGCAGGCCTGGACCTTGACCACGGCCTCCCCCGGACCGGGATCGGGGATGTTGATCGTCTCCACCGAGACCGGCTGACCCTTGGCCCGAGCGATGACGGCCTTGACCTGCTGCATGACTGCTCCTTGTCCACGATGACGGTGAGGCAACGGTAGTGCTGCCGACAAGCGCAAGCGACGAAGGGGCGCGCCGAAATGCAACCTGCCTCGAGCCTTTCGCGTCTTGGACGTGGAAAGGTGGTGATCAGCCGATGCACACAGCAGTCATGTCGGGAGTGGAGATGTCCGAGGCAGCCCGCGACGCCGACTTCTCGGCGTACATGGCAGCCCGTCAGGCCGCCCTGCTCCGGACCGCGTTCCTGCTCACCGGCGATCTCGCCGCGGCGGAAGACCTGGTGCAGAGCGCATTCGCCAAGCTCTACCTGAGCTGGGACAAGGTCCAGAACCGCGAGTCGCTCGACGGCTACGTCCGCCGGATCATGATCAACGAGAACAACTCGTTGTGGCGCCGCGCCTGGAAGCGCAGCGAGGTCACGACGGCGGTGATGCCGGACCGGCCTGTCACTGACGAGTACGACGAGGGGCGGGTCGCCGCGGTCTGGGAGCTCGTCCGCAGCCTGCCGCGCAAGCAACGCGCAGTGATCGTGCTGCGCTACTACGAACACCTGTCGGAGGCCGAGATCGCGCACACGCTCGGCGTCTCCACCGGGACCGTCAAGTCCCAGGCCAGCCGGGCGCTGGCTGCACTGCGCGAACGCGTACCCGATGCACTGATCTCCGGGGAGGAGGAGCGATGAACGACACCGAGAACGACCTGGACCGGGCCCTGAGCCGGCAGGTCGAACACCTCCACGGCCACCTGGTGACCCTGCCCGACGTCAAGCAGCGGGCCCGGGGCATCCAGCGCCGCCGCCGCATCGCGGCATCCGTCTCCGCGGCCGCCGTGGTGGCGATCATCGCGCCGATCGGACTGATGTTCGCCGACAACCAGCCCGACTCCGCGCCGCCGGTCAGCAACCCGACCGGGACCACCCAGTCGCCGACGGTCAACCCGACGAAGACACCGACGCAGACACCGGGAGACAACGGCGGCGAGGCGCCGAGGTACGACATCGACCTGACCCCGCCGGCAGAGGGTACGACGGGCGCCGAGCCCGGCATCCCCTACTGGTTCGACGGGCAGCTGGTCGCCGCTTCCGGCGACACTGTCCCCACCGACCAGCGGATCTACCACCCGGTCATCGACCCGACGAGCGGCCAGTGGGCGGGGGTGACCTTCGACGACCAGGAGGGCACCACGGCCTGGGCGTCCCTCGACCCGCAGGGCGGTGTGCTGGAGACCTCGCCGACGATGGCCGATGCCGTGGCGATCACGCCGGACGGCAGCAGCTATGCCTACATCGCCAAGATCAGCCCGGACGGACCCGGGGACCCCACGTGGACCCTGGTCAAGGCCGGAGGCGACCCGCAGACCTGGGACCTCGGCACCACTGACTCCGAGGCGCCGGGCGGCGGCCCGCAGGGCATCCTGGACGACGGCACCGTGGTCTTCGAGTTCGAGTCCGGCAAGCCGATGCTGGCCAAGCCCGACGGCTCGATCGCGCCCCTTCCCGGGAAGTACCTCCGAGCAGTCGACGCGGCCCCCGACGGACGTGTCGCGGTGCAGACGTCCTACAACGACGACGGCACCTCGTGCTGGGCGGTCGTCGACCTCACTGGTGACAAGCAGGCCACGACGTGCGACCACGCGCTCGGCGAGTTCAGCGCCGACGGCCGTTACGTGATGGGCTACCCCTCGGGGACCGATGGGTTGGGTGCCAGCGTCGTGTCCATCCTCGATGCGCAGACCCTGAAGCCCGCCGCGAACTTCACCGTGCCGCGAGGCGCCTTCATCTGGCTGCCGATGGCGTGGTCGGACGACACGCTGCTCGCTCAGGTCTGGTTCGAGGGCACCTGGAGGCTCGAGCACCTCAGCCTCGACGGCGTGCTCCAGCAGCGCTCCGTGGCGGTGCAGGCTGACGAGACCGCCGCGCCCTTCCAGTTCGGGGCCGGTCCCCTGTTCTAGCCTGACCTTCATGAGCAAACCCGTTCTCGTCCTTCTCGGCGCCGGCCCCGGACTGGGGCTGGCGGTGGCCCGTCGGTTCGGAGCGGACGGGTATGCCGTGGCCCTCGCCGGTCGCTCGCCGGAGAGCCTGGCCCCGCTCGGGCTCGCCCTGGGCGAGGAGGGCGTCGACACGACCCTGGCCGCCGTCGACCTGTCCGACCCCGGTGCCGTCACCACGATGGTGACCGAGGTCGGGGAGGCGAAGGGACGCATCGACGTCCTGCACTTCAACCCGAGCGCCTACCGCGAGAAGGACCCGCTCCAGTTGAGCGTCGAGGAGCTGCTCGAGGATCTCCAGGTCGGGCTGACCCCGTTGCTGCCGGCCGTGCAGGCGGCCCGCCCGTTCATGACGGCCGGCGGCAGGATCCTGGTCACCGGCAGTGCGGCGGCCGACAGGCCCTGGCACGGCGCCGCGTCGCTCGGCGTACAAAAGGCGGCCGTGCGCAACCTGGTCACCAGCCTCGACGCCACCCTGGAGCCCGACGGCATCCGCGCGGTCGCGGTGCAGATCAACGGCACCCTGGCCCGCGAGGGACCGTTCTCCCCCGGCCCGGTCTCGGCAGCACTGCACGCGGCGGCCACCCGGCCCGACGTGGGCTGGACCGCTCAGGTGTCCTACGACGGCTGAGCTAGGCCACCACGGTGGTGATCGGCTGCGAGGAGTCGGCCGGCAGGTCGAGCGTCGACGGGGTGCGCCCCCGTGCGACGAGCTCGGTGCCAAGCGCCGCCACCATCGCACCGTTGTCGGTGCACAGGCCCGGACGCGGCACGCGCACCCGGATTCCCTTCGCGGCGGCCCGCTCCTCGGCCATCGACCGCAGCCGGCTGTTGGCCGCCACCCCACCGCCGATCAGGATGGTGTCGATGCCCTCGCTCACCGCCGCGTCGACGGCCTTGCGGGTGAGCACGTCGCAAACGGCTTCCTGAAAGCTCGCCGCCACGTCGGCCACGGGTACGGCGACCCCGGCGCGCTGCTGGGCCTCGACCCAGCGAGCCACCGACGTCTTCAGCCCCGAGAAGGAGAAGTCGAACCGGTGCCGCTCGAGGTCACGCCGACTCGTCAGCCCGCGGGGGAAGTCGATGGCCACGCTGTTGCCCGACCTGGCCTCCCGGTCGATGTGCGGGCCGCCCGGGAACGGCAGGCCGAGCAGCCGGGCCACCTTGTCGAAGGCCTCCCCGGCAGCGTCGTCGATGGTCGCCCCGAGAGGTTGTACGCCGAGCGTGACGTCCTCGACGCGCAGCAGGCTGGAGTGACCGCCGCTGACCAGCATGGCCAGGCACGGCTCGGGCAGCGGTCCGTGCTCGAGCTGGTCGACCGCCACGTGGGCGGCAAGATGGTTCACCCCGTAGATCGGCTTGCCCAGCCCGAGCGCGAGCGCCTTGGCCGCCGCCACGCCCACCAGGAGCGCGCCCACCAGGCCGGGACCGCTGGTCACCGCGATCGCGTCGACGTCGTCCAGCCTCACTCCGGCCGTGGCGCAGGCTCGCTCGATCGTCGGCACCATGGCCTCGAGATGGGCCCGGCTGGCGACCTCGGGCACGACGCCCCCGAACCGGGCATGCTCCTCGACGCTGCTGGCGATCGCGTCGGCCAGCAGGGTGTGCCCGCGCACGATGCCGACCCCGGTCTCGTCGCAGGAGGTCTCGATGCCGAGCACCAGCGGTTCGTCGGTCATGGCGCCATTGTGCCTGGGAGAGCGAGCTGGAGGACCAGTGCGTCCGAGCCGTCGCGGTAGTAGCCGCGGCGGCGGTGGATCTCCTCGAAGCCGTACGCCGCGTAGAAGGCCCGGGCCCCGGCGTTCGTCTCCGAGACCTCCAGCAGCATCCGGCTGGCCGGCCGGGTCAGTGCCTGCTCGAGCAGCCGACCGGCCCATCCCTCGCGGCGACGCCCGGGGTCGACACTGATGCGCAACAGGTCGACGACGTCGCCGACGAGCATGGTGACGACGTAGCCCACGACCTGGCCGTCCACGGCCACCGACGTCAGCCGGCCGGGGCCGGTGAGCTCGTCGGCGATCTGCTGGGGCGTCCAGGCCTCAGCGCCGAAGAGCCGGCTCTCGAGGCTGGCGATCGCGGCCGTGTCGGCGGCCGTGGCCGCACGGATCACGAGACCCGCTTCGGCTGTCCGGGCGCGACCGCGTCAGGCCGACGCAGGTAGATCGGCTCGGCCTCGAGCAGCCGGGCGCCGCCGGAGGCCACCAGCTCAGCCAGCGACGAGGCCAGCGGGTCGCGGGGCCGTCCGGTGCGTTCGAACGCCCCGGGGTAGAGGTCGGGCCCGGCGCCCAGCACCAGCAGGTCGGGCGGGAGGTCAGCGGGCTTGCCCACGTGCGGGCCGTCGACGCGAGCCCCCGAGACGTCGTACGACGCCCAGAACAGCTCCTTGCGACGAGCGTCGGTGGTCACCAGAAACGGCTCGTCGACCTCGGCGGCGAAGGCGATCGCGTCCAGCGAGCACACGCCGTGCACCGGCAGCCCGAGGGCGTGACCGAGGGTGCGCGCGGTGACCACGCCCACCCGCAGTCCGGTGTAGGGCCCAGGCCCGACGCCGACCACGATCGCGGTGAGGTCGAGGCGCGAGACTCCCGCCTCGGTGAGCAGCTGGTCGATGGCGGGCGCGAGCAGCTCACCGTGCTTCATCGGCCCGACTCCGTTGCGCTGAGCCAGCACCACCCGCGAGTCGTCGTCGTAGAGGCAGGCCGACACGTTGGCGGTGGCGGTGTCGAAGGCGAGGAGCACGGGTCGAGGCTACCGGCGCCGCTCAGGCCCAGCGCAGTCCGACCGGCTGGACCACGATCTGGCGCGGGTCGTGGTCCTCGGCCAGCGTGTCGCCCAGGGAACGGGTGATGGTGACCTCGAGCCGGTCCTCGGCGAGGGTCTCGGCGACGCCGGTCCCCCACTCGACGACGGTCACGGCCTCCTCCAGGGAGGTGTCGAGGTCGAGGTCGTCGAGCTCGGCGAGCCCCCCGAGCCGGTAGGCGTCGACGTGCACCAGGCTGGGACCGCCGCCCAGTGACGGATGCACCCGGGCGATCACGAACGTCGGCGAGGTGACCTCACCGCGCACCCCGAGCGCCCGTCCGAGGCCCTGGGTGAACGTGGTCTTGCCGGCACCGAGATCTCCGCTCAGGATCAGCAGGTCTCCGCGGCGCAGCTCGCCGGCGAGCTGCTCGGCCACGGCCTGAGTGTCGTGGGGACTGTCGGTGGAGTGGGTGCTCGGGAACAGCTTGACCAGGTGCACGTTCACGCCCTCGCGGCCGACCACCACGAACCCCTGGTGCTCCCAGAAGGCGACGGTGGCCGGCAGCTCCACGCGGGCGACGACCCGCAGGCCGCGGTGACCGAGCTCGACGGCCCGCGCCTGCGCGGCACGGACCAGCGCGCTGGCCACGCCGGTGCCCTGTGCCGAGGGGAGTACGCCGAACCGGCGCAGCCCCAGGGTGGACTCGACGGTTTCGAAGATGAGGGAGCCGACGGGCTCGCCGTCGAGCTCCACCACGAGCCCGCCGTACTGGTCGAGCTCGCCGGCCACCGTCTCGAGGGTCTCCGACAGGGCCGAGGTCGGCGGGTCGAGCGGTGCGCGGGCGCCGAAGGCCTGGTGGATCACGTCGAGCACGACGGCCGCAGCCTCGGACCCCACCACGTGGACCTCGATCATGCGGGCCCGACTGCTTCGTGCTCCTGGGCGGCGGCGATCAGCTGGTCGAGCGCGGCGTTGACCTGCTCGTGGCGCTCCATGATGACCATGTGCCCGGCACCGTCGCACTCCATCATCGTCGAGCCCGGCACCGTGTCGTGCAGGCGCGTGCTGAGCTCGAGCGGCGTGATCTTGTCGGCGGTGCCGCAGATGATGCTGGTCGGGACCTCGGCGAGCGCGTCCAGGACGGCGTACTTGTCGAGGTCGCCGAAGCTCGGGAAGAACTCCGCCAGCACCTCGAAGGGGGTGTCCGACAGCATCCTGTCGACGAACTCCACATAGCTCGCCGGCACCTTGTCGCCGAACGCGTAGCGGTCGGTGGCGACCATGGCCACCCCGTGACCGACCCGTCGGAGCCGGTCGACCGTGCGTGCACCGCGCGCCAGTCCGGCCACCACCCGCAGACTCACCAGCCCGCTCACCGAGTTGGGCAGCAACGGCAGGAACAGCCGCTGCGGGTTGAGTCCTCCGGCGGTGGTGGAGATGAGAGCGACCCCCACCACCTTCGTGCCGAACAGGTAGGGGTGGTGCTCGGCCAGCGACATCACGCTCATGCCGCCCATGGAGTGGCCGATCAGCACCACCGGCCCCTCCGGCACCTCGTGCTCGAGGATCCGCAGCAGGTCGTCGCCGAGCTGCTCGATGGTGGCGTTCTTGGCGGTGGAGCGGCCCGAGCGACCGTGGGAGCGCTGGTCGTAGAAGACCGTGCGGATCAGACCCCGGTAGGCGGCGCGCTGGAAGTGCCAGCAGTCGAGGTTGAGCGCGTAGCCGTGCACGAACACCAGCGTCGGCGCCTGGTGGCGCCGCCGCGCACCACGACGGCGCGCCGGCGCGAGCGCTGGGTCGGCCTCGTCGACCTCGACGTGCAGGGGTACGCCGTCGTCGGCCACGACCGTGTGCGGGTCGGAGCGCAGCGATCCCAGGTCGGTGGCGTCGCCGAGTCCGCGCCGGGCGATGACGCGGCTGTCGCGGGCGACCTTGAGGGCCGCTCCGGCGACCGCGATGCCGGCGGCACCGGCGGCGATCTCGACGATGCGGCGACGGGTGCTCATCGGGTGACTCCTCGTGCTGCTGTGCGGGCATCGGCATCCAGGTGGCGGTCGACGTAGCGGTGCCGGAGCCGGCCGCCGATCCGGGTCACGATCTCGTAGTTGATCGTGCCGCAGGCCTCGGCCCAGTCCTGGGCGGTGGGCTCGCCGTCGAGCCCGGCACCGAACAGGACCACCTCCGTCCCGGTCGGCAGGTGCTCACCGTCGAGGTCGACCACGAACTGGTCCATGCAGATCCGGCCGCGCACGGGGCGGCGCCGTCCGGCGATCCAGACCTCGGCGGTGTTGCCCGCGTGGCGCGGGACGCCCTCGCCGTAGCCAGCGGGGACCACGCCGACGGTGGTGTCGTGGTCGGCCACCCAGGTGTGGCCGTAGGAGACCCCCGCTCCGGCACGGATCTGCTTGGACACCGCCAGCTGGGCCCGGACGGTCATGGCCGGCACCAGCCCGACGTGGTCGGTGAGGCCGGGCGCCGGGTCGACCCCATAGCTGGCGATGCCACAGCGCACCAGGTCGAGCCGGCTGCTCGGGCGCAGGATCGCGGCCGCCGAGTTGGCGAGGTGGCGCACCTCGGGACGGAGGCCGGCTGACTCGGCGAGCGCGAGCGCTGCGAGATAGGCCCGCTCCTGCCGGTCGTTCTCCGGGTGGTCGGGCTCGTCGCTGCAGGCGAAGTGGGACCAGATGCCCGTCACCGTGACCGCTCCGGCGAGCTCAGCGGCTCGGGCCGCCTCCACCAGGGCCGGCCAGGACTCCTCGGTCGAGCCTCCGCGCGAGAGCCCGGTGTCCACCTTGAGCTGGACCCTGGCCGCCCGGCCGGCACGCCGTGCCCCGCGCACGATCTCGTCGAGCTCGGCGACGGTGTAGGCGGTCAGGTCGATGCCCTGCTCGATCCCGGCGGCGTAATCCTCGTCGGGGACGGCGAGCCAGCACAGGATCCGACCGGTGTCGCCGGCCTCACGCAAGGCCAACGCCTCGTCGAGGGTGGCCACCCCCAGCCAGTCGGCGCCCGCCTCACGCGCCGCCTCGGCGGACGGGAGCATCCCGTGGCCGTAGCCGTCGGCCTTGACCACCGTCATCATCTGCACACCGGGACCGACCAGGTCGCTCAGTCGGCGCACGTTGGCGCGCAGCGCCCCGAGGTCGACGACGATCTCGGCGCGGACAGGGCTCATGCCCCGATTGTTTCAGGTCGCCGACAGCAGCGCCCGCACCGCCACCGGGATCGAGTCGGCGACCTGGTGCGCGACGACCGGCCCACCGTCGCCGGCCAGCGTGGCTGCCGCGCCGTGCACCCAGGAGCCGACTGACGCCGCATCGAACTCGTCGAGCCCCGCCGCCAGCAGCGCACCGATGAGTCCGGCCAGGACGTCGCCGGCGCCTGCCGTGGCCAGCCACGGCACTCCGGACGTGGTCGCCCGCACCCTGCCGTCGGGGGCTGCCGTCAGGGTGTGGCGTCCCTTGAGGACGACGACGGCCCCGAACCTCGTGGCGGCTTCCTGGGCATGCCTCAGCTGACTCGCCTCCACCTCGGCACGGTCGACCCCCACCATGCGGGCCAGCTCTCCGGCATGAGGTGTCAGCACGGTCGGCACGCCCAGCGGCCCGGTCACGTGCTGCAGGGCGTCGGCATCGACGACCACCGGGACGCCGTCCGCGAGGCAGGCGGCCAGCGCCGTCCCGGCGTCGCCCCCACCCCCGCTGCCGACCACCCACGCCTGGACCCGGCCTTCTCCGGCCACCACCTCGGGGTTGACCTTGCGGACCAGGTCGGCCACCTGTCCGTCGTAGCGCACCATGCCGGCCAGGCCGCAGTTGGCGCCGGCCACGCCGAGCAGGGCGGCTCCGGGGTACTGCGCGGAGCCGGTGCGCAGCCCCACCACTCCTCGGGTGTACTTCTGCGCCGCGCCGGCCGGTCGCGGCAGCAGCGCCGCCACGTCGTGGTGCTGCAGCGCGGTGACCGGCGCCGGCGGCAGGGCGAGGCCGATGTCGACCAGGCTGACGGCGCCGCAGGCCTCGGCGGCCGGGTCGACGAGGTGGGCGATCTTGTGGGTTCCGAGCGTCACCGTCACCGCGGCCCGCACGTGGGGCCCGTCGAGGCGGCCGTCGTCCACCGAGACGCCGCTGGGCACGTCGATCGCGACCACGGGGATGCCACGTACGTCGTCGAGGGCGGCCACCGCCTCCGGACGCAGCCCCGGTCGGCCACCGATGCCGACGATGC
>CZKA01000041.1_pt1 | contig 29293 bp, 24 predicted proteins | sample 1657991 | NCBI WGS metagenome assembly CZKA01 (sample SAMEA3501708, study PRJEB10268) | metagenome | biome: nitrite-oxidizing laboratory bioreactor; material: liquid mineral medium | place: Austria | collected 2011-12-21
GGGGGCGGGGGCGGCGGAGGCACCGACGCCGCCGGCGGCGGGGGTGGCGGGGGTGGCGCGGCAGCCACCGGTGCTGCCGGCGCGTCGTCGACCGACACCCCGTGGTCGGTGATCAGGTCGGCGAGGCCGCCTGCGTAACCCTGGCCGATGGCACGCAGCTTCCAGGAGGTCTCCCGCCGGTAGAACTCGAGCGCGACGACGATGACCTCCCGGTCGAGGTCGACCATCGTGAACTCCGCCACCGGAGCACCCGCGGTGTCGACCACGCGCGCCACCGGCTGCCCGACCTGACCGAAGACCTTGCCGCCGTCGTCGAGCGAGCTGACCACGCGGACGGCGTGCACGTCGGCCGGCACCTGGGCGAGGTCGATCTTGACCTGCCAGGGCAGTCCCCCGGCGGGCGGCACACACGTCACGCCCGGCCCGTTGGGCTGGTTGTAGAAGACGAAGTCCGCGTCGGTGCGGACCTTGCCCGCCTGGGTCACGAGCAGGGCTGACAGGTCGGCGGCGGCTGCCACCTCGACCGTGACGGTCACATCGGTCACGGTCAGGGGAGCGTTTCCGCCCTTGGTCAACTGGATCACCGGAGCTCCTTCGACGTCGGTGCCCTGAACCTACCGGGTCGACCCCAGGTCGGTCAGCCGCTTCTGGAACTCTCCCAGCCGCTCCACCGGGCGGAAGCCCATCTGCTCGTTGACGGCGATCATGTGGTCGTTGACCTCCGCGTTGTAGGTGCCCAGCAGGCGTCCGTCACTGCGCTGCGACTGCAGGAACCGCAGGTTGGCTGCCTTCACCGCCAGCCCGAGCCGATGACCACGGTGGTCCCTGCGGACCAGGGTCCCCCACTGGTAGACCTTCCCGGGGTCTTCCTCGGGCATCACCAGGTCGCTGTAGGCCACCACGGTCCGCTCGGCGTCCAGCGCCACCGTGGTGTAGCGGCGACGCCGCTGCCGGACCATCAGGGCCTCCTGCTGCCGGAGGTGCTCGACGTCGGCCGCCGGCGTCTCGATCTCCAGGTCGCCCATCGGCGCGTCGCTCACGATGGCCGAGTCGAGCTCGACGTACGCCTGCACGAACTCGTCGGGGACCGGGTCGGCGAACGAGCACAGCGTGTACGCCGAGTGGTGCGGTGCCGCCTCGGCGACGAGCCCGGCCAGGACGTCGTCGGCGATCGGGAGCTCGACGATGCGCTTGACGTCGGCCAGGCCGAAGGTGAATCCGCGGGCCGACAGGAACTCCGGCCCCGGCTCACCCGCACCGTCGGGAGCGGCGGCGAACGGATAGGCCGACTCGGTCAGCAGCTTGCGACGGCCGAGCCGCCGCACCTCGTCCTCGAGGTGGTCGAGCATCCGGCTCGCGTATCCCTTGCGGCGGTGCTCCGGATGGGTGTGGATCATGATCTCCGCCAGGTCCAGGTTGTCCAGCAGCGGAAGCCACAGCTCGGCCGCCGACACCACGGCGCCGTCGACGATCCCGGCGTAGATGCGGGTCTCGCGCCCCTTGAGGACGCTCTGCTTGTCGATGCGGGCCTCCTCGCGGAACCACGGAGTCGCGTGCTCCTCCCGTCCGAACAGGTCGGCCTCGAACTGGGTGGCGTGCCACGCGTCGAACGCGGCGTCGTCGAACGGGTCGACCAGGACGATGTCCATCAGAGGTCCTTCTTCAGCTCGGGCAGGCGCTCGACGACGCGGTAGCCGAGCCGCTCGTTCACGGCGTTCATGTGCGCGTTGGCTCCGGCGTTGGCCGTGACCACGATCCTGCACTGGGGGTACGCCGCGCGCAGAGCACGGTGGGTGGCCAGCTTCATCGCCATCCCCAGCCGGTGCCCGCGATGCTCGGGGAGCACGAGGGTGATGCCGACCTCGGCCTTCTCCGGCTCCTGGGGAAGCAGGCCCACGTCGCTGACCCCGACGAGGCTGCCGTCCGGGGCGACCACGGCTGCGGTGAACTCCTCGAACCCGGTCTCGCACAACCGGTCCTCATAGGCCCGGAGCCGCTCCGGCGTCCAGACCATGTCCTCGAGCGGCACCTCGCCGAGCGGGACGTTGCTGAAGAAGACGCCGAGCAGGTCGCAGAACCCCTGCACGTGCTCCGCAGGGGTGGACGTGCCCCAGGTGACGAGCCGGTAGTCGCCGCGGGCCGCATGCGCCTCCTGCTCGCAGGCGTCCCAGGCAGGCTCGGACGCCACGAGATCGAGCACCTTGACCTCTTCCAGGTTGCCCACCGCGAAGCCCCGGGCGGCCCCGAACAGCGTTCCCGGGCTCTCCTGGGTGAGGGGCGCGGCAGCCTCCACCAGGAGCACCGAGCGACCTTCCTGCCGTCCGATGTCCTCGACGGCCGCGAGCAGCCGACTGCCGATGCCACGGCGTCGGTGGTCCGGCGGGACCGAGACGGTGCCGTAGACCAGGTGCGGGTTCTCGCGCTGCGGCATCTTGGCGCTGGCCGAGCCCACCATCGCTCCCCCGGGGTCGAAGGCGCCCAGCAGCACCTGCACGAGGTCGGGGTTGGGCTGCCTCAGCGAGACCCGGCTGACCGACCAGGGCTCGTCGACGTCGTAGGGCCGCTCCGCGAAGGCGGTGTGGCCGGTCTCCCACCAGGCGCGCAGCAGTGCCTCGTCGAGCGGATCGACGCGCCGGATCTCGATGGTGGTCACGACCGGTCAGCGTAGGCAGGATCACCACTCCGGCGCGACCGATTTAGCTCCGGTGACGTCGTCCGGTCAGAGGGCGAGCTGGCGCCGTACGACCTCGGCGAGGCGTTCGGCGACGTCGCGTGCCTGCTCGGCCGTGGTGGCCTCCACCATGACCCGCACCAGAGGTTCGGTGCCGGAGGAGCGCAGCAGCACCCGCCCGGTGTCGCCGAGCTCGGCCTCCTCCTCGGCGACCGCGGCCGCGAGGACGGCGTCGTCGTCGGTGCGCGACTTGTCGACGTCGGGCACGTTGACCAGCACCTGGGGCAGCCGGGTCATCACCGAGGCGAGCTTCTGGAGGCTCTGCCCGGTGGTGGCCATCCGCTCCAGCACCTGCAGGGCGGTGAGCACCCCGTCGCCGGTCGTGGCGTGCTCGCTCATGATCACGTGACCGGACTGCTCGCCACCCAGGCTGTAGCCCGAGACCTTCATCGCCTCGAGGACGTAGCGGTCGCCCACCTTCGTCTGGCGGACCCCCACCCCGTTGGCCCTCATGGCCTGGACGAAGCCGAGGTTGCTCATCACCGTCGCGACGACCGTGTCCCGCACGAGGTGACCCGACTCCTTGAGGCTGAGCGCGAGGACGGCCAGGATCTGGTCGCCGTCGACGACGTTGCCCTCGTGGTCGACGGCCAGACAGCGGTCGGCGTCGCCGTCGAGGGCGAAGCCGACGTCGGCGCCGTCCTTGAGCACAGCAGCCTGCAGCGGGCCCAGGTAGGTGGAGCCACAGCCGTCGTTGATGTTGAGGCCGTCGGGCTGGGAATGGATCGCCGTGACGTCGGCTCCCGCGTCGGCCAGCGCCTTGGGGCCGGCCTCGAAGGCGGCCCCCTCGGCGCAGTCGATGACCACCCGGATGCCGGCCAGGGGGTGGTCGATGCTGCGCACCAGGTGCGCGGCGTACTCGTCGATGCCGGTCTCGTAGGTCGTCACGGTGCCGACGGCGGCGCCGGTGGGGCGTTCCCAGTGCTCGTCCATGCGGCGCTCGATGGCCAGCTCGATCGCGTCGTCGAGCTTGACACCGCCGCGGGCCAGGAACTTGATGCCGTTGTCGGGCATGGGGTTGTGGGATGCCGAGAGCATCACGCCCAGGTCGGCGCCCAGCGTGTCGGTGAGGTAGGCGACGCCGGGCGTCGGGAGGATGCCGAGCAGGAGGACGTCGACGCCGGCCGAGGCCAGGCCCGCGACCACGGCCGCTTCGAGGAACTGCCCCGAGATGCGCGTGTCCCGACCCACCACGGCGAGCGGGCGATGGCCCGCGAACTCGCCGCGGTCGGCCAGGACATGGGCCGCGGCAACGGAAAGGCCCAGGGCCAGCTCCGCGGTCAGATGACCGTTGGCCAGGCCCCGGACCCCGTCCGTGCCGAAAAGTCGCGTCACGCGACGTTGCCGATCAGCGCTTGCTGAACTGCGGTGCCTTGCGGGCCTTCTTGAGACCAGCCTTCTTGCGCTCGATGACGCGAGCGTCACGGGTGAGCAGGCCGGCCTTCTTCAGGGATGCGCGGTTGGCGTCGATGTCGATCGCGTTGAGGCAGCGGGCCACACCGAGGCGCAGGGCGCCGGCCTGACCGGTGATGCCGCCGCCGTGGATGCGGGCGATCACGTCGAAGCGGTCCTCCAGGTCGGTGGTCACGAAGGGCTCGTTGACGACCTGCTGGTGCAGCTTGTTCGGGAAGTAGGAGTCGAGGGTGCGACCGTTGACGCGCCACTGGCCGGTGCCGGGCACGAGGCGGACGCGAGCGACAGCCTCCTTGCGGCGACCGGTGGCGTTCATCGGAGCGATCGTCGCTGCCCGCAGCGGGGCGTCGACGGACGGAGCGCTCTCGGAGCTGTAGGCGACGCCTGCCTCGTCGACCTCGAAGGTCTCCTCGGCGTCCAGGTTGTCAGTCTCGGTGGTCTCAGCCACGGTCTTCCTCACTCAAGCTTTCTAGGATTACTGGGAGATCTGGGAGATCTCGAACGGGGTGGCCTGCTGGGCCTGGTGCGGGTGCTCCGGGCCGGAGTAGACCTTGAGCTTGGTCAGCAGCTGACGACCGAGGCGGTTCTTGGGGAGCATGCCCCAGACAGCCTTCTCGATGGCCTTGCGGGCGTCCTTCTCGAGCAGCTCGCCGATCGGCGTCGCCGTCAGACCACCCGGGTAACCGGAGTGACGGTAGGCCATCTTGGTCGTCGCCTTGTCGCCGGAGAGGGCGACCTTCTCGGCGTTGACGATGATGACGAAGTCGCCGGTGTCCATGTGCGGGGCGAACATCGCCTTGTGCTTGCCGCGCAGGAGGTTGGCGGTCTGCACAGCGAGGCGACCGAGGACGACGTCGGTGGCGTCGATGACGTGCCACTCGCGCTGGATGTCAGCGGGCTTCGGGCTGTACGTACGCACGGTGATAAGCCAACTTCCTGAGGTTCGTGATGAGTGAATCGAGGGGATCCTCGACTCGGGCAGGCCGCGACGGTGAACCGTCGGCAGGCACAGCGTCCGAGTTTACGCGGGCGCTCGCAGGGGAGTCAAAACGGACCCGGTTTCCGGGTTTCCCCAGCTTCGTCTAGGTTTGTGAGTGACCTGACTTCACAGTAACGCAAGGAGCCGACGTGACCGACGTACAGGCCTCTCCTGACGCACAGGCCGCATCCGGCACTGCGTCGCTGACTGTTCGTGACAACCGCACAGGCAACGAGTACGACGTCCCGATCGTCGACGGCACCATCAAGGCCGCCGACATCGGCAAGATCCGCACCGACGAAGACACCCCCGGGTTGGCCGTCTACGACCCCGGTTTCGTCAACACCGCATCCTGTCGCAGCGCGGTCACCTTCATCGACGGTGACAAGGGCATCCTGGAATACCGCGGCTACCCGATCGAGCAGCTGGCCGAGAAGTCCACGTTCCTCGAGGTCGCCTACCTGCTGATCCACGGCACGCTGCCCGGCAAGGCGGAGTACGACGCGTGGGTGCACGAGATCACCTACCACACGTTCGTGCACGAGAACGTGAAGACGTTCATGCAGGGCTTCCGCTACGACGCCCACCCGATGGGCATGCTGATGGCCTCCGTGGGCGCCCTGTCGACGTTCTACCCCGACGCCCGCAACATCAGCGACCCCGACAACCGCCACATGCAGATGGTGCGGATGATCGCGAAGATGCCCACGCTCGGCGCGTGGGCCTTCCGCCACGCCCAGGGAAAGCCCTACGTCTACCCCGACAACGAGCTCGGCTACACCGCCAACTTCCTCTCGATGCTGTTCAAGATGAGCGAGAAGCGGTTCGACGCCGACCCGCGGCTGGTCAAGGCGCTCGACGTGCTGTTCATCCTGCACGCCGACCACGAGCAGAACTGCTCCACCAACGCGGTGCGCTCGGTGGGCTCCTCGCAGGTCGACCCCTACTCCGCCGTCGCGGCCGGGGTGGGTGCGCTCTACGGCCCCCTGCACGGCGGGGCCAACGAGGCGGTGCTGCGGATGCTGCGCCGCATCGGCACGAAGGAGAACATCCCCTCCTTCATCGAGGGCGTCAAGAACGGCAACGAGAAGCTGATGGGCTTCGGTCACCGGGTCTACAAGAACTTCGACCCGCGCGCGACGATCATCAAGAAGGCCTGTGACGACGTCTTCGAGGTCACCGGGGTCAACCCGTTGCTCTCGATCGCCAAGGAGCTGGAGAAGATCGCGCTGGAGGACGAATACTTCGTCAAGCGCCGGCTCTACCCCAACGTCGACTTCTACTCCGGGCTGATCTACGAGGCCTTCCAGTTCCCGCCCGAGATGTTCACGGTGCTGTTCGCCATCGGCCGTACGCCGGGCTGGCTGGCGCAGTGGCTCGAGCTGGTCCAGGACAAGGAGCAGAAGATCGCCCGGCCCAAGCAGATCTACACCGGCGACCGCACGCTCGACTTCACCGCCCGCGAGGAGCGCTGGGCCTGAGCCCGGGCAGCCTGCCTGGCTCTGACGACGGGAACCTGCGCCACTCGACGTATCTGAGCGGCTCGTGGCCGCCTCTTCGCAGGCATGACCAGAACACCGAACCCCTTGGCGGCCTGGGTCCAGATCCAGGTCGACCCGCAACGCGACAACCGCATGACTCCGCGCCGTCGGAGCCGCCGCGCTCGGCGTACTCTCCTGCGCCGACGCTCCACACCACTCCAGGACTAACCGCGACCCGTCGCAGATGTACATCATCTACGCGCTGACCTGTCGCAGATGTACATCGGCCGGTGTACATCTGCGACAGGTCGACGTTGTTTCGATGTACAACTGCGACAGGTCAGCGGGTGAAGACGGCGGTGGTCCGCGCCGGGACCTCCACCGAGTCGGCACCGACCGTCGAGGCCTTGACGACTCCATCCGCTCCGTCGGCCTGGACCGGGTGCAGCGACCAACCGGAGCCCGTGGCCGCCACAGCAGCAGAGGTCGGCGTGCTGTTGAAGACCACGAGCACCCCGTCGAGCTCCGCATCCACCGCCGCACCCGCCGTGTCGTCGATGAGCATCGCGATGACCCCGGGCGGGGCGTCCAGGAACGACACCTTCTGCTGGATGAGAGCCGCCGAACCCAGCCGGAACAGCGGGGTCGACATCCGCACCCGGAGCAGGTCCAGAGCGCCCGCCTGCGCGGCTGCCATGTCGGCCGGTCCCGGCTTGAGGGCGGGGTCGCCGAGCAGGGGGCGCAGGTAGGGCCACTTGGCCTCGTTGTCGCCGCGCAACGGCAGCCCGGACCCAAAGGTGTTCGCCTGTCCCGTCCAGTCGATCCGGTTGAACCAGTCGCCGGAGTCGTAGGAGTTGCGGTCCAGCGACTTCGAGCGCAGCAGGTCGGTGCCTGCGTGCCAGAACACCACGCCCTGGGACAGCGCCACCGTCGAGAGTGACAGCGTGTTCATCCGCACTCGGTCGGCCATCGAGGTGCCCGTGGGCAGCTTGAGCTGCAGGGCGTCGAACAGGGTCTCGTTGTCGTGGGCGTCGACGTAGGTGACGGTCTCGCTCGGGTCGGCCGCGTAGCCCGCCGGCTGACCGTTGTAGTCCACCTCGCTGCCCCGCACGGTGTCACCCATGGAGTCGCGGAACGAGAAGTCGGCGAGGTTGCCGGCCAGACCGAGCTTGATCAGGTCCTCGGCGTGCAGGAGCCGCGCCGCCTGCTCGGACGGCGACCCGTTCTCCGGACTGTCGTTGGGATCGGTGAACAGCCCCGACCCGAACCCCTGGACGCGTGGGTCGTCGTCGAACGGGCCGCCCCCACGGACGGCGTCGCGCAGCCGGTCGGAGAACGTGCCGATCCCGGTGCCGGCCAGGTTCCTCTGGGTGGCCTGCACGAAGCGCGCGTCGTCCGCCACCTCGCCGAAGTTCCAGCCCTCGCCGTAGAGGTAGATCGACTTCCCGTCGACCCCGTCCCGGCGGATCGTCAGCGAGTCGAGGGCAGCCCGCAGGTCGACCAGGTTCTGCTTCGAGTGGTGACCCATCAGGTCGAAGCGGAAGCCGTTGACCTTGTAGGCGCGCGCCCAGGTCAGCACCGAGTCGATCATCAGCTTGCCCATCATCGCGTGCTCGGTGGCCGTGTTGGCGCAGCACGTCGAGGTCTCCTGCGCCCCGGTGGCTGAGAGCCGGTGGTAGTAGCCGGGCACGATCTTGTCGAGCACCGAGGTGTCGCCCTGGCCCGACGAGGCGGTGTGGTTGTAGACGACGTCCATGACGACCTGAAGGCCGGCCCCGTTGAGACCCTGGACCATCCGCCGGAACTGCACCGTGCGAGCGGTCCCCTCGGGATCGGTCGCGTAGGAGCCCTCCGGAGTCGTGTAGTGGTAGGGGTCGTAGCCCCAGTTGAACCCGTCGTGCGCACGGACCTCGTCGACGCAGGCCTGCTGGTCCTCGGCGTCAGGGGCGTACGACGTGAGGTCGCAGGCCGGCGCCTCCTGCTCGGCGCGGCGCTCCTCGATGGTCGCGATGTCGAAGACGGGCAGGAGGTGCACCGTGTTGAGACCGGCCTGTGCGAGCTGCCGCAGGTGCGTCATCCCGGCCGCGCCAGGGTGGGTGAAGGCCAGGTAGGTCCCCCGCTCGGCGGCCGGCACGCTCTGGTCGCCGATGGAGAAGTCCCGCACGTGCAGCTCGTAGATGTTGCGGTCCTCGGGCTGGGCGATCCGGGGTGGGCGGAGGCCGGACCAGCCGCTCGGACGCAGCCCCGGGTCGTCGAGGTCGACCATCAGCGAGCGCTCGGAGTTGGTCGTCAGGGCGAACGAGTAGGGGTCGGTGACCTCGTTGTGCACGACCGCCTGCGCGTCGGGAGCCCACACCTGGACGTCGAAGCGGTAGGCAGCGCCCTTCCAGGCAGCCGGACCGGACACGGTCCACGTGCCGTCGTCGTGGCGGCGCATCGGCACCGACCTCGGGGTCGTGCCCCGCCACACCTTCAGGGCGACCTCCTGAGCGGTGGGTGCCCACAGGGAGACGGTCGGACGACCGCCGTCCCAGGTGACGCCGAGCCGGCGCTGCTGCGCTCCGGCGTACACGTCGTCGAGCACCCCGGGGACCTGCACCCCGGTGGCGTCGTACAGCTCGCCGCCGGTGGAGTACGACGCGACAGCCAGCTGTCCGCGCAGCAGCTCGGGCACCTTGCCCAGGTCGCCCCGTCGCAGCCGGAACGCCTCGTAGCCCTCCAGCTGCGGGAAGTCCTCGAGTACGCCGGCCGGCAGTCCGGCGGCGTCCATGGTCAGCGGCACCGAGGTGCCGCCGGTGACCGCCTCAGCATCGACCTCGAGGTCGCCCGACTGCGACGAGTGCAACCGGTAGGTGCGGGTCGAGGGATCCGGGACGTCCCAGGCGACGAGCCCGCGTCGCACCCACTGCGCCTTGGCCTTGGTCAGGTCGGGAACCGCGCCGGCGGTCCGGGTCGAGATGCTCAGCACGTGGGTGGCCAGCTCATAGCTGAAGACCACCTCGAGTCCCGAGGCGGGCACGTCGAAGGCGATGTTCGCACCGTTGGGGGCTCCTCCCTGACCGTAGTTCTCGTCCCAGCTCAGCCCGTGGGCGGCCTTCACCTCATAGCTGCCGGCCGGGAGATCGGTGGTGGTGTAGCGATAGGTGCCGTCTCCGTCCGGGTCCTGCAACCAGCTCCGCATGCACTCGGGCGACCAGTCCGCCGGGCAGCCCAGCTCACTCTGGAAACTACCGGCTGCGGTGACGATGGGCCCTGCGGCGTCGGTGGTGATCCAGTGGGTGCGGTGGTCGTAGTAGAAGCTGACCTGCTGTGCGGCGGGCAGGTTCACGGCGATGTTCGCACCGTTCGGTGCGCCCCCGACGCCGTAGTTCTCAGCCCAGTCGCGGTTGATCGCGGCCTTGTACTCGTAGGACCCTGCGGGTAGGCCGACCGTCTGCTTCCAGACCATGTCGTTCGGGTCCAGCGTGAGCTGGGCCTCGTCACACGTCGGCATCCAGTCGCTCGCACAGCCCTGCTCGGAGTTGTGCGACCCGGCCGCCGCCACCGCGTCGGGCTGGGTCACCGGGCCCCCGGGTCCGTCACCGGGGTCGCTCGACGGATCGCCCACTGCGGCATACGTCGAGGTGGCCGCCAGGTTGCCGCTGGAGTCGCGCACGATCGCCCGGTATTCCAGCAGCGTCCCCTTCGGCATCGCCGACACGTCATGGAACACGCGGTAGGGAGCGTTGTCGTCGGTGCCGAGGGCCGTCCAGTCGTCGGCTCCGACAGGTCGCCAGGCCAGGGTGACCTGGTTGAAGCCACCCTCGGGGACGCCGGCCGCGATCTCGGCACGCGCTCCCCCGACCACGGCACCGGCGCTGGGGCTGTTGAACTGCACGGCGGGAGCCGACTGCCGGCGCGCGATCGTGCTGTCCGCGCGGTAGACGACGGCCGAGACCGGGGGCACCGTCACGGTGACCCGCTTCTCGTCGTCGGAGCGGACCCGACCGGTGGTCCGTGGCCACACCTGGCTGAAGCTCCCACGGTCCATCAGGGTCGAGAAGGTCACCGTCTTCGCGACGTCGGCGTTGTTGAGCGCGACGACGTACTCACGCCGCTCGTTCGCGGACACCCTGCTGAACGCGTAGACCCCCGGCTTGCTGCTGGCATAACGGTGCAGCTGCGCTCCGTTGGCCAGCGCCGGATAGCGGGTCCGCAGCCGGGCGAGCCCGGCGATGCCCCGGTAGAGCGGGTGAGAGGTGTCGAAGTTGGCGACCGCTGTGGTGGCCTTCGTCCCGATCAGGTCGTCGTCGTTGTAGTCGGCGACCTGGCTCGGGAACATGTCCTGCCGGGCGTCCTTGTCGCCACCCGCACCGGTGAAGCCCTGCTCGTCGCCGTAGTAGACGACCGGCTGTCCGCGCGTGAGGTACATCAGCGCGTGCGCCAGCTGGTCGTGTCGCAGCAGGGCGTCGCCGGCGTAGGTGTTGTCGAGGAAGCTGCCGATGCGGCCCATGTCGTGGTTGCCGAGGAAGGTCGGCAGGGAGTAGGCGTTGGAGTCGCCGTCGGTGTAGTAGTCGTCGGCGGCGTAGAAGTCGCGCAGCTTGGTGGTGGCGTTGCCCTGGGCGAAGCCGGTGCCGACGCTCTGGAAGCCGAAGTCGAGCGTGGCGTCGAGCCTGCCCTTCGTGGTGAAGGTGGACATGTAAGCCGGGCTGGAGTCGAAGACCTCGCCGAAGGCGAAGAAGTCGTCGTTGCCGATCCGGTCGGCCTCGGCCCGGATGGCGGGGGCGAACTGCTGCCAGAACTCGAGGTTGACGTGCTTCACGGTGTCGATGCGGAAGCCGTCGATGCCGAAGTCCACCCAGGTCTGGTAGATCTCGGTCATGCCGTCGACGACGTCGGGCTGCTCGGTGAACAGGTCGTCGAGGCCGGAGAAGTCGCCGTAGGTGGAGGACTCGCCCGCGAAGGTCGAGTCGCCCCGGTTGTGGTAGTTCGTCGGGTCGTTGAGCCAGGCGGGGGTCTTGATGGTGGCGTTGGCGGGGTCGTCGACGACTGGCGTGTAGGGGAACGAGGTCTCGACGTCCAGGTCGGGGAAGGTGTCGCCCCCGGCGTACGCCGTGTCGTCGAAGGCGACGCCGTCTGCGTCCCGGTAGGGCTCGGTCGCCTTGTCGAGGTAGCCGTACTCGCCCTCGGCGTAGTCGATGACGTCCGCGGTGTGGTTGGTGATGATGTCGAAGAACACCTTGATCCCGCGCTGGTGGGCGCGGTCGATCAGGGTCTTCAGCTCGGCATTGGTGCCGAAGTGTGGGTCGATGGTGGTGAAGTCGGTGACCCAGTAGCCGTGGTAGCCGGCGCTGGCATCGGCCCCCGTGCCCTGGACCGCCCGGTTCTTGAAGCTCGGGGTGAGCCAGATCGCGGTGGTGCCGAGACGCTGGATGTAGTCGAGTCGGCGGGTCAGCCCGGTGATGTCCCCACCGTGGAAGAAGCCCTTGTCGGTCGGGTCGAAGCCGTTCTCGAGCCGGCCGCCGGTCACGGCGCCGGTGTCGTTGGCGGTGTCGCCGTTGGCGAAGCGATCGGCCATCACGAAGTAGAACCGCTCACGGGTCAACGGGCTGCGCAGGCTGTTCCCGGCGAGCTCCCGATCCTCTGCGGTGACCTCGTTGGTCGGCAGCTCAGCGGGCGCGACCGCGACCTGGTGGGTCAGGTGGTCATAGCTGAACGTCAGCCGGGCATCGTGGGTCAGCACCAGCGGGATGTCGGTCCCGCCACCGTCGGCGCCGTACGCCTCGTCCCAGGCGTCGTTCAGAGCGACCTTGAAGGCATAGTCGCCCGCCGGCACGTCGAAGGTCGCCGCCCACCCATCGCCGGAGTCGGCGAGGTGGGTGGCGGTGCAGTCGGGCGCCCAGTCCGACGCGCAGCCGAGCTCTGACTGCAACGAGCCTGCCAGGGTGACGCTCGTCGGTGCGGGGGTGTGGTCGGCCTCGGCGGGCGGGACCAGAGCGGTGACCGACAAGGCACCGGCGACCAGTGCGAGAACGATGGCAGGCGGCGTACGGCGTGAGAGCGACACGATGATTCCCGAGAGGTCGGCGAAGTGACCCGGGTCACACTAGAGGCACCGCAAGATTGCATCAACCCTGCAACTTCTTGCAGCCGCCTGCCGAAGCGCCGGTCGACCGGTCGCAGATGTACGTCATGTTCACGCCGACCTGTCGCAGATGTACATCGGCTGGCGTACATCTGCGACGGGTCGGCGGCTTTCAGGTGTACATCTGCGACAGGTCAGCGGGCGCGGACGACGCGGCCCTCGTCCCAGACAGGCCCGTCGGACTCGTAGACCGAGCCGTCAGCGCCGTAGACCAAGAAGCGGTCGAAGCCACGAGCGAACCACCGGTCGTGCGTGACGGCGAGCACGGTCCCGGAGAAGGCCGACAGCCCGTCCTCCAGCGCCTCGGCCGACTGGACGTCGAGGTTGTCGGTGGGCTCGTCGAGCAGCAGCAGGGTCGCCCCCGACAGCTCCAGCATCAGGATCTGGAACCGGGCCTGCTGTCCGCCCGAGAGGGACTCGAACTTCTGCTCCGCCGCGTGGGCCAGCTCGTAGCGGTCCAGCACCCGGGCCGCCTGCTCGCGCCCCATCCCGTCGCGGTGGTCGTCGCCGCGATGGAGAACCTCGACGAGAGTGCGCCCGATCAGCTCGGGGTGGTCGTGGGTCTGCACGAACCAGCCCGGCCGGACGCGCGCGCCCAGCTTGGCCTTGCCGGTGTGCGGCACCGGCGCGACCGGCACCTCCCCCACCGGCTGGTGCTCCACATCGGGGTCGCTGCCACCGGCCGCCAGCAGCCGCAGGAAGTGCGACTTGCCCGAGCCGTTGGAGCCCAGCACCGCCACGCGCTCGCCGTACCAGACCTCGAGGTCGAACGGCTTCATCAGCCCGGTCAGCTCGAGATCGGTGCACACCACCGACCGCTTGCCGGTGCGCCCGCCGGTGAGCCGCATGGTGACCTGCTGCTCGCGCGGCTGCTCGGTCGGCGGGCCCTTCTCCTCGAACTTGCGCAGCCGGGTCTGGGCGGCGCGATACTGCGAGGCGAGGCCGTCGTTGTACTCGGCCTTGATCTTGTAGCGCAGCACCAGCGCCTTGAGCTTCGCGTGCTCCTCGTCCCACCGCCGCCGCATCTCCTCGAAGCGCTCGAAGCGGTCCTTGCGGGCCTGGTGGTACGACGAGAAGCCGCCCGGATGCGTCCACACCGAGTTGCCGGCGCTGCCGAGCTCGACCGTGACGACCCGGGTCGCGGTGTTGTCGAGCAGCTCCCGGTCGTGACTGATGTAGAGGATGGTCTTGTCGGACTCGTTGATCCGCTGCTCGAGCCAGATCTTGCCGGGCACGTCGAGGAAGTTGTCCGGCTCGTCGAGCAGGAGCACCTGGTCGGGACCGCGCAGCAGGAACTCGAGCACCAGCCGCTTCTGCTCGCCACCTGACAGGGTGCGCAGCTCGCGATACTTCGCGCGGTCGTAGGGCAGCCCGAGGCCTGCCATGGTGCAGACGTCCCAGGTCACCTCGATGTCGTAGCCGCCTGCATCGGTGAACTCCGAGAGCGCGTGTGCGTAGCGCATCTGGGTCTTCTCGTCGTCGGACTCCATCAGCGCGAGCTCGCAGCGCTCGACCTCGGCCGCGGCCTGGCGCACCCGGGGTGGCGCGACCGAGAGCAGCAGGTCGGCCACGGTCGGCTCGGGCCCCAGCCCCGCGTTGACCATCTGCCGCATCACGCCGAGCCCACCGGAGCGGGTCACCACCCCGGCATGGGGAGTGAGGTCGCCGGTGATGATCCTGAGCAGCGTGGTCTTGCCGGCCCCGTTGGCACCGACCAGCGCCACTTTGGCGCCCTCACCCACACGGAAGGAGATGTCGTCGAGCAGCACCCGCCCGTCGGGCAGCTCATATCGCACTCCGGCTACGTCCACGTGTCCCACGTCGACGATTGTCCCCTGCCGACGGCGGGTCCGTCACCCGGGTTTCAGCGCGTCCGCGATCCCGGCGTCAGACCGGCCACCTGGCTCAGGACCTCGGGGGTGAGCAGCCGGGTCTGCCCACCGTCCACCACCGCCCCGTTCGGCGGGCACGATCCGACCGGACGCACCCAGACCCTGGCGGAGCCGATGCGCACCAGGTACGCCGGGCCGAACGGATCGCTCAGGCAGCGTCGCGCGCTCGCGTTGCCGTGCACCGCGGCTGACTGGAGCGAGTCGAGCAGCCCCTGGGCGGCGTCGCCGGTGAGCCGCGCGCTCCACGCCAGCGGCTCCTCGGTCGCCGGACCAGCCAGCACGTCGTAGCCGCACACCGCGACCGCGGACACCGTCACGATCCCCCCGATCACCGGTACGCCGTCCGTGACGGCCAGGTCGGCGGTGGGCTCGCACCCGTTGCCGTCCAGATCCCCGATCCGATGGGCCGAGGCCAGCACCTGCTCAGCGACGCGCTCGCTGCGGGCCACCACCCGGAGGGCAGCCTCGCCCCCCGGTGCCCCGACGCCGACCCAGGCACCGTCGGGATAGCGCGCCACCCCGTCGCCGGACGCGTAGCGGCTCACCACTCCCGGCTGCTCGCCCGGGTCGAGGTCACCAGCAGCGACGAACTGCACGCCGTACCCCTGCGCCGGGCTGCAGGCGACGAGCGGCATCCGCCCGGACGGGCGTTCGACGACCGGGGTCCCCTGACCTCGGCCACCGCAGTGAACCGCCAACGCTCCATAGGCCCAGGAGTCCGGCACCTGGATCTCCACGTCCCGCCAGCTCTCCGTGTGCCACCCGGGGAGTACGTCGAGCCCCTCCGGCAGCTGCTCGGTGGTCGGTCTCGGCGGGAGAGGAGCCGGCCGGTCGTCGGCCCCGGCCAGGGCCACGAGGGCCGCCGGCACGGCCACCAGGACGGCCGCCAGGCTCATCGCCGTCACGGTGGCACGGCGGCGTCTGGCCAGGCGCCTCCGAGCACCCTCGGCGAGTCGGACCGGAGCTGGCGCGGACTCGGTCAGCTCCGCGATCGCGGGATGGTCCAGGTCCTCGACGTGGCGCAGCACCACCGCCGTGTGCAGCGGATCAGGGGACTTCCGACGACGCAACCTGCGCCACCACGAGGTGTGGGCGTCGACCACCCAACGACGCAGGTAGGCGTCCGGGTCCTCCACGGTCGAGATCCGAGCCCAGCGGGGCAGCGCGCGCGAGAGCGCGTCCTGCACCAGGTCCTCGGCGTCCTCGGCGTCGCCGGTCAGCAGATAGGCGAGCCGGAGCAGCGAGCCGCCCCGGGCGGCGACCCACTCGTCGAACTCCGGCGGGTCCCCCACGGCTACTCTGCCGCGGACTTCGCCCACAGGTTGATGCCGGAGTCCACCGCGAACGCATCGATCGCGGTGAGCTCGTCGTCGGTCAGCGGCGGAGCGGACAGCGCGTCGAGGTTGGTGTCGAGCTGCTCGACGCTGGAGGCGCCGATCACCGCGCTGGTCACCCGCGGGTCGCGCAGCGCCCACTGCAGGGCGAGCTGGGCGAGCTTCTGCCCCCGGGCGGCGGCGATGTCGTTGAGGCCGCGCACCCGACGCAGCACGTCGTCGTCGAGACCGGCCAGGGTCGAGCCCTCGCGGGCCGCCCGTGAGTCCTCGGGCACGCCCTGGAGATAGCGGTCGGTGAGCAGTCCCTGGGCGAGCGCGGTGAACACGATGCACCCCATGCCCTGAGCCTCGAGGGCGTCCAGCAGGTCGACCTCGATCCACCGGTTCAACATGGAGTACGACGGCTGGTGGATCAGCAGGGGCGTGCCGAGCTCGCGGGCGATGGTCGCCGCCTCAGTCGTCTTCGCGCCGGAGTAGGACGAGATGCCGGCGTACAGCGCGCGACCGGAGCGGACGGCCGTGTCGAGGGCCGTCATGGTCTCCTCGAGGGGCGTGTCGGCGTCGAAGCGGTGGCTGTAGAAGATGTCGACGTAGTCGAGGCCCATCCGCTTCAGCGACTGGTCGAGCGAGGCGAGCACATACTTGCGGGAGCCACCGCCCTGACCGTAGGGGCCTGGCCACATGTCGTAGCCGGCCTTGGTGGAGATCACCAGCTCGTCGCGGTAGGGGGCGAAGTCCTCGGCGAGATAGCGCCCGAAGTTCTCCTCGGCGCGACCGTAGGGCGGTCCGTAGTTGTTGGCGAGGTCGAAGTGGGTCACTCCGCGGTCGAAGGCCCGGCGCAGGATCGCGCGCTGGGTCTCCTCGGGACGGTCGTCGCCGAAGTTCTGCCACAGCCCGAGGGACAGCGCCGGGAGCTGGAGGCCGCTGAGACCGGTGTGGCGGTAGGTCATCGAGTCGTAGCGGTCGGAGGCGGCGACGTGGGTCATACAGTGCAGTCTATGGAGTTGCGCCGGGTCGACCCGCTCGGGCCGCGCGGCCGGTTGGTGAGCGCCTGGCACGTGGTGGCCCGCTCGTCCGTCGGTCGCTGGTACGGCATCCACGTCGCGTCCCGCTACGACGCACGCGTGCTGCGTCTCACCGGTGGCCGCGTGCGGCTGGTCGGCCCGCTGCCGACCGCGGTGATCAGCACCACGGGTGCCAGGTCGGGACAGCCACGCGAGAATCCGGTCGTCTACTTCCATGATGGCGACGACGTCGTCCTGGTCGCGTCCAGCTTCGGTCGCGACCAGCACCCTGCGTGGTTCCACAACCTGACCGCCCATCCCGCGGCCCGACTCAACGGCCACGCGTTCACGGCTGCCGAGGTCACCGACGACGCGGAGTACGAGCGGCTGTTCGGCCTCGCCGTCCGGGTCTATCCCGGCTTCTCCGACTACCGTGAGCGCACCCGGAGGACAGGCCGGCACATCCCGGTGTTCCGCCTCACCGCGGCCTGATCGGAAGAATCGGCCGACCGCTCGTGTTGGCCCGTCATGACCTCCCTCGCCGATCGCACGATCGTCTCCCTGCGCACCGTCCACGACGACCTCGCCGCCCTGGTCCCCTCCTTGACCGAGGAGCAGCTGCACGCACCCTCCGGTGCGTCGGACTGGTCCGTGGCGCAGGTGCTGTCCCACCTCGGCAGCGGTGCCGTGATCGGGCTGGCGGGCTACCGGGCCGCCCTGGACGGGTCGGACGCGCCCGGCCAGGACTTCAACACCGGCGTCTGGGACCGCTGGAACGCGATGGCCCCGGCCGAGCAGGCGACGGCCTTCCTCGCCGCGGATGAGGAGCTGGTCGCGGCCGTGGAGGCGTTGACGCCCGAGCAGCGTGAGAGCACGCAGGTCAAGCTCGGCTTCCTGCCCGCGCCGCTGCCGATGGCCTCGGTCCTGGGCATGCGCCTGAACGAGGCCGCCCTGCACGCCTGGGACGCGAAGGTGGGTCTGGAGCCCTCGGCAGCCGTGGACGCGGGCGCGGCCGAGGTGGTCCTGGAGCACTTCAGCGGCGCTCTCGGCTTCCTGCTGGGCTTCACCGGCAAGGCCGACGCCCTGGCGGGATCCGCGGTGGTCGGCCTCGACGGCACCGACCTGTCGATCGTGATCGGCGACTCGGTGTCCCTGGCCACGGGGGTCGCCCCCACGGCCACCTTCGAGGGCGCCCCCGAGGCCGCCGTACGCCTCCTCGGCGGACGCCTCGCACCGGCGTACACGCCCGAAGGCCTCAGCGTCACCGGCGACGTCACGCTCGACGAGCTGCGCACGGTCTTCCCGGGCTACTGAGCTGCGCCGATCAGGGCCCCGTCGACTCGAAGGGGTTGATGACCACCAGACCCGCCGCTTCGAAAGGCGACGTGTCGCGCGTGGCCACTGCGTGTCCGCAGGCGGTGGCGATAGCGGCGATCAGGGCGTCGAAGTCGCCGATCCCCCTTCCGGCGGCTCGGGCTCGAGCCCGCAGATCCACGTAGGCGGAGGTCGCCGGTTCGTCGAACGCGAGGATGCGTCCCAGGAACTGCCCTACCACCTCATGCTCGAACCGATCGCGCAGGCGCTCCCGTCGCTTGCCAACAGGCAGCGCTGCGATCCCGAACCGCACCTCTCGTCAGGGAGCAACGACCGCGCCGACCATCCGCAGCACCAGGTCGCGGTAGTGCGCCGCGACGTCCGAGGGTGACCAGACGCCCTCCTCGCGATACCACCGCGCCACGTCGATGCCGAGCGACAGGACGGCGAGGGTCGTCATGTGGGGGTCGGGTGTGTGGAACACCCGTGCGTCGACCCCGCGCTGGACGATGTCGCGCACGACCAGGTCGATCTCGTGCCGCAGGGCGGTGATCTCGGCGAGGTGGTCGGGGGTGAGCGCGGACAGCTCGTAGTTGATGACGCGGGCCCCGGTGTGCGACTCCGCGTGGTCGCGCACGAACGCCTCGACCACGGCGCCGAGCTGCGCGACGGGCTCCTGCGCCGTCCCGGCCGCGACCCGGACCAGCTCCAGCACGCGGGTGTGACCGACCAGGGCGAGCTCGTGCAGCAGGGCCTCCTTGGACGGGAAGAACACGTAGAGCGCCGCCGGGCTCATCAGGGCTGCCGACGCGATGTCGCGCGTCGTGGTGCCGTGAAATCCTCGGTCGCCGAACGCCACCACCGCGGCAGCCATCAGCCTCGTCCGGGCATCGGGGCTGTCGGTTGACGTCGCAGTCATGATGAGTCATGGTAAGCAAGCGCTTAGTGAATGGGCAACAGCGAGCCAGAGGAGGAAGCGTGCAGGGACTCACCGACAAGGTCGCGATCGTCACCGGGGCCAGCCGAGGGATCGGCCTGGCCATCGCCCAGCGGCTCGTCGACGAGGGCGCGAAGGTGGTCATCACCGCCCGCAACCGCGAAGCCCTCGACGAGGCCGTGGTCGGCCTCGGCGGCCCCGACCACGCGCTGGGCATGACCGGCAAGGCCGACGACCCGGAGCACCGCGAGGAGGTCGTGGCCACCGCCGTCGCCACGTTCGGCAGCCTCGACCTGCTGGTCAACAACGCCGGCATCAACCCGGCCTACGGACCGCTCATGGACCTTGATCTCGGCGCGGCCCGCAAGGTCGTCGAGGTCAACGCGATCTCGGCGCTGGGCTGGGTGCAGAGCGCCCACCGCGCCCGCCTGGGAGAGTACGGCGGCGCGGTGGTCAACGTCGCGTCCGTGGCCGGGCTCAAACCCGCGCCCGGGATCGCCTTCTACGGAGCCACCAAGGCGATGCTGATCGCGCTCACCGAGGAGCTGGCCGTCGAGCTGGGCCCGAAGGTGCGGGTCAACGCCGTTGCCCCGGCGGTCGTGAAGACCCGGTTCGCCACCGCTCTCTACGAGGGCAAGGAGGCCGAGGTGTCCGCGGCCTACCCCCTTAAGCGCCTGGGCGTCCCCGAGGACGTCTCCGGCGCGGTCGCGTTCCTGCTCTCCGACGAGGCAGCCTGGGTGACCGGACAGACCCTCACGCTGGACGGTGGGCTGCTGCTGACCGGAGGAGTGTGATGACGGCTCTCGACGGCGTGGGCGCTGTCGTCACCGGCGCAGGTCACGGCATCGGCCGAGCGCTCGCCACCCGACTCGCGCTCGAGGGTGCCCGGGTCGTGGTCAACGACCTCGACGCCGACGCCGCCCACGAGGTCGCCGCGGCGATCGGGGGTACGGCGGTCCCGGGTGACGCTGCCTCCGCCGAGGGCGTCGAGCACCTGATCACCCAGGCGAGGATCGACCTCGGCCGGATCGACCTGTTCCTGGCCAACGCCGGCATCGACGGTGTCGGCGGTCCGGACAGCCTGCACACCCCCGACGACGCCTGGGCGCGCATCGTCGAGGTCAACGTGATGGCCCACGTGCGAGCGGCCCGGCTGCTGGTGCCCGACTGGCTGGAGACCGGTGGCGGCCGCTTCGTGGTCACCGCGTCCGCCGCGGGCCTGCTGACGATGATCGACAGTGCGCCCTACTCCGTGACGAAGCACGCCTCCGTCGGCTTCGCCGAGTGGCTGTCGGTCACCTACGGGCATCGCGGCGTCACCGTCCAGGCCATCTGCCCCCAAGGGGTGCAGACGAGGATGCTCGAGGAGGCCGGCCCCCTGGTCGGACTGCTCTCGCGCGACACGGCACTGACCCCGGAGCAGGTGGCGGACGCCTTCATCGCCTCGCTGGCCGACGACCGGTTCCTGGTGCTGCCCCATCCCGAGGTGGCCGACTACTACCGGGCCCGGGCCACCGACACCGACCGCTGGCTCGGCGGCATGCGCAGGCTCCAGCAGAAGCTCGACGACAGCAGGACGGCATGAGCGATCCCCAGGGCCTCGACCTGGCCGCCTTCACCCGTTGGTACGACGCCCAGCGACCCGGCGAGGTCAACGGGCCGCTGGACGCGCAGCTGATCACCGGCGGCAAGTCCAACCTCACCTACCAGGTCACCGACGGGGTCTCGTGGTGGATCGTGCGTCGCCCCCCGCTGGGACACGTGCAGGCCACCGCCCACGACATGCGGCGCGAGTTCACCGCGATGACGGCGCTGGCGGACACCGCCGTACCGGTGCCGCTGACCTACGCACACTGCAGCGACCCCGACGTGATCGGAGCGCCGTTCTACGTGATGGAACGGGTGCTCGGCACGCCCTACCGCAGCGCCGCCCAGCTGCGTGAGCTGGGACCCGAGCGCACCGCGGCCATCGCCTTCGCGCTGGTCGACGTGCTGGCCGCCCTGCACGCGGTCGATCCCGCAGCAGTGGGCCTGGCGGACTTCGGGCGCCCCGACGGCTTCCTCGCCCGCCAGGTGCGCCGGTGGGGCCAGCAGCTCGAGGGCTCACGCCACCGTGATCTCCCCGCCGCCGACGAGCTGCACCGACTGCTGAGCGCCCACGTGCCCGCCTCGAGCGGCGCGGGGATCGTCCACGGCGACTACCGCCTCGACAACCTGCTCGTGCACGAGGACCGGATCACGGCCGTGGTCGACTGGGAGATGTCGGCGCTGGGAGACCCGCTCACCGACGTCGCCCTGATGCTGGTCTACGACCGGCTGTCCGGCGTCGCCGGCGGTGCCGTCGTCGCCGACGCGAGCCTCGCCCCCGGCTACCCGGCGAGCGACGAGCTGTTGGCTCGCTACGCCGCGGTCAGCGGGCGGGACCTCGGCGATCTCGACTTCCACATCGCCCTGGCCTGTTTCAAGCTCGCCGTCATCCTCGAGGGCATCGTCCTGCGTCACCGTCAGGGTCAGACCGTCGGCGCCGGGTTCGACGGCGTGGAGCGCGCCGTCCAGCCCCTGCTCGACGCCGGTCTCGACGCCATCCGCCACCACACCAGCTGAGGACACCCATGGACTTCACGTTCGACGACCGCACCCGCGAGCTCCAGGCCGTGCTCACGACCTTCCTGGACGAGCGCATCCGGCCCGCCGAGAGCACCTTCCACCACCAGCTCGACGAGCTGGAGGATCGGTGGGCCTGGACCCAGGCCCCGGTGCTGGGCGAGCTGCGGGCCGAGGCTCGCGAGCTGGGCCTGTGGAACCTGTTCCTGCCGGTGGACCACGGCGACCTGGGCGCCGGCCTGTCCAACCTGCAGTACGCGCCGCTCGCCGAGATCACCGGCCGCAGCGGGCACCTCGCCCCCGCCGTCCTCAACTGTGCTGCCCCCGACACCGGCAACATGGAGGTGCTGGCGATGTTCGGCACCCCCGAGCAGCAGGAGCGCTGGCTGACCCCGCTGCTCGACGGCCGGATCCGCTCGGCGTTCGCCATGACCGAGCCCGACGTGGCCTCCTCCGACGCCACGAACATCGCCACCCGGATCGAGCGCGACGGCGACGAATTCGTGCTCAACGGGCGCAAGTGGTGGATCACCGGCGCGATGAACCCCGAGTGCGAGATCTTCATCGTGATGGGCAAGACCGACCCCACAGCGTCCCGCCATCGGCAGCAGAGCCAGATCCTGGTCCCCCGCGACACCCCGGGGGTGACCATCAAGCGCGGCATGGAGGTCTTCGGCTACGACGACCACGAGCACGGCGGCCACGCCGAGATCCTGTTCGAGGACGTCCGGGTCCCGGTGTCGAACCTGATCGGTGAGCAGGGTGCCGGCTTCGCCATCGCCCAGGCCCGACTCGGCCCGGGCCGCATCCACCACTGCATGCGCTCCATCGGGGTCGCCGAGGAGGCCATCGAGCTGATGTGCCGGCGGGTCTCGGACCGGGTCGCGTTCGGTCGGCCGCTGTCCGAGCAGGGCGTGATCCGCGACTGGATCGCGGAGTCGCGCGTGCGTCTCGAGCAGCTCCGCCTGCTGGTGCTCAAGACCGCCTGGCTGATGGACACCGTCGGCAACCGGGGTGCGCACACCGAGATCCAGATGATCAAGATCGCCACCCCGCAGACCGTGCAGTGGATCCTCGACCGGGCCATCCAGGCCCACGGCGCCGGCGGCCTGTCCCAGGACTTCCCGCTGGCCTCGTCCTTCGCCGGCATCCGCACCCTGCGCTTCGCCGACGGCCCCGACGAGGTGCACAAGAACGCGTTGGCCAAGGCGGAGATCAAGCGCCACACCGAGGTGACATCCTGAGCCCATGGACCTGAGCCTCAACGACGAGCAGCAGAGCTTCCGCGATCTGGCGCGCGCCTTCCTCGAGGCCGAGGCGGTGCCCCACCGCACCGAGTGGGACCGCCGGGAGTCCATCGACCTCTCGATCATCCCCAAGATGGCGGAGATCGGGTTCTTCGGGCTCACCATCCCCGAGCAGTACGGCGGGCTCGGCGGCGACTACCTGACCTACGTCCTGGGCATGGAGGAGCTCGGCCGAGCCGACTCCGCCTTGCGCGGCATCGTGTCGGTCTCCAACGGCCTGGTCGGCAAGTCGATCCTCGGCTTCGGCACCGAGGAGCAGAAGCAGGCCTACCTTCCCGGGATCGCCGAGGCCACCATCCTGGGCTGCTTCGGCCTCACCGAGCCGGACACCGGCTCGGACGCCGGCAACCTCACCGCACGCGCCAAGCGCGACGGCTCCGACTACCTGATCACCGGCCAGAAGCTGTTCATCACCAACGGCACCTGGGCCCAGGTCGCCCTCGTCTTCGCCCGCACCGGTGGACCAGGACCCAAGGGAGTGTCGGCGTTCCTGGTGCCGACCGACTCCCCCGGCTTCGAGGCCCGCGAGATCAAGGGCAAGCTCGGCCTGCGCGGCCAGGCCACCGCCGAGCTCTTCCTCTCCGACGTGCGGGTGCCCGAGTCGGCCCGGCTGGGCGAGGAGGGGCAGGGCTTCCGGATCGCGATGACCACGCTGGAGAAGGGTCGGGTCTCGGTGGCCGCCGGCTGCGTGGGCCTCGTCCAGGCCTGCCTGGAGAGCTCGGTGTCCTACGCCACCACCCGCACCCAGTTCGGCCGTCCGATCGCCGGCTTCCAGCTGGTGCAGGAGATGATCGCCGACATGTCCCTCGACGCCGACGCGGCGCGGCTGCTGGTCTGGCGCTGCGCCGACCTGATCGACCGCGGGCTGGAGTTCGGGGTGGCTGCCTCCAAGGCCAAGCTGTTCGCGTCCGAGGCCGCCGTACGCGCCGCCAACCACTGCATCCAGGTCTACGGCGGCGCGGGCTACGTCGACGAGTACCCCGCCGAGAAATACCTCCGCGACGCCCGGGTGATGACGCTCTACGAGGGCACCAGCCAGATCCAGAAGCTCCTCATCGGGCGGGCCGAGACCGGCGTCAATGCCTTCGTCTGAGCAGCGACAGGGTCTGGACGTCACCGACGTCACCGTCTCCTACGACGAGGTGGCCGCGCTGTCCGGTGTCTCGATGCAGGTCCGGCACCACGAGATCGTCGGGGTGATCGGGCCCAACGGCGCCGGCAAGTCCACCCTCCTCGACGTGGTGTGCGGCGTCCGCAAGCCCGACTCCGGGCGGGTCGCGTGGGCAGGCCGCCGCATCTCCCGCACCAAGCCCCACCAGCTGGGAGCGCTCGGGATCGCCCGGGTGCGCCAGCACCCGGTCCTCGATGAGGACGTGAGCATCCTGACGAACGTCCTCGCCGGCTCCGAACGTCGCGAGCGCTCAGGCCTGTTCCCGCGCAAGGAGGCCGGCAGCCACACCAGTCCCGCCCTGGTGGAGCGAGCGCGTGAGCTGCTGCGCGCCGTCGGCGCGCTGGAGTACGCCGACGACCTCCCGCGCGAGGTGCCCTGGGCGACCCGTGGGCGGGTGCACCTGGCCAAGGCCTTGATCACCGAGCCTGAGCTGGTCGTGCTGGACGAACCGGGTGCCGGCCTGTCCGGCCCCGAGGTGGCCGAGCTGGGCCGGATCCTGCGCGGCCTGACCCGCCGGACCACCTTCCTGCTCGTCGACCACCGCATGGACCTGGTGCTGCAGGTGTGCGATCAGGTGCACGTGCTGGTGGCGGGTCGGATCCTCGCCACGGGCACACCTGAGCAGATCCGCGCCGACCCGGACGTGCAGTCGGCGTACCTTCACGAGGACTGAGCGCCCGCCCGGGTCTCCAGCACCCGGAAGCCCTTGGCGCTGGCCAGCCGGGTGGTCGGATAGCCCTGATCGCCCAGCCAGCGCTGCAGGGAGTCGGCGCCGAGGTTCTTGCCCACGACCATCACGGCGCGACCACCCGGTGCGAGTCGCGGCAGCCAGGTGAGCAGCAGCGCGTGCAGGGCGTCCTTGCCGATCCGGATCGGGGGGTTGGACCAGATTTCGTCGTACATCTGCGACGGGTCGATGCTGTCGGGGGTGCCGGCCACGAACCGGTCCGCGACGCCGAGGGACTCCGCGTTCTGGTTGGCCAGCAGGACGGCTCGCTCGTTGACCTCGACCCCGGTCACCACGGCCTCGCCGCTCAGCGCGATGGCCAGGCCGATCACGCCGTACCCGCAGCCCAGGTCCAGGATCCGGCCGCTGCGTGGCGGCTGGGTCTCGCGCAGGAGGATGGCGGTGCCGATGTCGAGGCGGCCCTTGCTGTAGACCCCCGAGCCGCTGACCAGGTCGAGACGACGGCCCCAGACCTCGCAGGTGAACGACACCCGCGTGAACGGCACGCTCGGGTCGGCGGAGAAGTAGTGGTCAGTCAAGGCTGCGCACCGTCCGGACGTCGATGGCCCGCTGGGCGAGCTCGGCGTCGGGTGGGTAGGCCACCTGCTCCAGCGTCAGCCCGCGCGGCTGGGCCACGGTGACCCGGCCGTCCCGGACCCGGCCGGTCAGGACCTCCGTCGCGAAGTCGGGCTCACGACGGCCGTCGCCGACGGCGAGGAGGCAGCCGACGATCGAGCGCACCATGTTGTGGCAGAAGGCGTCGGCCCGCACGTCGGCCACGAGCAGCCCCCGGTCGTCGCGGGACCACTCCAGGTCGAGCAGGGTGCGGATCGTGGTGGCCCCCTCACGCCGACGGCAGAAGGCAGCGAAGTCGTGCTCGCCGAGCAGCAGCGCGGCGGCGGCGTTCATCCGATCGGGGTCGAGCGGTCGCTGCCAGGCCAGCACCTGGTGGCGAGCCAGCGGGTCGACGGTGGCCGCGGAGTCGGCGACCCGGTAGGCGTAGCGGCGCCACAGCGCCGAGAACCGGGCGTCGAAGCCCTCGGGGGCCAGCACCACCCGGTGCACGCGCACATCGAGGGGCAGGATCCCGTTCAGCCGACGGGTCAGCGCCTCCAGCGGCGGTTCCTTCGCCCGCCCGACGTAGCCGTCGACGACCCCGTCCTCCAGGTCGGCGTGACCCACCTGCGCTCGAGCATGGACGCCGGCATCGGTGCGTCCCGCGCACGTCACCCGGACTGTCGGCGTGCGCAGCGAGGTGGCCAGCGCTGACTCCACGGTCTCCTGCACGGTCCGCAACCCCGGCTGGGTGGCCCAGCCGCTGAAGTCGGTGCCGTCATAGGCCAGGTCGATCCGGATGCGCACGATGCGCCATCCTGCCATCTCGTAGCATCGCCCTGTGCCAGATCCCGCGATCATCCTGGTGTCCGCCGAACACGCTGCGCTGCTCGAGGACGAGTTCGGCCGCTACCGACGCGACTACGACATCCGCGCCGTCACGAGCGCGGCGGCTGCAGCAGCCACCGCGAGCGAGATCCGGGAGGCCGGCGGCCAGATCGCGCTCTTCGTCGCCGACTCACGGCTGCCCGACTCCCACGTCCTGTCGGCCTTCGCCGAGTGGCGCACCATCGTGGCCACCGCCCGGCGCCTCGTCGTCGCCCACTGGGACAACTTCCTCACCGACTCCGAGCCCCTGCGGGCAGGCCTGGCGAAGGGCAAGTACGACGCCTACCTGCTGATGCCCCGCGGCGTACGCGACGAGGAGTTCCACAACGCCGTCACCGACCTCCTCTCCGACTGGGGCTCGACGGTCGCGGCCCCCGAAGTCGACACGGTCCGGATCGTCACCCCCGCCCTCGACGGTGAGACGCTCGCGATCCGCGACTTCCTCGACCGGATGGGGATGCCCAACCGCACGTTCGCACCGGACAGCGAGCAGGGCCGCGAGGTGCTCGACGCCTACGCCGGCGAGCTCGTCTACCCGATCGTGCGCGCCATGAACCGGCCACCGGTCAGCGCGCCCACCGTGCACGACGTCGCGATCGCCATCTACGGCCAGCCCGACGACGTCGACGTCGACACGGTCGTCGACCTGGCGATCGTGGGTGGCGGCCCGGCGGGCCTGGCGGCGGCTGTGTACGGCGCCTCGGAGGGACTCAGCACCGTCGTCATCGAGGCGGAGGCGATCGGGGGCCAGGCCGGCACCAGCTCGATGATCCGCAACTACCTGGGCTTCCCCCGCGGGATCTCCGGGATGCGGCTGTCCCAACGCGCCCGCAACCAGGCGATCAGGTTCGGCACCCGGTTCTTCACGGGCTGGTCGGTCGACGCGCTCGAGCCCGGCGGCAACGGCGTACCCCACGTGCTGCGCACCGACGGCGGATCGGTGCGTGCCCGGGCGGTGGTGATCGCCAACGGGGTCTCCTACCGCAAGCTGAGGGTCGAGCCGCTCGACTCCCTGGTCGGGCTGGGCGTGTTCTACGGTGCCGCGATGACGGCGGCCCGCGAGATGGAGGGGTACGACGTCTTCGTGGTCGGTGGGGGCAACTCCGCCGGCCAGGCCGCCATCCACCTGGCCCGGTTCGCCAGGAGCGTGACCATCCTGATCCGACGGCCCTCGCTGGCCGAGACGATGTCGGCGTACCTCATCAACGAGATCAGCTGGAGCCCGCGGATCACCGTGCGCGCGAACGCCACCGTCGTCGACGGCGGCGGTGAGGGGCGGCTCGACTGGATCGGCATCTGCGACACCGTGACCGGCGAACAGACCCGCCACGAGGCGCGCGGGCTGTTCCTCCTGCTCGGCGCGGAGCCTCGCTGCGACTGGCTGCCCGACCACCTGGCTCGCGACGAGAAGGGCTTCGTCCTCACCGGACGCGACGTACCCCGCGAGACCTGGATCGACGACCTGCCTCCCGGAAACCTGGAGACCACCATCCCCGGGGTCTTCGCCGCGGGCGACATCAGGGCCAACTCGATGAAGCGGGTCGCCGCCGCCAGCGGCGAGGGTGCCAGCGTCGTTCCGCTCGTCCATGCGTGGCTGGAGAGCCTCCGCACCACCTGAGGGAGACGCTGGGACGCACGAAGGCCCGGCCACCCTGGTGGGGGTGCCGGGCCTTCGACGTCAGACCTTGATCAGGCCTTGTCCTCGTCAGTCGCCTCGGCGACCTCGGGGGTCTCCTCCTCGGCGACCTCAGGGGTCTCCTCCTCGGCGACCTCAGGAGTCTCCTCCTCGGCGGCCGGGGCCTCCTCCTCGGCGGCCGGGGCCTCCTCCTCGGCGGCCGGGGCCTCCTCCTCCACCACGGGGGCGGGGGCGGCAGCAGCCGGCTTGGCAGCCTTGGCGGCGGGCTTGTAGGCCTCCGTCACCAGCTCGATGACGGCCATGGGCGCGTTGTCGCCCTTGCGGGGACCGATCTTGGTGATCCGGGTGTAGCCACCCGGACGCTCCGCGAAGGTCTCCGCGATCTCGGTGAACAGGGTGTGCACGACCGACTTGTCGCGGATGGTCTTGAGGACCTCGCGGCGGTTGTGCAGGTCGCCCTTCTTCGCCTTGGTGATCAGCTTCTCGGCGTGGGGACGCAGCACGCGGGCCTTGGCCTCGGTGGTGGTGATCCTGCCGTGCTCGAACAGCGCGGTGGCCAGGTTGCTGATGATCAGCTTCTGGTGAGCCGGGCTACCGCCGAGGCGGGCACCCTTCTTGGGGGCTGGCATGGTGTGTCTCTCGATTCTTCCCGGCCGTGCGAGGTACCGGGATTAGAGGGTTTCGGTGGTCGAGCGTGAGCTCAGTACTGCTCGTCCTCGACGAACGCGTCGTCATCGTCGTCGCCGTACGCCGCGAGGGCGGCCTGCGGGTCGAAGCCGGGGGCGGAGTCCTTGAGGGACAGCCCCATCTCGACCAGCTTGGCCTTGACCTCGTCGATGGACTTGGCGCCGAAGTTGCGGATGTCGAGCAGGTCCTGCTCGGAACGCGAGATGAGCTCACCCACGGTGTGGATGCCCTCACGCTTGAGGCAGTTGTAGGAGCGGACCGTGAGCTGCAGGTCCTCGACCGGAAGGGCGAGGTCGGCAGCCAGCTGCTCGTCGACGGGCGACGGGCCGATGTCGATGCCCTCGGCCTCGACGTTCAGCTCGCGGGCCAGACCGAACAGCTCGACCAGGGTCTTTCCGGCCGACGCGATCGCGTCACGGGGACGGATCGAGGCCTTGGTCTCGACATCGATGACGAGCTTGTCGAAGTCGGTGCGCTGCTCGACACGGGTGGCCTCGACCTTGTAGGTC
>CZKA01000056.1_pt1 | contig 27777 bp, 27 predicted proteins | sample 1657991 | NCBI WGS metagenome assembly CZKA01 (sample SAMEA3501708, study PRJEB10268) | metagenome | biome: nitrite-oxidizing laboratory bioreactor; material: liquid mineral medium | place: Austria | collected 2011-12-21
CCTCTTGAGTCCACGTGACGACTCTACTGCACTTAAGCAGATACCCAGAACATGTGTTCGATTTTACGGCACCGGCCCCCCTCGTCAACGACAACCTGGGCGCCTTGTGGACAACCCAGCTAGTGGCGTTCCTCGAGCCCCACGGCCTCACGCAGGTCTGCGGCTGCCTCGCGAAGCTCGGGATCATCGTGAGCTCGAGCCTCCATCAGTGCGGCCAGGGCACCAGCCAGCACGTTGAGCTTCTCCTGGGCCGCCTCGGCGTCACGCCGCCCGGCGTTCTCCAGCAGGACGAGCAAGAGAAGAGTCAGCACGCTGCTGACGGTGTGGATCACGACCTGCCACGACTTCGCGCTGCTGAACAGGGGTGCGCTGGCGGCCCAGAGGACGACGATGGCGACGCAGAGGAAGAAAAAGGGCGCTCCACTCACCCACCGATGGGTGGCTTCGGCCGTCTTCTCGAACCAGGTGCGGTGCTCGTCTCGTTCGCGGGTCCGCTCGGCGTCGTTGCGCGTCATGGGGGGACAGTACTCCCGACTTCCGACCCAGCTCGACGGGTGACAGCCGACACTGCCCCGTGAGAGGTTCGGTTATCCACGTCGTGCGAGCCTGTCGGGACGGCGCGTGCGGCATCAGCAGCGCAGAGGAGTGAGCATGCACTCGAGTCACCTCACCAGGCGTCGTACCACCGCGGCCCTCATGGCAGTCGCAGCGGTCGGCGCCATGGTCACCGCGGCCCTGGGGATCCCAGCTGAAGCCGCCAAGCCGAAGGCTGGGCCCGTCGCGCTGCAGATCCTGTCCTTCAACGACTACCACGGTCACCTCGAGCCGCCGACCGGCAGCGACGGCACCGTCCTCACGGCCAACGGCCTGGTGAATGCCGGCGGCGTCGCCTACCTGACCTCCGAGCTGCGCACCCTGCGACAGAACCACCCGAACTCCCTGACCGTGGCCGCCGGCGACCTCATCGGCGGATCGCCCTTCCTGTCCGGGCTCTTCAAGGACGAGCCCAGCGTGGAGTCGCTGAACGCTCTGGGCCTCGACGTCTCCAGCGTCGGCAACCACGAGTTCGACGAGGGAGTGCCCGAGCTGCTGCGGATGCAGTACGGCGGCTGCCACCCGGTCGAGGGGTGCTTCGACGCCGACGGCTACTCCGGTGCCGACTTCTCGTGGCTGGCCGCCAACGTCGCCTACAAGAACGGCGTCACCGCGCCCAGCATCGCGAACGCGTCCCCGGCCTACGGCTCCTGGTTCGGCCGCTCGACCGGCCGCACCGTGCTGCCGCCGACGTGGGTGACGAAGGTGGGCGGCATCAAGGTCGGCTTCATCGGCATGACGCTGGAGAACACGCCGGAGCTGGTCGCCCAGTCCGGCATCCGCGACGTGAACTTCTCCGACGAGGTGCAGACCGCGAACCTCGCAGCCCAGGACCTGCGCAACAGGCAGGGCGTGCGCGCCATCGTCGTCCTCCTCCACGAGGGGGGTCTGCCACCGGCCGGGTCGACGTTCGACTACGCCTGCAACACGGGCGGGACGGCGGCACTGTCCGGTCCCATCGTGACGATCGCCCAGGGCCTGAGCTCGTCGATCGACCTGGTGGTCACCGGCCACACGCACCAGCCCTACGTGTGCAACATTCCCGACCCGTCGGGGGCGGCCCGCTATGTCACCAGCGCCTCCTCGTTCGGACGCGTGGTCACCGAGACCAACCTGCTGCTGGACCGCAGGACGAATGACGTCATCCGCTCGTCCGTGGCCTCGCTCAACCACGTGGTCACGCGTGACGTGACGCCGGCACAGGACCAGGTCGACATCATCGAACGGTGGAAGGTCCTCGCCGCACCGCTGGCCAACCGGATCATCGGATCGATCACGGCGAACATCACCCGCAGCCTCTCGCGCGACACGGAGTCGAGCCTCGCCGACCTCATCGCGGACGCCCAGCTGGCGGCCACCGACGGGGTGAACGACGGCAACTCGGTGATGGCGTTCATGAACCCCGGCGGCGTCCGGGCCGACCTCACCTACCCCTCGTCGAGTGCGGGCGAGGGCGACGGCAACGTCACCTACGGGGAGGCGTTCACGGTGCAGCCCTTCGGCAACCTGGTGGTGTCCTTGTCGCTGACGGGGGCACAGATCGAGACCATGCTGGAGCAGCAGTGGACCACCCAGACCGACGGCAGCGTCCGCTTCCTGCACATGGGGGTCTCCGCAGGCGTCGCCTACTCGTGGTCGGCCTCGGCGCCGGTCGGCAACAAGATCGACCCCGCCAGCATCACGCTGAACGGGACGCCTCTGGATCCGTCGGCCACCTACCGGGTGACCGTGAACGGCTTCCTCGCCGATGGCGGGGACGGCTTCACGGTGCTCCGCGACGGCACCAACCGGGTGGGTGGAGGTGTGGACCTCGACGCGTTCAACGCCTACCTCACCGCCAACTCGCCGGTGGCCCCGCCGTCGCCCACGCGGGTGACGCGACTGCCGTAGGACAGCGCCTGACGGGTGGTCGCGCGACGCGGCCACCCGTCAGGCAGCCACCCCTCAGGCGACCGAGCCCTCGAGCACGCCCAGGCAGTCGACCGCCATCGTCACCCGATCTCCCGGCTGCAGGGCGGGTGGCGTCTGTGAGCCGTTGCGACCCCACAGCTCCGCGAGGCAGCCGCCTCCACCCGTCGTACCCGACGCCAGCAGGTCGCCGGCCAGCACCACCGAGTCACGCGAGGCGTAGGCGATCATCTGCGCGAACGACCAGTGCATGTGGGACAGGTTGTCCTGCCCGATCAGCTCGTCGTTGACGAACACCCGGCAGTCGAGGTCGAGGGACGGGAGCTCGTCGGCGGTCACGATCCAGGGTCCGATCGAGGAGGCGAAGTCCTTGCCCTTCGCCGGCCCCAGCCCTACCTGCATCTCGCGCGCCTGCAGGTCCCGCGCCGACCAGTCGTTGAAGATCGTGTAGCCGAAGATCGCCTCCTGAGCCTGCGCCTCGGTCAAGGACGTGCCACCACGCCCCAGCACCACGCCGACCTCCAGCTCGAAGTCGAGGGCGTTGCACGACGGCGGTCTCGGGATCGGGGCGCCCGGACCGAAGAGCGCGTGCGGGTTGGTGAAGTAGAACGTCGGGGCGTCGTACCAGGCCTCCGGGACGCCGACGGCGTGGTCGATGCTGCGGCGCACCCCCTCCACGTGCGACTCGAACGTCACGAAGTCGCGGATGCTCGCCGGCCGGTAGGGCAGCTCCAGGGCAGTCGGGTCGAAGGGGATGCCCTCCGTCGCCGCGGCTCCGATCTCCAGCGCGCGCTCCAGGCCGAGCTGGACGAGCTCGCCCACCGAGACGGGCAGGGGGTACGCCGTGTCGCCGTCGACGACCGCACCGATGACCCGTCCGTCGTGGCGCAGGGAGGCGAGCTTCATGGGGAGGGGTCGGCGGGGGGCCGGGTCGCGTCGGCGATGCCCTTGTGGGAGACGTGCGCGCTGAGCCCGCCGTCGATGACGATCTCGGCGCCGTTGTAGTAGGCGGAGTCGTCGGACATCAGGAACACCATCGTGGGCGCGATGTCGGCGGTCTGGCCGGTGCGCCCCAGCGGGATCTCGGCCAGCGCGGCCGTTCGGAACGCCGGTGAGGCCGACTCCATCAGCGGCGTCTCGATCAGGCCCGGCATCACCGCGTTGACCCGGATCCCGCGCGCTCCGAGCTCCAGGGACGCCGTACGGGTCAGGCCCCGCAGGGCCCACTTGCTGGAGGTGTACGCCGCCGCCGCGTGGCCGGCCATGGCGGCCACCGAGCACACGTTGACGATGGACGCGCCGGGCACCATCAACGGCACCAGCGCCTGGATGCCGAGCATCGGGCCGGTGACGTTGATGTCGAAGGCCAGCTGCCAGGCCGGCAGGGTGACGTGAGGCAGCCGCTCCCGGGCGGCGATCCCCGCGTTGTTGATGAGGCCGTCGACCCTGTCGAGGGAGGCGGCGAGCGCGGCCCAGTCGTCCGGCGAGGTCACGTCGAGATGGCGGTAGCCGACCTCGAGCCCGGTGTCCGACAACGACGCGGCGAGCGCCGCCCCGTCCTCGTCGAGGACGTCGGTCGCGACCACCCTCGCCCCCGCCCGGGCCAGCGCCTCGACCTCGGCCGCCCCCTGACCGCGGGCGGCACCGGTGACGACGACGACCTTGCCGGTGAGATCCATCGCGCTAGACCGGGGGCGCCACGAAGACGCCCTTGTCGGGGTCGTTGAAGCTCTCACGGGCGATGATCTCGCTCATCGGGTCGGCGGTGCCCCACTGGTCCTGCACCATCGGGTCGGCGATGTCGTGCAGCTCCGGGTGCCACTGGTCGGTGTCGAGCCGCTCGAGCTCGGTGGTGTACTCCATCGTGTTGCCGCTGGGGTCGATGAAGTAGGAGAACGTGTTGTTGCCGGCCTTGTGGCGCCCGGGTCCCCACACCTTCTTGATGCCGGCGCGCATCACCCGGCCGGTGCCGCGCATGTATTCGTCGAGGCCCCGCATCTCGAACGACACGTGGTGCACCGAGGTGTGCGGACCGCGCGCGATCGCCAGGCTGTGGTGCCAGTCGTTGCACCGCATGAAGTGCATCATCTCGCCCATGTGCTCGCTCCACAGGCTGTCGGTCAGCTTGAAGCCGAGCGTGTCGGAGTAGAAGTCCCGGGTGCGGTTCGGGTCCTGCGAGTTCATCACGGCATGGGAGATCCGCACCGGGATCGCCTCGCCCTCCTCGATGGCGCGGTGCTGGCGGGTGGCGACGTCGCTGGAGATCTCGATGGTGCGGCCGTCGACATCGAAGAACCGGAAGCCGTAGCCGCCGCCGGCCGACTGCAGCGAGCCCGGCTCGTTGACCAAGGTGACGCCCTCGGAGCCCAGCTTGGCGGCGAGCGCGTCGACCGCCGCCGCGTCGGTGGCGCCGAAGGAGATCAGGTCGAGCCGCTTGTCGGCGTCCTTGCGCAGCCGGATGATGTACTGCTCCGGCGAGCCCTCGGCCGCCAGGTAGGACAGGTCGCCGTCGGTGCCCACCTCGGTCAGCCCCCAGGTGTCCTTGTAGAAGGTGCGCTGCGTGTCGTAGTCGGGGACGGCGAGGTCGACGTGCCGCAGGTGGGTGATGCCGAACTCGTTCAGGTGTCCGCTCATGTCTGGTTCTCCTTCTCGTGGGACAGCTCAGCCGAGGACCGAGCCGCCTCCGTCGATGACGATGTTGGTTCCGCTGATCCACGACGACTCGTCGCTGGCCAGGAAGATCGCGGCGTTGACGATGTCCTCGGGCTGGCCGTGCCGGCCGAGGGGGATCCGGTCCAGGACGACCTGCCTGAGACGCTCAGGCGGGTCTGCCAGCAGTGGAGCCGTGTTCGGGGTCTCGGTCATGCCGGGACTGATCACGTTGGCCCGGATGCCGTGTGGTCCGCCCTCCACCACCAGCTGCAGGGTGAGCGCGATGACGCCGCCCTTGGCTGTCGAGTGGGCGTTCTGCGGCATGAACTCGACGCCGCGGATGGCCGCGATCGAGCCGACGTTGATGATCGAGCCGCCGCCGTACTCCTTGAGGTGCGGCCACGCCGCCCGCACGGTGTAGTAGACGAGGTCGAGCTCGTTGCGCATCGTGAAGTCCCACTCCTCGATGCTGAGCTCGTCGATCGCACCGAACCGTTGGGTGGAGGCGTTGTTGTAGAGCACGTCGATGCCGCCGTAGGTCGCCACCGCGGCGTCCACCCAGGCCCGCGCCGCCTCGGCGTCGCCGAGGTCGACCCCGCCCCGGCAGGTGATCTCGCCGCCGGCCTCCCGGACGGCTGCCTCGGTGCGGGCTGCTCCCTCGGAGTCGAGGTCGCAGCCGAGCACCCGGGCGCCCTCGGCGCAGAACATCCGTGCCGCCGCGGCGCCCATGCCGCCACCGACCCCGGTGATCAGTGCGATCTTGCCCGCGAGGCGGCCGGTCATGGCGTGCGGTCCAGGAGCTCGAGGAGGTTGCCCTCCGGGTCGGCGACGTAGGCCATCCGCACGCCGGGCTCCGGGGAGGGCCGAGGCGACATCCGGTCGGCCGCGCCGGCCGCGAGCAGGGCGTCGTACGCCGGGTCGACCTGCGGAACGTCGAGCGCCACGTGGCCGAAGCCCCGGGTCAGCGCGGCCTCCACCGGGTTCGCAGCCTGGAGTCCGACGACACTTCCCGGGCGGTTCAGCAGCTCGAGTCGCCAGCCGTCGGCGCTGCGCAGCATCACTCCGGAGAAGTCGACCCCGGGCAGCTCGAACTCGAACTCCACCGTCAGGTCGAGGGCTGCGGCGTACCACTGGGTCATCGCGGGGAGGTCGGCGACGGTGAGGCCGACATGGTCGAGCTTCACGCTACGAACACCGTCCTCACATTGGTGAACTCCCGGGTGCCCTCGGCGGAGAGCTCACGCCCGTAGCCGCTGCGACCGATGCCGCCGAACGGCAGGCGCGGGTCGGAGGCGACCACCGCGTTGACGAACAGAGCGCCGGAGCGGATCCGGCGCCCCACCGCGAGTCCCCTCTCGGAGCCGCTCCAGACCGCAGCGCCGAGCCCGTAGTCGGTGTCGTTGGCCAGCTCGACCGCGTGGTCGTCGTCGCGGGCCCGGATGATCGGCGCGACCGGCCCGAAGGTCTCCTCGGTGAACGCGGTCATGCCCGGCAGGACGCCGTCGAGGATCGTCGGCAGGTAGTAGTAGCCGTCCCCCTCGAGCGGTGCTCCGCCAGCCACCAGGGTGGCGCCCTGCGCCACGGTCTCGCGGACCTGGCGGTCGAGACCGGCGCGCAGGTCGGCACGCGCCATCGGACCGACCGTGGTGCCGGGGGCAGTCGGGTCGCCGACCACCAGCGCCTCCACCCGGGTGCGGAGCAGGGCGGCGAACTCGTCGGCGACCGCGTCGCTCACGATGAACCGCTTCGCCGCGATGCAGGACTGCCCGCCGTTGCCGAAGCGCGACTTCACCGCGGCATCGGCGGCAGCGGGCAGGTCGGCGTCGTCGAGCACCACGAACGGGTCGGATCCCCCCAGCTCGAGCACGCTCTTCTTCAACGAGGCGGCTGCAGCCGAACCCACCGCGGCTCCAGCCCTCTCGCTGCCGGTCAGGGTCACCGCGGCGATGCGCGGGTCGCCGATCAGGCCGGGTACGACGTCCGCGATGGCCTCGTCGGCGATCACCACGGTGCGGAACAGCCCCGCCGGGGCACCCGCGTCGAGGAACAGCCGCTCGATCACGAGCGCGCACCCGGTGACGTTCGGCGAGTGCTTGAGGACCGCTGCGTTGCCGGCCGAGAGCGCGGCGCACGCGAAGCGCAGCACCTGCCAGAACGGGTAGTTCCACGGCATCACCGCGAAGACCACCCCGAGCGGCTCATAGGACAGCCACGACCTCGAGGCCGCCGAGGCCACGTCGTGATCGGCCAGCCACGACGGGGCCAGCTCGGCGACGATGTCGCAGTTCCAGGCGCACTTGTCGACCTCCGCCAGCGCCTCAGCCAGCGGCTTGCCCATCTCGGCCGTCATCAGCGCGGCGTACTCCTCGCGACGGGCGGTGAGCACCTCGCCCACCCGACGGAGCAGGTCGAGCCGCTTGGCGAGGTCGGTCGAGGCCCACGTGAGGTACGCCGTGTGCGCCTCGGCGAGAGCGGCCTCGATCTCGGCCGGCGAGAACGAGTCGTACGTGGCGAGCGGGGTGCCGGTCGCCGGGTTGATCGTGGTGATCGTCGGCATGTCAGACCCTCTCCCTGCGGCGCGCCTCGGGGATCGGGGGAACGTCCTCGGAGGAGGCCACCACGGTGTTGGTGATGGTGCCGAGGTGCTCGATGGTCATCTCGACCACGTCGCCGACCTGGAGCGGCGGCGGGGTGAGGGAGCCGTTGCGGCCCCAGCTCTCGGCGAGCGCGCCCGAGGCGCAGGTGCCCGACGCGATGACCTCGCCGGCCTTGACCCAGGACGCCCGCGAGCCGTAGGACACCAGCTGCTCGAAGGACCAGCCCATGTTGCTGGAGCGGTCACCACCCACCTGGAGGCCGTTGACCCTGACCGTCATGCCGAGGTCGAGGAAGCCGTCCTCGTCACGGAAGGAGTCGAGCTCGTCGGCCGTCACCACCCAGGGGCCGATCGTAGTGGCGAAGTCCTTGCCCTTGGACGGCCCGAGCTTGAGCTTCATCTCGCGGCCCTGGATGTCGCGGGCCGACCAGTCGTTCATCACGCAGTAGCCACCGATCGCGCCGCGGGCCTCCTCGACCGACACGTTGCGGACATCGCGACAGATCACCGCGGCGATCTCGAGCTCGAAGTCCAGTCGCTGGGTGTCCGGAGGCATCGCCACGTCGTCGTACCCGCCGGTCACGGCGTGCGGCGCCATGAAGAGGAACACCGGCGCCTCGTACCACTCGGCCGGCGGACCGGGGTTGCCGTGCCCGCGCTCCATGCCGTCGACGTGGGCCTCGAAGGTGAGGAAGTCACGCATGGCCACCGGGTAGACCGGTGGCAGGAAGACGGCGTCCTCGATGGCGATGCCGTCACCGGCCACCGCCTCGTCGGCCGCGGCCTCACGCACCTCGGGGTCGGCGGCGAGCAGCTCGACCAGGTCGGTGCCGTCCGCGAAGGGATGCAGGAACAGCTGGGGTCCGGCGCCCAGGACGACCCCGACGCGGCGTACGCCGTCGGCGTCGTCGACGCGGCGGAAGGTGGCCAGGCGCATCGGGTCAGCCGATCGTCTCGTAGAAGGCGCGCTCACGCTTGGTCAGGACCGGGATCGCCTGGCCGAAGCCGAGCTCCTCGAAGTGGGCCGACGCGCCGTGGGCCTGGTAGGCGGCCTCGTCGTCGTAGATCTCGAACAGGTGGAAGACGAGCGGCTCGGCCGGGTCCTGGTAGGCCTGGTAGAACCGGTTGCCCGGCTCCTCTCGGGAGATCGGGGTCAGCTTGGTGATCGCGTCGAGGACGATGTGCTCCTTGCCCGGCTCGGCGGTCCAGGTGGCGGCGACGACGTACGACATGGTTGAGCTCCTCGGGTGGACGGGCGGTGTGGTTCCGCCGCCACGCTAGGTCGCCACCGCGACCCCTGAGAAAGTGCCGCGACCGATGGTTGGCATCACCGCGAGGAGGGTTCCGGCATCGGCTCGGTGAGTGTTGTCTGTGACGCACCACACAGGTGACCGTCGAGGTCGCCCCGAGATCCAGGAGACGTCGTGACGTTCCACTCCACGAAGACCGCTCGTGCCGGTCTTGCTGTCCTGACCGTCAGCAGCATGGCACTGCTCGCTGCCTGCGGCGGAGACACCGAGCCCGCCGCGGGTTCCACCGAAGGCTCGGACTCGGGTTCCCAGAGCATCGTTTTCTCCCCCCTCGGCCTGCAGATCCCTGCCATGCAGGACCTGGCCAAGGGCGTCGAGGGCTACGGCAAGTCCAAAGGTTTCACCGTCACCGTGCAGGACCCGGCCCTGGACCCCACCAAGCAGGTGACCCAGCTGCAGAGCGTGGTCGAGTCGGCCAGCGTCGGCGGCGCTTGGGTGATCGCGGTCCAGCCGTCCTCCCTCTCCGCGCTGGTCAAGACCGCGCAGGAGAAGAAGGTCGCCCTGCTGCTCAACGGCACCCCCGAGGACTACGGCCTGTCCGGCATGCAGCCCGGCATCACCTTCGACAGGATCGACTACGCCGCCCAGGGCACCGCCATGGGTGAGGAGCTCGGCAACTGCATCAACGAGCGGCTCGACGGCAAGGCGGAGGTCCTGTTCCAGGAGAACGCCCCCGGCACCGCCGGCAAGGAGGAGCTCGAGAGCTCCGCCAAGGAAGCCCTGGCCGCCACTGCGCCCGACGCCACGATCGTCACCACGGTCCTGGTCAAGGACCGCGCCGGTGCCCAGACCGACGTCGGCAGCGCCCTCCAGGGCAACCCGGACGTGCAGGCCGTGCTGGCCAACAACGACGAGGGCGCGCTCGGTGCGCTGGGTGCCTTCAAGGCCGCCGGCAAGGACCTGACCTGCATGACCGAGGCAGGTGGCAACGAGGAGGTGCTCGCTGCTGTCGAGGCCGGCGAGATCTACGCCAGCGTCGCGCTGCAGTTCGCCGACGACATGATGCAGTCGTTCGACACCCTCGCCGCGATGATCGCGGACCCGACCGCTGAGGGCACCCAGCTGACCGTGCCCCAGAAGGTCATCAAGGCCGGGAGCTGACCTTCCATGACCACACCCACTCCCACCAAGGCCTCGGCTGACGCCGCAGTCGCCAGCCCGGTGCCGCTCGGGCACGACATGCCCCGCGCGGTCTCGGTCCTGGTGTTCCTGCGGGACCGCGGCATCTTCCTCCTCTGGGGGCTGCTGATCCTGGTGTTCGCGTTCTGGGCCTCGCCCTACTTCTTCACCCTCGACAACGCCCTGCTGGTGGCCAACGCGGCCGCCATCACGGCACTGTTCGCGGCGGGGGTCGGCATCGGCATCATGACCGGGGTGCTCGACCTGTCACTGCCGGGCACCGCAGCGATCGCCAGCTGCGTGTGCGGGTGGCTGCTCACCCACGGCCAGCCGACCTGGCTGTCCCTGGCGGCCGGCCTGGGCTGCGGAGTGGTGGTGGGTGTGGTCAACGGGTTGATCTCGTTGCGCGGCTTCAACCCGATCATCATCACCATCGGCACCCTGTCGGTGCTGTCCGGGCTCGCCGCGGTGGTGGCCGGGGGCTACACGTTCCCCGGCCTCACCCAGCTCACCTTCATGGGCACCGACCGCTACCTCGGGGTGCCGGCGCCGGTCTACATCGTCTCGGCGGTGTTCATCGTCGGCACCGTTTTCCTGACCCGCACCCGCGACGGCATCCGGCTGATGGCGGTGGGCGGCAACCCCGAGGCGGTACGCCGCTCCGGCATCCCCAGCCCGCGCTACCAGGTCCTCGGGTTCGTCATCTCCGGCCTGCTGGCGGCGCTCGGCGGCCTGGTCAGCACGGCGGTGGTGACCGAGGGCAACCCGCAGGCCAGCCCGGCGATCATCTTCAGCGCCCTGACCGCGGTGGCGCTCGCCGGCGTCGCCCTGACCGGCGGCCGGGGCAGCCTGCCGCGGATCCTGGTCGGAGCACTGATCCTGGCCACCATCGCCAACGGGCTCACCATCCGCGGTGTCCAGCCCTACTGGGCCACCGTCGCGACCGGGGCACTGCTCCTGGGCTCGCTCGCCCTCGAACGCGTCATCCAGACGAGTGTCTCCGAGCGCCTGATGGCGGTCGGGAACCTCTCGGTCCACCAGAGGAAGGTCTGAGCCATGGCAGAGGTCAGCACCGTCACACCGGCTCTCGAGCTGCGCGGCATCGACATGCACTACGGCTTCGTCCGGGCCCTGGACGGCATCGACGTCCGCGTGATGCCCGGCGAGGTGGTCGGGCTGCTCGGCGACAACGGCGCGGGCAAGTCCACCCTGCTCAAGGTGATGTCCGGCGCCCACAAGCCGTCGGCCGGGGCGATCCGGGTCTACGGCGAGGAGAAGGTGTTCCACGCGCCGAGCGACTCCGCCGGGGCCGGGATCCAGATGGTCTACCAGGACCTCGCGCTCGTCGAGGCCCAGGACATCTCCACCAACCTCAACCTCGGTCGCGAGATCCTGCGGCCCGGCCCGCTGGGCTGGCTCGGGTTCGTGGACCGCAAGGCGATGCGCAAGCGCTCCGAGGCCGAGCTCGACCGGCTCGGCGTACGCACGGCGCCCATGACGCGGCCGGTGGAGATGCTGTCGGGCGGTCAGCGACAAGTCGTCGCGCTGGCGCGCAGCGCGATCCGGGTGTCCGGCGAGTCGCGCGGCGTACTCCTCCTCGACGAGCCGACCGCGGCGCTCGGCTACGAGCAGACCCAGCAGGTCGAGGCGCTGATCCGCCGGATGGCGCAACAGGGCATCGCGATCGTGCTGGTCACCCACAACCTGCCGTTGTGCGAGGCGGTCGCCGACCGGGTCGTCATCCTCAACCGCGGCCGCAAGGTGGCCGACGTCGCGATGGCCGACACCGAGACCGAGCACATCGTCGGCTGGATCACCGGGGCCCGCGCCTCGCAGTTCGACGCCATCACCCCCGTCTAGTAGGAGTAGTCCATGTCCCAGGTCAACCGCGTCCTCGTCGTCGGCGGCGGCATCACCGGCCTCACGGTGTCCGCAGCCCTCCAGCAGCAGGGCGTCGAGGTCGTGCTCGTGGAGCTGCGGGAGCACGTCACCAAGACCGGCAAGCGCAAGTGGCTCAAGGTGGGCCACGGCCTGACCATCCAGGGCAACGCCCTGAAGGCCTTCGCGAAGATCGGGGTGGCCGAGAAGGTGATCGCCAACGGCTTCCCGTTCAGCCACCTCCGGATGCGCCTGGCCCACAACGGCGACGTACTTCAGGAGCTGCCCACTCCCCCGATGGGCGGACCCGACCTCCCCGGCACGTGCGGCGCCCTGCGCTCGGACCTGTCGAAGATCCTGATCAAGGCGGTGCGCGACGCGGGCGTCGACGTCCGTCTGGGCACGACGGTCACCGCGCTCGACGACCACTCACTCGACGGGGGCGACTCGGTCACCGCGACCCTCAGCGACGGGTCCACCGAGACCGTCGACCTGGTGATCGGCGCCGACGGCATCCGCTCCACGATGCGCTCGATGATCGGCATCGAGACCGAGCCGACGCCGGTCGGGATGGGCATCTGGCGGGTCGTCGCCCCTCGTCCGCCGGAGATGGACTGCTCCGAGCTCTACTTCGGCGGGCCGAAGTACAAGGCCGGCTACACCCCCATCTCCGAGGACCTGTGCTACGCCTTCCTGCTGGAGGAGAACCTCGACGCCTCGTTCCTCGGCGAGCACCCGAACGGCAAGGTGTTCAAGGAGCACGGAGCGGGGTACGGCGGCACCTGGGGCAAGGTCCGCGACAGCGTCGCCGACGACGCCCTGGTCAACTACCAGTGGATCGAGTCGATCTGCGTCGACGAGCCGTGGTACCGCGGTCGCACCATCCTGATCGGCGACGCCGTGCACGCCTGCCCCCCGCTGATCGCACAGGGCGCTGCGATGTGTGCCGAGGACGCCGTGATCCTCGCTGAGATGCTCACCTCGCCCGGCACCGTCGAGGAGACCTTGAAGGCGTTCTGGGAGCGTCGCTACCCGCGGGTCAAGATGGTGCTCGACAACAGCCTGACGCTGGCCGAGTGGGAGATGCACCCCGACACCCCCGGGGCCGACCCGGGCCGGATCATGGGGCAGACCCTGGGCGCCCTCGTCGCACCGGCGTGAGCGCGGCTCCCGACGTCGTCGACCTGTCGGCGTTCACCGGTGAGCTGATCCTGCGCGACGACCCTGGGTTCGCGCAGGCGCGGGTGGATCGGATCTTCAACCGGCGGCTCACCGACCGGGCCCCGGCAGCCGTGCTGCGCGCGGCCACCGAGCAGGACGTGGTGCTCGGCGTACGCCTGGCGCGTGAGCGTGGCTGGCAGGTGGCCGTCCGCTCCGGCGGGCACAGCTGGGCACAGTGGTCGGTGCGCTCCGAGGCGCTGGTGATCGACCTCGGCAACCTGCGCGAGCTGTCCTACGACCCGGCCAGCCAGGTCGTGTCGGCCTCCCCCGCCATCCAGGGCGGGAGTGAGCTGGGGCCGTTCCTGGCCGAGCGCGGCCGGTTCTTCGTCGGCGGGCACTGTCCCACCGTCGGGATCGGCGGGTTCCTGCTGCAGGGCGGCCAGGGCTGGAACTGCCGGGGCTGGGGCTGGGCGGCGGAGTACGTCGAGGCGATCGACGTGGTGACCGCCTCCGGCGAACTGGTGCGGGCCGACGCGGTGTCGAACCGCGACCTGTTCTGGGCGGCACGCGGCGCCGGACCGGGGTTCTTCGGCGTGGTCACCCGGTTCCACCTGCGCACGCTGCCGGCACCAGCGTACGTCGCGCAGACCGTGCAGGCCTACGAGCTGGACGACTTCGACGAGGTGATGACCTGGCTGCACGACACCCACGGCTCGGTGGCCGAATCGGTCGAGATCGTCGCGCTGACCAAGACGGACCCGTCCATCGCACCCGGTCCGGTGCTGTTGGTCACCGGGGTCGCCCTGGTGACCGATGCTGCGGCGGCCGACGCCGCGCTGGCGCCGTTCCGCTCCTGCCCGGCCTTGGAGCGGGCGCTGTTCGTGCTGGACGCGGTGCCGACGACCATCGACGAGCAGCGGGCCCGGCAGCTCGAGGACAACCCGGAGGGCCACCGCTGGGCGGTCGACAACGCCTGGCTCAGCGGCCCGGCCGACGAGGTCGTGCCGGCGATGCGGCGGGCCTACACCACGCTGCCGAACGAGAAGGCGTTCACGATCTGGTTCTCGATGGCGCCGCTGCGCGAGCTGCCGGACATGGCGTTCTCGCTGCAGTCGGAGATCTACCTCGCGTCGTACGTCGTGTGGGAGGACTCAGCCGATGACGTGCGGCACCAGCAATGGCTGGAGTCGGCGATGGCCGACCTGGAGCCGGTGACCGTCGGGCAGTACCTCGGCGACAGCGACCTGTCCCGGCGCCAGGTCAAGGTGCTCTCCGACGATGCCTGGGCGCGCCTGGAGTCGATCCGGGCCGTGCGTGATCCCGACGGCCTCTTCGTCGGCTACCTCGCCGGCTCGGGGGCGACCAACCGCAACCACTGGGAGTAGCCGCGCCCCCGGCGGGTGTGCACCGGGTCGCCTCGCAGCCGAACGTACCGATCGATGCCTGGCGAGCCACGGCCACGTCGCGCGAAAGCCGGATGTCCACCGTTGGGTACGTCTGGCTACGAAGACCCGGCAGCTCCGGTCGCGGTTGTGTGCGTCAGATCGCTCTGGTCGCCAGCTCGTCGAGCGAGGCGCGCACGGTCGCGGCGGCCCCCTCCAGTCGATGGCTCTCGTCGTCCAGCAGGTGAAGCGTTGAGTTGGGCCACTGACGATGCAGGCGCCACGCCGTCGCGGGCGGCGTACACAGGTCGAACCGTCCCTGGATCATCGTGGCCGGGATGTGGCCGAGGGTGGGGATCGTCGACCACAGCGCCTCCTGATCGATGAACCCCAGGTTCGCTGCGTAGTGGGTGCTGATGCGGGCGAAGCACATCGCGAAGCGGGGCTCTGTCAGGGTGGCCTCGAGCTCGGAGCCGGGCTTGGCAAGCGCACCCGCGAGCTCCCACCGGCACCACGCGAGCGCGGCGGCCTGCCGTCGTGAGTCATTCTCGAGGGCCTGCTGGTAGGCGGCGACCAGGTCGGTCGACGCGTCGGGTGCCAGGCTGCAGAACGCCTCCCAGGCTTCGGGCAGCAGGCGGTTGGCGCCGTCGCGGTAGACCCAGTCCAGTTCCTCCGCACTGCAGGTCGTGATGCCACGCAGCAGGACGCCCCTGACCCGTTCTGGGTGTTCACAGACATACGCCAGGGTGAGTGCGACTCCCCACGAGGAGCCCGAGACGATCCATCGATCGATCCCGCGGCTGCGCCGAAGGCGCTCCATGTCCCGCACGAGGTGCTGGGTGGTGTTCGCAGTGAGTGGGACGGTCGGGTCGCTGGCGTGGGGGAGGCTGTTGCCGCACCCGCGCTGGTCGAACATGACGACTCGGAAACGGTCGAGGTCGTAAGGCTCCGCCATCGCCGGGACGGTGCCACCTCCCGGCCCTCCATGGGCCACGACCAGCGGGATGCCCTCGGGAGAACCCAGCTCGCACCACCAGATCTTCTGGCCCTCCCCCACGTCCAGAAGCCCTTCGACGCGAGGCAGGTTCCCCCAGGCGTTCACCACCGGGCGAGGTCTCGTCGGATGTAGCGCAGGTGTGCCCACTCCTCCTCGAGGATCACGCGAACGCAGTCGCCGACGGTGGGATGCCAGTCAGTCTCGCCCCAGGGGTCGTCGCGTTCCTCCTCGAGCAGCTGCGCGGAGACGGTGGCCAGGAAGTCGGTCACCATCCGCTGCCGCTCGGCGCGCACGGCCAGGATCTCCTCATAGGTCGGCGGGTCCACCCGGAAGATCGACAGGTCGAAGCCCATCTCGCCGGCGCCGGTGAAGATCTGGCCGATCTCGTGCAACGGCTGGGGCATCCGCAGGATCCCGCCACGCAGCCAGGCATCGGTCGCCAGGATCAGGTGGCGCAGCGTCTGGGCCAAGGACCACTCGTCCTCGACGTGGGCGTCCACCAGGGCCGGCGGTGTCCCCTCCACCGTCGTCTGCCACGCGGCCTGCACGGCCACCCACCCCTCGCGCAGGCCCTCGGGGGTGCGCGCCTTCTGCAGCTCACGTCCGGGGAACTGCCGGTTGAGCTCGGCGTCCACGAGCGGCACCACGTCGACCCCGTTGACGAGCAGGCTGCCGAAGAACAGGTCGTGGCTGTCGATGTCGAGTCCGTTCACGTCGACGCTGCGCATGGTCACACCGCTGACATCGGAGAATCGCACCGTGGCGCCCTTGAGGCTCGCCTTGATGAACCTCGCGCCTTCGAATTCCTTGGTGTCGGAGTAGGTCGTCATCGCTCACCATCCTGCTCTACGCGCGGGCGTCGCTTCTGTGTGTCGTAGATCGGCAGCACGTCGACAGTGGCGGAGACGATCCCGTCGCCGACAGCCACGTCGACCGTGTTCCCCGGACTCGCGTGCGCCGCTGCGATCACCGCGAGCCCGATCGTGCCGAACCTCGGGCTGTCGGTCGGGCTCGTCAGGACTCCCACCTCCTCGCCGTCCTTCGTGACCGCCGCCCCATACTCCGGGAGTACGTCGGCCTCGTAACGCAACGTGACGAACCGGTGGGGCGGGTCGTCGGCGACGGCACGCAGCACGTTCTGGCCGGCGAAGTCGAGCCCCAGATCGGTGCGCACCATCCGGTCGAGATTGAAGTCGTACGGCGTGCGCTCGTGCGGCTCGTAGTCGTAGCCGGTCACGATCAGCCCGGCCTCGATGCGCGCGATCTCAATCGCGTCGGTGCCGATCGGCGTCACGCCTGCGCCGACGATCGCGTTCCACAGGGTCTCGGCGTCGCCGGGGTCGAGCAGGAACAGCTCATACCCGAGCTCGCCGCCATAACCGGTCCGCGACAGGTGTACGTCGACGCCTGCCACCTGGATCGGTCGCGGGATGAACCGGAAGTAGCCCAGCGACCCGATGTCCTCGTCCGTGAGCTGCTGGACGACCTCGCGGGAACGTGGCCCGATCACCCCGAGATGTGGCATCGACGGCGTGATCCACTCGAACTCCGCGTCGAGGTCCTGCAGGATCTCCCCGAAGCGCTCGTCGTGGTCCCGGCCGTTGGTCATCACCCAGCAGTGGTCCTCCCGCGCGGTGTTGAACACGGTCCCGTCGTCCACCATCAGCCCGTCGGCATCCACGAACGCGCCGTAGCGCACTCGACCCACCCCGAGCCCGATCGCGTCGTTGCTGAACACCCGCTGGGCGCCCCTCAGCGCGTCGGGTCCGCGGAACTCCCACTTGTTCAGCGGCGAGACGTCCCACACCGCGACGTCGTCGCGGAGCGCGGCGTACTCCTTCGCCACGTCGCCGAAGCCCTCGAGCCACATCCACCCGCCGTCCTCGGCGTGCAAACCGCCCTGCGCGGCGGTCACCTCGTGGAACGCTGTCCTGATCGGTTCGTCTGCACTCACGCGAGCCTCCGTGTCGGGTCCCACATCCTCCCACGAGATTGAATGGTCGTTCAAGATGCGATGATGTGGACGTGAAGCTGGCCGTCGCCCTGCTCGTCCTCCTGCTGACAGGCTGCTCCTCCACGCCGCCGGCGCCGGCGCCGGACGAGCCGGGCCGGACCTGGCTCGGGATGGTGCCGGGCGACGCGATCCCGTTCGACGGTCCCGGCGGCGAGCTGGTGCTCATCTACGTCGACGAGACCTACTCGATGGATCACGTCAACGCCTCCGCACTGACCTGGAGGCTGGGCGGGGACGACTACACGACCGACTACTTCGTCGCGGACGACGACGGGACCGTGTGGTGGTACGGCCGGAGGGGCGTCTGGCGGGCCGGTCGGCACGGCAAGGAGCCCCGCCAGGTCGACATCGTCGACCACCGCGCGCGGTTCGGCGACCGGGTGATCATCCTGTCCGACGACAGCGGCCCGGTGGAGCTGGAGCTGCGGGACGGCACCTACACCCGCTAGCGCTCAGGCCGTCGCGAACTCCATCGCGAGCTCGTCGAAGCGGGCGAAGAGCCACCGGTGCGCGGGGTCGGAGAGCCGGTCCCGGGCGAACCAGTAGCCCTCGGCCAGCACCACCTCCCCGAAGGGCGGCTCCACGAGCACCAGCGGCGAGCTCCCGCCGACGTGGATCTTGGCCAGCAGCTCGGGGACCACGGCGACCATGTCGGTGCCCTGGATGACGAACGGGAGCGGCAGGAAGCCCGACACCGTGAGCGCCACCCGGCGTTCGAGCCCGAGCTCGCCGAACACCCGGTCGGCCGGGGTCAGGATGCCGGGACCGAAGCCCGACACCGCATGCGGCAGCTCGGCGAGGTCCTGCAGAGACAACCGGCCGTCCGGTGCCAGCGCGGGGTTGTTGCGGTCGACCATCAGCACCATCCGGTCGCGCCACAACGGCCGCGAGTCGCCCGGGAAGCCGAAGCCGAGCGGCGCGATCAACGCGTCGTGGTCGAGCAGCACGCGGTCGGAGGACCGAGCGTCGGGGCCGAGATGCTCGATGGTCAGGCTGACGCCAGGGGCGCTGCGGTTGAGTCGGCGTACCAACGGCTCGTGCACCACCGCGATCGCGTAGTCGCTCATCGCCAACCGGAAGGAGCGCTCGCTGGTCGACGGGTCGAACTCGTCCTCGAGGTGCAGGGCCCGTCCCATCAGTCGTACGGCGTGCTGTACCTCCGGCAGCAGGTCGCGGGCGAACGAGGTGAGCTCGTAGTCGCGCCCGGCCCTGACCAGCAGCTCGTCGTCGAACCGACGCCGGAGCCGCGCCAGCGCGGCGCTCATCGCCGGCTGGCTGAGCTCGAGCCGCAGGCCGGCCCGCGTCACGTTGCCCTCCTCGAGGAGGACCTTCAGGGACAGCAGCAGGTTGAGGTCGGTGCCGCCCAAGGTGTTGCTCATGAGGTTGAGACTAGAGTCACACCGGGCCGCTGAGGAGGAATGGTGCGCGAACGGTTGCGAGAGGTCGACGCGAATCTGCTGCTGTCCCTGCATGCACTGCTCGAGGAGCGCAACCTCACCCACGCCGGCGAACGGATGACGATGAGCCAGCCGGCCATGAGTGGCGCGCTCGCCCGGCTGCGCAAGCACTTCGACGACGAGCTGCTGATCCGGGTGGGGCGGGGCTTCGAGCTGAGCCCGTTGGCCGAGCAGCTGAGACCCACGGTGGCCGAGGCGGTGGAGGCCGCCGAGGCGCTGCTCGGCAACCATCGCGACTTCGAGCCGACCTCGAGCACCCGGCGGTTCACCGTCAGCATGTCCGAATACGCCATGACCGTGCTGGCCGAGCCGCTCACCCGGATGCTCGCCGAACAGGCACCCGGCTGCTCGGTCGCCCTGGACACCCTCGACGTCGCGCCCGTGCAGTTCGAGACCCAGCTGATGCGTCGTGACCTGATCGTCGGTCCGCTCGGCTTCGAGTTCCCCGGTCGGCACCAGCCGGTGTTCACCGACTCCCTGGCCTGCGTGGTCGACCGCACCAACCCGCGACTCGTCGACGCTGCGCTGACCCTCGACGACCTCCGGGAGATGCCGCACGCCGTGGCCGTGTTCGGTGCGGCCGGCGACCAGAAGCGCCCGCTCGAGGTCGAGCTGGAGCGCCACGGTGTCGTCGGCCGTGCCGTCCTGGTGCAGGTCACCAGCCTGTTGACGCTGCCGTTCGCCGTCACGGGCACCCCCATGTGCGCCTTCGTGCCGGAACGTCTGGCCCGGCGTTGCGTGGAGGTCCTCGACCTGGTGATCGCCCGCACGCCGCTGGACGCCGTCCGCATCACCGAGGCCGCCCACTGGCACCCCCGCCGCGAGACCGACCCGGCGGTCGTCTGGCTGCGCCGCCTGCTGTACGACGTCGCGGTCGCCGTCGAGGACCAGCTCACCTCCGCAGGCTGACCCGGCTGACGGTGAACCCCAGGCCGGACGCACCGGCCATCACCAGCGCCGGTACGACGGCGGAGTCGGCGCTGCCGAGCCCCACCAGCGGCGACACGACCGCGCCCAGGGCGAACTGGGTGAACCCGAGGACCGCACTGCCGGTGCCGGCGATCGGCCGCACCTGCGACATCGCCAACGCCGCGGCGTTGCCCATGATGGCGCCGTTGGAGGTGACGGCCACGAAGATCGCCACCGGGAACGTCCACGCCGGCGCGCCGACCTGGGTGAGCAGCACGAACGCCAGCGTGGCCAGCAGCTGCACCGTGATCGCGGCCCGCACCAGCCTGCGCGGCTCGATGCGGTCGACCAGCCTGCTGGTGACCGAGCCGGCCGCGATCAGGCCGGCCGCGTTGACCCCGAAGGCCAATCCGTAGCCGATCTCGGACAGCCCGACCACGCTCTGGTAGACGAAGGGCGAGGCCGAGATGTAGGCCATCATCACCGCGAACGACAGGCCGAACACCGCCACCGGCCCCCAGTAGCCCCGGCTCGACACCAGGGTCCGCAGAGCAGCGCGCGACGAGGTCGACGCCGCGGCCCGGACCTCGGGTGGGCGGGTCTCGGGGATCATCACGAGGACGCCGACCAGCATCGCGGCGCACAGCCCGGCCACCGTCCAGAGCATGCCGCGCCAGCCGACCGGCCCGGCGAGCAGTCCACCGACGAGCGGGGCCAGCACCGGGGCGACCCCACCGACGGTGAGCATCAGGGTGAACGCCTTCGCAGCCGCCCGACCGGTCACCAGGTCGGAGATCACCGCCCGGCCGATCACCATCCCGCCTGCCCCGGCGAACCCCTGCACCAGCCGGGCGACCACCAGGACTCCGAGGCTCGGCGCCGTCGCGCACACCACCCCCGCGACCACACACACCGCCGCGCTGGCGAGCAGCGGACGCCGCCTCCCGTAGCGGTCCGACAACGGCCCCATCACCAGCTGGCCGAACGCCAGTCCGACGAGGAACGAGGTCAGAGTCAGCTGCACCGCGCTGGCGTCGGCGCCGAGGTCGTCTGCCATCGCGGGGAAGCCCGGCAGGTAGAGGTCGGTGGCCACCGGGGCGAGTGCGGCCAGAGCGGCCAGCACGAGCAGCAGTGGCCACGTGATGGGGCTCGGCTTGGTCGGCACCGACGAAGTCAAGCAGCGCCCCGAGGTCGGCGGAACGCTGCGATCGAGCATGCCAAGGATCGCTCCTGGTGATGCCCGCAGACCTTGTCCGTGACCGCGCGATGCGGCTCACTGTGATGAACTGATCGGACTGTGAAGGAGCACCAGTGAGCTGGGACGACGGGGCGCCGTACGTAGAGGAGCTGACCGAGGGCGTCTACGCCTACGTCCAACCCGACGGCGGCTGGATGGTGAACAACTGCGGCGTCGTGGTCGACGGGTCCGGCACCGCCGTGATGGTCGACACGACCTCCACCGAGAAGCGCAACCGGGCGGTGCTCGCCGAGGTCGCCAAGGTCAGCTCGGGCCACCCGCGCGCGCTGGTGAACACCCACCACCACCCCGACCACACCTACGGCAACGGCTTCCTGCCGGCCGAGACCATCATCATCGGTCACGAGAAGTGCCGCGAGATGGTGCAGGTCGCCGGCCTCGAGGCCACCCGCGTGATCACGGCCCCCGACTACGGCGACCTCACGCTGCGCCCGCCGGATGTCACCTTCCCCGACCGGATGACCGTCCACCTCGACGAGTTCCCCGTCGAGCTGCTCCACGTCGGCGGACCCGCCCACACCACCAACGACGTCCTCGTCTGGCTGCCCGAGCAGAAGGTGCTGTTCTCAGGTGACCTCGCGTTCAACGGTGGCCAGCCGTTCGTCCTCGAGGGCTCGATCGCCGGGTTCCGGCGGGCGATCGCGCAGATGCAGGCGCTCGCGCCGGCGGTGCTCGCGCCCGGCCACGGTCCGGTCTGCCGCGGCGAGGACGTCGGCGCCCTGCTGGGCGACATGGACGGCTACCTGGCGTACGTCGAGCAGGTCGCGGCCGCGTCGTACTCCGCCGGGCTGACGCCGCTCGAGGCGGCGGTGAAGAACAAGGACAACCCGTACGCCGGCTGGGCGGAGACCGAGCGGTTCGTCGGCAACCTGCACCGTGCCTACTCCGAGCTGGCCGGCAACCCGATCGACACCCGCCTGACCGTGCCGTCGGTCTGGCCCGACATGGTCAGCTTCCACGGCGGACCGATCGCGTGCCACGCATGAGCACCGTTCCGCGTCGGGTCGTGACCGGGCACACGCCCGACGGGGTCTCGGTGGTGCTGTCCGACGGGCCGGCGCCGGTCAGCCGCGAGCTTCCCGACGACGGGGTCGCCTTCCACGAGATCTGGAGCACGGAGGGTGCCCCAGCGGTGGTCCGCGCCGTGGAGCCCGACGAGCCGACGCAGCGCACGCTCGCCGTCCCCCCGCCGCCGCTCGGCACCAAGATCCGGATCAACGAGTTCGCGCCCGGCCACCTCGACGAGCGTGGCCTCCAGTCGCCGGTGCACCGGACAGCGACGATCGACTACGGCATCGTGCTGGAGGGCCAGATCACGCTGATCCTGGACGACTCCGAGGTCACCCTGCACGCGGGCGACATCGTCGTCCAGCGCGGCACCGACCACGCCTGGGCCAACCGCGGTGACTCGGTCGCCACGGTCGTCTTCGTGCTGGTCGACGGCGCGTTCGACCCTGCCCTCGTGGAGACCCTTCCCGGCGGGCTGTCCGGGCTGATGCACGGCGGCCCGCGGGACTGATCACCTGGTGTGCCGGCCCGGCCCCAGCTCGGTGGTCGTGCCGTCCGGTAGCACCAGCTCGGCCACACAGCCGGGCGGCACCGTCACGGTGATCTCGAGCCGCTCACCGGTCCCGCTCCAGGAGACCGCGGCCGGGCCGTGGGGCGTCTGGTGCTCGGCGGACGCCCCGGTGAGGCCACCGCCGGGTCGGGGCCGCACCCGGAACCGGCGCCAGGTCGGCTCGAGCCGCTGCAGGCCGGCGACGTACTCGTGCAGGAACGAGACGACCGCACCTTTCGAGTAGTGGTTCAGCGACTCGTGAGGCGTGCCGTCCTCGTCGATGCCCTCCCAGCGCTCCCACACCGTGGTCGCCCCGCGTTCGGTCATGCCCAGCCAGGAGGGGTTCTGCTCCTGCAGCAGCAGCTCGTAGGCGAGCTCGAGGTGGCCGCCGTCGGCCAGCACCGGGAGCAGGTCGGGGGTGGACAGGAAGCCGGTGGCCAGCCGGGTGTCGTTGGCCCGGACCAGCTCGGCCAGTCGGTCCACGGTCGCCTGCCGCAGGTGATCGGGGATCAGGCCGAAGGCGAGCGCCCGCACCAGGTTGGCCTGGCTCTGCGGGTGCACCTGCCCGTCCGCGTTGACGAACTCGGTGCGCCAGGCCGCGGTGATCGACGCGCTGAGCGACTCGTAGTGCGCGGCCGCGCCGTCCTCGCCGATCAGCCGGGCGATCGCCGCGGCGTGCCGGGTCGACCAGGCATAGAACGCCGTGGCGACGTCGGCCTTGTCGGCGGCGATGAAGCTCGGGAAGTCGGCCGGCTCACCGCCCGGTTCGAGCCATTCGCCCCAGTGGAAGCCGGTGTCCCAGAGGTACTGCTCATGGGGCTGGGGCGTGGCGCTGCGGGCCACCCGGTCCGGGTGCCGGTCCTGGCCGGCCATCCGCTCCACCCGGTCGAGCCACCTGGTCATCGCCGGCCAGAGCTCGGCGAGGGTCGCGGTGTCGCCGTACTCCTCGTAGAGCTCCCACGGCACCAGCACGATGGCGTCGCCCCAGCCGGCGGAGCCGTTCATCTTCTCCAGGAAGCCGGTGCACTCGGCCTTCGGCATCGGCGCCATGTTGCCGAGGTTGCCGTCGGCCCACTGCACAGCCACGAGGTCGCGCAGCCACTTGAGTGAGAACCCGGCGACGTCGTAGAGGAAGGCAGCCGTCGGGATGAAGAGCTGCCAGTCGCCGGTCCAGCCGGCCCGCTCGCGGGTGGGGCAGTCGGTGGGGATGTCGCACGCGTTGCCGCGAAAGCTCCGGTCGGCCGCGGCGTGCAGCCGGTTGATGCGCTCGTCGCTGCAGGTGAAGGCTCCGCGGGCCTCCAGCCAGGTGTGCACCACGACGCCGGTGACGTCCTCGGGGGTGAGGGGGCCGGGGTGGCCCTCGATGCGGACGTACTGGAACCCGTGGGTGGTGAACCGCGGGTCGAAGCAGTCGCCCTCTCGACCGCCCGAGACGACCGTGTCGACCTGTCCGGCGCTCAGCGGCTCGGGGAGGAACGGCATGGCCGGTTGGAGGTGCTCCATGGTGACGTCGCCGTCGGGCCCGAGGGCCTCGCCGTGGGTGAGGGTGATCTCGGTGCCCGTCGGCCCGAGGTCGCCCAGGCGCACCCTGCCGTTGATGTTCTGGCCGAGGTCGACGAGGTGGACGCGGGGCCGCAGCTCGGTCACCCGCACGGGCCTGATCTCCTGCACGGCCCGCACCGGCGGCGCCGGGGAGGCCACCAGCTCGGCGTACCCTCGCTCGCTGGTGGTCACCGGCGTCCAGGTGGCGGCGGCGTACGACGTCGTGCACCAGCCGGGCTCGACCAGTCGGCGATCCTCGCGCTGGCCTTCGATCAGGTCGGCGGCCAGGATGTGCGACGTGGCCCAGCGCCAGGAGTCGTCGGTGCCGACGATCTGAGTGGTGCCATCGTCGTAGGTGATGTGGACCTGAGCGAGCAGCGCGGTCTGGGTGCCCCACTGGTCTGTGGCACGCAGGATGCCGACCTGGCCGCGATACCAGCCGTCGGCCAGCAGCGCACCGAGCACGTGGGACCCGGGCGTCATCTGCTGCGTGACGTCGTAGGTCCGGACCTGGGTGCGGTGGGCATACTCCGTGTAGCCGGGGGTCAGCTCGTCGAGGGCGACGCGGGCGCCGTCCAGCCAGGGTTCGACGAGGCCGTGCGCGGTGACGTGCAGCCTCGCCCGGCGTACTCCGCTCCGGACGGTGAACTCGCCGCGCAGGCGGTACGCCGGCCGCTGCCCGGCCGCGGTCGGCTGCGGGGTCGGGCAGATCCACGCGGACTGCCAGTCGGACGGCGCGAGCCCCGCCTCGACGACCAACGACTCGGACCACTCGCTCTCCCCCAGGTCGGTCCACACCCTCACCTGGACGACGCGCTGCTCCTGAGGGGCCAGCGGGTTGCTGGGCCACGGCACCAGGACGCAGGCGTCGGTGTCGACCTTCTGGGTGGTGCCGTCGTCCAGGCGCAGCTCGTATGCCGCCTGCCGGGTCGCGCCCTCTGGCAGGCGCCACGACAGCCTGGGACGAGGCTCGCCGAGCCCGAGAGCGTCGTCGAGGTGTTCCGCGCGCAGGCGCGAGGGGGCCGTGGCGTTGGCAGCGTGCATGCGCCCAATCAACCAGCGCCGCTGCCCGCCGGGAACGTGGATCCCGCTATGGCTGCGATCAGGCAGCCTGATTGGTCGCTACCGTCGAGGCGTGAGCGAGTTGTGGGCCGACGCCCTGCTTTTCGACAGTGACGGCGTGCTCGTCGACTCCGACGCCGCGGTGCTGGACGCCTGGGACGCATGGGCCGTGCACTGGGACCTGGACCCGGCCGTGGTCGGCCCGTTGGTGCACGGCACGCCGAGCCGGCAGACGATCTCGCGGTTCATCGATCCGCTGCACCAGGCGGAGGCGCTGACCATGATCGACCGGATGGAGCTGGAGACCATCAGCCAGGTGCAGGCGTTGCCGGGCGCGGTGGAGCTGCTGTCCGGTTTGGCTCCCGGGTCGTGGGCGATCGTCACGTCGGGCACCTCCCCGTTGGCGCTCGGTCGGCTGCGTGCGGCAGGGGTGCCGGTTCCCGCGGTGGTGGTGACCGCTGACGACGTACCTCGCGGCAAGCCTCACCCGGAGCCCTACCTGCTGGCTGCCTCCTCGCTGGGCACGCCTCCTGGTCGCTGCCTCGTCTTCGAGGACGCTCCCGCCGGCATCGCCTCCGCGCGTGCCGCGCGGGTCGGTCACGTCGTCGGGGTGAACCGCCGCAACGACGGGGTCGATGCCTTCGTCGAGGACCTGCGGTCGGTGTCGGTGTCGGGCGCTCTGGTCCGGCTGGCGGGCACTCCCGGCTGATCGACCCGCTGGTCTAGACGGGTCTTGACCAGATCGCGTTCTTATTTTCTGATAGTGAGTCAGGAAACCAATCGATGGCTTTCCCGGGGGGCGCTTCCACCCGCCCCCAAGGAGACTTCTATGTCCGCCATCGCCTGGTCAGCGCTCTGTCGCCGGCCTCGGACCCACCGCCCCCAGCACCGCCGCTTCGGCACGGCGCCCGCCACTTGGATCCCTCGGATCGTCGTCACGACCGCGATCGTCGGCAGCCTGGCCGCCACGACCCCCGCCGAGGCCTCTCACGCGCCTCTCGCCAGCACGTCGACCACCAGCGACGCGACCTCGGTGTCGACGACCATCGTCTCCACCGGTGCCACCGGCCGAACGATCGAGCTGGCCCTGACCCCGACCCTCACCCGCCTGGGTCAGGCTGCCGGCCGACCCGGAGCCCAGGTCGGCGGCACCTACAGCGTGCGCGCCAAGGTGCGGGCCAACCGCAGCGTCTCGACCCGGCTGCAGCTCGTCGAACGCACCAGCACGGCCACCCTCGCGGCGCCCTCGCTCGTGGGCACCCTCACCAGCACCTGGACGTGGGCCACCCTCGACTCGACGCTGGTCGCCACCGGCACCCAGGTCGCGCTCACGCTGGAGACGTACTACCCGAAGAGCGACGCCAAGCTCTCCCTGGGCGACGTCCAGGTGACCTACACACCGCCAGCGCCCTTGCCGGGACTGGGCGTCTACAACGGCTCGCCCAACGAGTCACCCGACCAGACGACGCAGGCCTCGTTCGGCGCCTACCCCGACCAGGCCAGCACCTACTACCAGGTCAACCAGCGCATCGACCAGGACTACGAGCAGGCACGGATGGCACGCGGGACCAGCCCGAACATCACCATCACCAGCAAGGGGACGCAGTATCTGGCCGGGATCGCGAACGGAGACCTCGTCGCGACCGCGTGGCTGGACCGTTACGTGAGCGACCTGCGCACCCTGGCGCTCTCGCACCCGACGGTGCCCGTCTACGCCACCCTCGACCACGAGTTCCGGGTCAAGGTCAACCAGGGCCAGGTGACCGGAACCTCGGCGCTCCCCGCGGTCTACGGCAAGGCCCTGAGCATGTTCTTCGCCAAGGCCGATGCGGCGGCGCCGAACATCCGGACCACCTACTGGTTCGTGGGCTACGACCGAGCCTTCGAAGGAGCCGTGGGCGACGTCTTCGCCCAGGCGGGCAACGCTGACCCTGACTACGTGGTCTTCGACCCCTACGCCAACACGGCCTCCGACTCGATCGGCAGCATCACCTCGGCTGACATCAGCTGGATCAAGGCGCAGCCGTGGTACCTCGGCCAGCCGCTGGCACTGGGTGAGTTCGGGATGCCCGTCGCCCACGGCGACGCCGCTCTCAGGGTCTTCTACACCGACGTGCGCCAGAAGCTCCGGGCCGCCGGGCTGGAGTGGGGGATCCTGTTCAACCGCGAGCGCGACAACAACCACAAGATCACCACCGGCGCCTTCCCCCAGGCGGTCGCCGCGTTCGGAGCCTCGCTCCGGGCGAAGTGACCAGCGGGTCTCCCGCCGCCCCCGTGAACCAGCGGCGGGAGACCCGCACTCCCCTTCGGTGGTCGAGGGCGGGTCCGCAGCGTCGATGCAACACCTGATTGATTGCGAGGGTGTTGATGTTGATGGGTT
>CZKA01000071.1_pt1 | contig 25803 bp, 22 predicted proteins | sample 1657991 | NCBI WGS metagenome assembly CZKA01 (sample SAMEA3501708, study PRJEB10268) | metagenome | biome: nitrite-oxidizing laboratory bioreactor; material: liquid mineral medium | place: Austria | collected 2011-12-21
CGGAGGTCTTCGTCATCGCCAAGCCGAAACGCCGTACCTAACGTCCGTGGTCAGAACAGCTAGCGGTCCAGCCCCAGGACGGCCGCCTCGGCCAGCACCCTCGCCCCGATGGCGATGGCACGCTCGTCGATGCGCAGGTTGCCCTGGTGCAGGTCGTAGGTCGGCCCACCCGGCGTGCGGGTGCCGAGGCGACCCATGGCTCCGGAGACGTGGTGGAGGTACCACCCGAAGTCCTCGCCGCCCAGGCTCTGCTGGGTCGACACGTGGCCGGCCACCCCGAGCACGCTCTCCACTGACCGGCCCAGCAACGCGGTGGCAGCCAGCTCGTTGACGACCGGGGGCACGCCCCGGGTGTAGTCGACGTCGACCTCGACGCCGTACGGCGCCACGATCTGGGCGGTCAGCCGGCGCACCAGGGCCTCGGACTCCGCCCAGGTGCGGGCGTCGAGCATCCGCACGGTGCCGGCCGCGCGCCCGGTTGCCGGGATGACGTTGGGCGCCGATCCCGCCTGGATCAGCCCCCAGACCAGGCTGAGCCCCGCGCGCGGGTCGAGTCGGCGCGACAGGGCCGCGGGCAGCTGGGCCACCAGGGTGCCGAGGGCGAAGGTGAGGTCCTGGGTCAGGTGGGGGCGCGAGGTGTGTCCGCCGCCGCCGCGGAGCCGCACCTCCAGAGCGTCTGCGGCGCCGGTGAGGGGGCCGACCCGGAGACCGACCTGTCCCACGTCGAGACCGGGGTCGCAGTGCAGGCCGAAGGCCCGCACCACGTCGTCGAGGGCGCCGTTCTCGATCATGCTGAGCGCTCCGCCGGGCATGACCTCCTCGGCCGGCTGGAACAGCAGCCGCACCCGGCCGGGCAGCAGCCCGCGCACCTGCAGCTCGGCGAGCGCCATGCCGGCGCCGAGCAGGCACGTCGTGTGCACGTCGTGGCCGCAGGCGTGGGCGACACCGGGTGCGCTGCTGGCCCACGGGTCACCCGTGCGGTCGTCGACCGGGAGGGCGTCGAGGTCGGCGCGCAGCGCCACGACGGGGCCCTGCGTGCCGAGGTCGGCGATCAGGCCCGAGCGGGGCAGGCGGCGTACGACGAAGCCCAGATCGGCCAGCCGGGTCGCCACCAGCTCGGTGGTGCGCGACTCCTGCCAGGACAGCTCGGGATGGGCGTGCAGGTCACGTCGGAGGTCGATGAGCTCATCGCCGAACTTGTCGACGACGGACTCGATCACCCGGGAGGCCTCTGCTGCAGACATTCTCACGATCCTACCGGGCGTCGTAGGCCTCGATGATCCGGTCGGCAGCGGTGGGCGCCGCCAGCTCTCCCGCCAGCACCGCGTCGCGGATCTGGTCGCGGATGGCCGCCACGGTCGGGGAGTGGCGCAGCCGCTGGTCGAGCTCGTCGCGGACCAGCGCCCAGGTGAACTCCAGCTGCTGGGCGGCCCGCTTGGCCAGCAGCCCGTCGACGCCGAGGTGTGCACGGTGGGCCAGGACCCTGTTCCAGACCTCGTCCACCCCGACCTGGGTCAGGGCCGAGCAGGTCACCACCTCGGGCGCCCACTCCCCCCTGCCGTGCACGAGCCGCAACGCGCCGGCCAGCTCGCGCGCCGCGACCCTGGCCTCCTGCTCACGATCGCCGTCGGCCTTGTTGACGGTGATCACGTCGGCGATCTCGAGGATCCCCTTCTTGATCCCCTGCAGCTGGTCGCCGGTGCGGGCCAGGGTGAGGAACAGGAAGGTGTCGACCATCCCGGCCACGGTGATCTCGGACTGCCCCACCCCGACGGTCTCGACGAGCACCACGTCGTACCCCGCGGCCTCGAGCACGAGCATCGCCTGGCTGGTGGCTCTGGCCACCCCGCCCAGGGTGCCGGCGGAGGGCGAGGGGCGGATGTAGGCCCGCGGGTCGACGGCCAGCTTCGCCATCCGCGTCTTGTCGCCCAGGACCGAGCCGCCCGTGCGCACGCTGGACGGGTCCACCGCGAGTACGCCGACCCGGTAGCCCTGGGCGGTCAGCAGGCAGCCCAGCGACTCGATGAACGTGGACTTCCCGACCCCCGGCACCCCGGAGATCCCGACCCGCACCGCCGTCCCGCGGTGCTCGAGGTCACTCACCAGCTGGCGAGCCGCCAGCCGGTGGTCGGCCCGGCTCGACTCCACCAGCGTGATCGCCCGGGACACCTTCGCCCGATTGCCTGCCTGCACACCCTCGACCAGCGCCGCGACGGTCTCGGAGACGTCGGCCATCAGTGTCCGAGCTGGGCCGACAGCTTGGTCAGCAGGTCGAGCGCGGAGTCGGCGATGACGGTGCCGGGCGGGAAGACCGCCGCTGCCCCCATCTCCTTCAGCGTCGCCACGTCGTCGGGCGGGATGACCCCACCGATCACCACCATGATGTCGGGCCTGCCCTGTTCGGCCAGCGCCTGCTTGAGGGCGGGCAGCAGCGTGAGGTGACCGGCAGCCAGCGAGGAGACCCCGACGATGTGGACGTCGGCGTCGACCGCCTGCTGGGCGACCTCCTCGGGCGTGGAGAACAGCGGCCCGACATCGACGTCGAACCCGAGGTCGGCGAAGGCGGTGACGACCACCTTCTGTCCCCGGTCGTGCCCGTCCTGGCCCATCTTCGCCACCAGGATGCGCGGTCGACGGCCCTCGGCGGCCTCGAAGGCCGCGGTCGCGTCGAGCACGGACTGCACCTGCTGGTTGCCGCCGGAGCTCGCCTCGGAGGAGTACACGCCGCTGATCGTACGGATCACCGCCTGGTGCCGCCCGTAGACCTTCTCCAGCGCGTCGGAGATCTCCCCGACGGTGGCCTTGGCTCGCGCCGCGTCGACCGCGAGCTTGAGCAGGTTGCCGTCGAGGGACCCGCCGTGGACGTGTCCGTCGCCGGCCGACCTGGTGAGGGCGTCCAGGGTGCGGCGTACCTCCTCGTCGTCACGCTCCTCCCGCAGGCGCGTGAGCTTGGCGACCTGCTGGGCGTAGACGTCGTCGTTGTCGACCCGGAGTACGTCGAGCCGATCCTCCACGTCGAGGCGATAGGTGTTCACGCCGATCACCGCCTGGGTGCCGGAGTCGATCCGGGCCTGGGTCCGGGCGGCCGCCTCCTCGATGCGCATCTTCGGGATGCCCTGCTCGATGGCCTTGGCCATCCCGCCGGCTGCCTCGGCCTCCTGGATGTGCGCCCAGGCGCGGGTGGCGAGGTCGTGGGTCAGCCGCTCGACGTAGTAGGAGCCCGCCCAGGGGTCGATGATGCCCGTCGTCCCGCTCTCCTGCTGCAGCAGCAGCTGGGTGTTGCGCGCGATCCGAGCCGAGAAGTCGGTGGGCAGCGCGATCGCCTCGTCGAGCGCGTTGGTGTGCAGCGACTGGGTGTGGCCCTGGGTCGCGGCCATCGCCTCGATGCAGGTGCGCTGGACGTTGTTGAACACGTCCTGGGCGGTGAGCGACCAGCCGCTGGTCTGGCTGTGCGTGCGCAGCGACAGCGACTTGGGGTTCTTCGGGTCGAACTCGCGCACCAGGCGGGCCCACAGCGCCCGAGCGGCCCGGAGCTTGGCGACCTCCATGAAGAAATTCATCCCGATCGCCCAGAAGAAGCTCAGCCGGGGGGCGAAGGCGTCGACGTCGAGGCCGGCGCCCAGGCCGGCGCGGAGGTACTCCACGCCGTCGGCCAGGGTGTAGGCGAGCTCGAGGTCGGCCGTCGCACCGGCCTCCTGGATGTGGTAGCCGGAGATCGAGATGGAGTTGAACCGGGGCATCCTGGCTGCGGTGAAGGCGAAGATGTCGGAGATGATCCGCATGCTCGGAGCCGGCGGGTAGATGTAGGTGTTGCGGACCATGAACTCCTTGAGGATGTCGTTCTGGATGGTGCCGGTGAGCTTGTCGAGCGGCACCCCCTGCTCCTCGGCCGCGACGATGTACATCGCGAGCACGGGAAGGACCGCCCCGTTCATGGTCATGCTGACGCTCATCTGGTCGAGCGGGATCCCGTCGAACAGCGTGCGGGCGTCGTAGATCGAGTCGATCGCCACTCCTGCCATGCCGACGTCGCCGCGCACCCGCGGGTGGTCGGAGTCGTAGCCGCGGTGGGTCGCGAGGTCGAAGGCGACGCTCAGCCCCTTCTGGCCGGCGGCCAGGTTGCGGCGGTAGAACGCGTTGGAGTCCTCGGCGGTCGAGAACCCGGCGTACTGCCGGATGGTCCACGGCTGGGTGGTGTACATCGTGGGGTAGGGCCCGCGCAGGAACGGGCTCAGCCCCGGCCAGGTGTCGAGGTGGTCGAGCCCCGCGAGCTGCTCGGGCCCGTAGACCGGCAGGATGTCGATGCCCTCCGGGCTCGCCCAGGCCGCACCACCAGGGGTGGTCGGGCTGGCTTCGGTGCTCGCGCCCACCTCCGCGACCAGGGGCAGCCCGGCGAAGCTCTTCGGAACGCTCATGACAGCTTCTCCCTCGTGCGGGTCAGGAACTTCACGGCATCCATCCGGAGCGAGCACGCATCGTCGACCTCCAAGCCGTCCGGTCTCCCGGCGACGATCACGTGGCGCGCCCCCGCGGCCCGCAGGGCGGTGACCAGCTCGGCGCCCCAGTCGGCGTACGCCGCGTCCGGGCCGGCGAGACACACGACGGCCTGACCGGCGTAGGCCGCCATCACGTCGGCGACGCCTGCGGTGGCTCCGGCGGGGACCGTCGTGACGCCACCGGCGGCGAGCAGGTTGGCGGCGAACCCCGCCCGGGCCGTGTGCGCGGCCACGGTTCCCATCGTGGCCAGGAAGACGGGCTGGCTGGCCGGCTCGTCGCGCAGCGCCTCGAAGTCGGCGCCGTAGCGAGCCACCTGGACGGCGCCCTCGGGGTACGGCGCCCGCTCGGGCAGCACCTCGGCGAGGTTCGGGAACTCGCTGACTCCGGTGATCGGCTGGCGGCGTCCGGCGATCCGACCGCGCCTCGCACCCCGGTTGTCGCCGATCGTCCCCGCGAGCCAGCCGCTTGCGATGGCGGCCTCGATGCCGCCCTCGTTCTCGATCTGGTCGAGGGCGGTCCAGGAGGAGCGGGCGAGGTCGTCGGTCATCTTCTCGACCGCGTAGGAGCCGCCGGCAGGGTCGGCCACCTTGGCGACGTGGGACTCGGCGATCAGCAGGGAGGAGGTGTTGCGGGCGATGCGTCGGCTGAACGCGTCGGGCAGCCCGAGGGCGGCGTCGAACGGGAGCACCGTGACCGCGTCGGCCCCGCCCACGCCGGCCGCGAACGCGGCGACGGTGGTGCGCAGCATGTTCACCCAGGGGTCGTACTTCGCCATCATCGGCCGGCTGGTGACCGCGTGCTGGCGCTGTCCGGGAGCGTCGACCCCGGCGCCGCTCAGCTCGCCGACGCGGTGCCAGAGCCGACGTGCGGCCCGCAGCTTGGCGATGGTGAGGAACTGGTCGTCGGTGGCGGCGTAGCGGAACTCGATGAGCCCCATCGCCTCCTCCAGACCGAAGCCGGCCTCGGTCAGGAGCCGCAGGTAGGTCGAGCCGACGGCCATGCTGTAGCCGAGCTCGAGCCATTCGGACGCACCCAGGTCGTGCACCGCGGTCGCGTCCACGACCACCGCGAGGATGCCGGCGTCGCGGGCCAGGCGAGCGATCTCGAGCAGCTCCTCGGTGGCCGAGACCTGCCCGCGCACCCGGTTCCCGATCGGGTCGGCGCCGAGGTTGGTGCCGGCAGCCGGCGCGATGCCTCGCTCCGCGAGCAGCGCGAGCAGCTCTCGCGCGGCGGCGACCGGAGCGGACGGGGCGTCGAGGACCACCGGCGCGAGGTCGAGGAGTACGCCGTCGAGGACCGCCGCGAGCGGCGCGTCGCCGCGGAGGGTGAGCCAGAGCGAGGTGGCCCCGTTCTCCAGGTCGGCGAGGACCGCCTCGTTGGTCTCGGCGGCGTCGGTGACCAGCTGGGAGGGCCGGATGTCCCAGCCGTGCTCGGGCCGGGCCGCCAGCCTCCCGCGCGTGTACGGCGCACTGCCGGGCGCCCCGGTGTCGGCCAGCCCGTCCAGCATGGCCGGTGTGCCGAGCGGTGGGATCTCGATCCCGGCCAGCGAGTCGGTGGCGAGCTGGACCCACACGTCGGCGTCCGGCTGAGCGTCCTTCAGCTTGCCGGACCGGCGCAGGACCGCCGCCGCTGCTGCCTCCCACTCGGCCTGCGGGTGGGCGTCCTGGTCGGAGACGAGCCGGAACTCGTCGGTGGCGTCGGTCATACGTCGCACAATAGGAGGCTGCCTCCGAGGCGGCCAGCAACTGTGATCTTTCCCCCGCAGGGTGAGGGGCTCCCCACCCTCAGGCGAGGTAGCGCTCGGCGGCCTCGACGAGCAGGTCGTTGGTGGACCGCCCGGTCTCGGCGGCACGCGCGGAGAGACGCGCTCGCAGGTCGGCCGGCAGCACGATCTGCTCCACGGCCGGCTGCCGGATGCGCCCGAAGACGCCGAGCGCGATGCAGACGACCGTGCCCAGGACGTCGAGGATGGCCAGGATCCCGATCACCCGGGCCATGGAGTCGGTGTCGCCGACCTCGGCCACGATCAGCACCGACACGATCGCGGCCAGCACCGCGGCACAGCCGAGGGTGACCACCAGCAGCCAGCGCAGCGAGGGCACCCGCCCGGCCAGCGCCAGCAGCAGGCTCGCCTGGGCGAGGGTCGCGGCCAGCACCAGCCCGACGCCGAAGGTCTTCCAGAGCGGCTCCGAGACGTCGTCGAACTCCGCCCACACCATCCACAGGGCGGTCGTGAGGGGGACCAGGACGACGACCCCGCCGAGCACCCCGACCGCCTGGAAGCGGGTGTCCGCGGTGGCGAGGTAGCAGAGCACCGCCACGCTGGCGCTGCCCACGATCAGGGTGGTGAGCAGCACCTTCCCCTCGCCCTCCCCGAAGGACCCGCCACCGAGCAGGGCGACGACCCCCATCAGCGCGGCGATCGAGAACGAGCCGATCGTGACCGCGACGATGCTGCGGCGAAGGGAGGAGTTTGCGTCAGTTGTCATGGTTTGAGCATCCCAGCGCGGAGGGCCCCAGACATGAGGCCGAATACTCACCCGGTCGGGCCCTCAGACCTCGGTGCGCCCGTCGTTGTCCTTGGTGCGGATGCCGATCTTGGCGCCGAGCCACACCAACGGGTCGAACCTGCGGTCGGCCACTCGCTCCTTCATCGGGATGATCGCGTTGTCGGTGATGTGGATGCCCTCCGGGCACACCTCGGTGCAGCACTTGGTGATGTTGCACATCCCGATGCCGGCGGCATCCTGCGCCAGCGCCCGCCGGTCGTGGGTGTCGAGCGGGTGCATGTCGAGCTCGGCGTAGCGCAGGAAGAACCGCGGGCCCGCGAAGGCGGGCTTGTTGTCCTCGTGGTCGCGCACCACATGACAGGTGTTCTGGCACAGGAAGCACTCGATGCACTTGCGGAACTCCTGGCCCCGCTCCACGTCGACCTGCATCATCCGCCGCTTGTTGTCGGCATCGCGAGGGCCCGGCGCGAACGCCGGCAGCTCGCGGGCCTTCTCGTAGTTGTAGGACACGTCGGTGACCAGGTCGCGGATCACCGGGAAGGACCGCATCGGCGTCACGGTGATCGTCTCCGACGGGTCGAAGTCGGACAGGCGGGTCATGCACAGCAGCCGTGGCCGGCCGTTGATCTCCGCGCTGCACGAGCCGCACTTGCCCGCCTTGCAGTTCCAGCGCACCGCCAGGTCGCCGGCCTGGGTGGCCTGGAGCCGGTGGATGGCGTCGAGGACGACCTCACCCTCGGACACCTCGACGGTGTAGTCGCCGAGGTCACCCCCGGACTGGTCACCTCGCCAGACGCGCAGCTTCAGGTCGTAGCTCATGCACCACTCCTCATCAGAAGAACGCCTTCAGCTCGTCGGGCATCACCGGGAGCGCCTGGTGGGTCAGGTCGACCCCGGTGCCGGTCGCGTTGAGCCGGAGCACGAGGTTCTTGCTCCCCCACTCCGGGTCAGGCCCGGGGAAGTCGTCGCGCGTGTGTCCGCCGCGGGACTCCTCACGCTCGAGGGCCGCCTTGGCGATGCACTCCGAGACCAGCAGCATGTTGCGCAGGTCGAGAGCGAGGTGCCAGCCGGGGTTGTACTGCCGGTGTCCCTCGACGGTGAGGTGGCCGGCGCGGGCCTTGAAGGCCTCGACCTCGTCGAGCGAGCGGCTCAGCTCGGGCGCGGTGCGGATGATGCCGACGAGGTCCTGCATCGTCTCCTGCAGGTCGTGCTGGATCGTGTAGGGGTTCTCACCGCCCTCCACCTCGAACGGCAGCAGCGCGCTGCGCTCGGCCGCCTTCACGTCGGCCTCGTCCACCGTGGGCCGCGACGACCCGAGGCTCGCGGCGTACGCCGACGCGGACTCTCCCGCTCGGCGGCCGAAGACCAGCAGGTCGGACAGCGAGTTGCCGCCGAGCCGGTTGGAGCCGTGCATGCCGCCCGAGCACTCCCCCACGGCGTACAGGCCGGTGACGGCGCTGAGCTCGGTGTCGGCGTCGACCTCGACCCCACCCATGACGTAGTGGCAGGTCGGCCCGATCTCCATCGGCTCGGCCGTGATGTCGACGTCGGCGAGCTCCTTGAACTGGTGGTACATCGAGGGCAGCCGACGCCGGATGAACTCGGGGGTACGCCGCGACGCGATGTCGAGGTAGATCCCGCCGTGCGGTGATCCACGACCAGCCTTGATCTCGGAGTTGATCGCCCGGGCCACCTCGTCACGCGGCAGCAGCTCAGGGGGGCGGCGGTTGTTCTTCTTGTCGTCGTACCACCGGTCGGCCTCCTCGATCGTGTCGGCCGTCTCCGCCTTGAAGAACTCGGGGATGTAGTCGAACATGAACCGCTTGCCTTCGGAGTTCTTCAGGATCCCGCCGTCACCGCGCACCGACTCGGTGACCAGCAGACCCTTCACCGACGGCGGCCACACCATGCCGGTCGGGTGGAACTGGACGAACTCCATGTTGATCAGGCTCGCGCCGGCACGCAGTGCGAGGGCGTGTCCGTCGCCGGTGTACTCCCACGAGTTGGAGGTGACCTTGAAGGACTTCCCGATCCCACCGGTCGCCAGGATCACGCTCGGGGCCTCGAACAGCACGAACCGGCCGGTCTCCCGCCAGTAGCCGAAGGCCCCCGACACGACGTCGCCGTCCTTCATCAGGTCGGTGATCGTGCACTCCATGAAGACGTCGATGCCGAGCGCCACTGCCCGCTGCTGGAGGGTGCGGATCATCTCCAGGCCGGTGCGGTCGCCGACGTGGGCGAGCCGGGCGTACTTGTGTCCGCCGAAGTCGCGCTGCGAGATCAGTCCGTCGTCGGTGCGGTCGAACAGCGCCCCCCAGTCCTCGAGCTCCATCACCCGCTCGGGGGCCTCCTGGGCGTGCAGCTGGGCCATCCGCCAGTTGTTCAGCATCTTGCCGCCGCGCATGGTGTCGCGGAAGTGCACCTGCCAGTTGTCGTCGGGGTAGACGTTGCCCATGGAGGCTGCGATCCCGCCCTCGGCCATCACCGTGTGGGCCTTGCCGAGGAGCGACTTGCAGACGATAGCCGTGCGGGCACCGGCGTCGTGGGCCGCGATGGCGGCCCGCAGGCCGGCGCCACCGGCGCCGATCACCACCACGTCGTAGCTGTGCCGTTCCATGCCACCGGCCGCCGCCCCCGACATCTCGTTGCCGGTCATCGGGTGTCTGTCCGTGCTCATCAGAAGAACCTCGGGTCGGTGATCGCGCCGGTGGCCAGCAGGTAGATGTAGAGGTCGACGAGGGCGACCGAGAAGAGGGAGTACCACGCGAACTTGGCGTGGTGGGCGTTGAGCCTCGAGACCCAGGTCCAGAGCTGGTAGCGCACCGGGTGCTTCGAGAAGTGCCGCAGCCGGCCTCCCACGGCGTGACGACACGAGTGGCACGACAGCGTGTAGAGCCAGATCAGCGCGACGTTGACCAGCATGAACACCGTGCCGAGCCCCATGTGGCCCCACTGCTCGTCCTCGTCACGGAACGCCAGGATCACGTCATAGCTCAGGATCACGGCGACCACGAGGGCGGCGTACCAGAAGTAGCGGTGCAGGTTCTGCAGGATCAGGGGCAGCCGGGTCTCCCCGCTGTAGGAGCCGTGCGGCTCCGCGACCGCGCAGGCCGGCGGCGAGAGCCAGAAGGCGCGGTAGTAGGCCTTGCGGTAGTAGTAGCAGGTCATCCGGAAGCCCAGCGGGAAGATCAGGATGATCAGCGCAGCCGACAGCGGGAACCAGTCGAAGGGCTGCCCGAAGTCGGAGGCTCCGTCCACGCAGTCACCGAGGCAGGGCGAGTAGAACGGCGAGAGGTAGGGCGCGGAGTAGTAGTTCGACCCGGAGAAGGCCCGCCACGTCGCGTAGACCACGAAGGCCGAGAAGACGATGAACGTCGTCAGCGGGGCCAGCCACCATCGATCAGGACGTAGGGTCCTTTCCTCGATGCGGGCCCGAGTGGGCCCGGTCACCCCTGCGTCGGTCGACGCCATCGCCACCTCCGATTGCTTGCATGTTCGGATGGACCGACTATGTCTCGAACTCGTCGGATGTGAAAGGGCCCACACCGATGATGTTCACTCCATGTCCACCCCGGCGCTGCCCGCGGTTGGTGGCGGGCCTGCACGCTGGATCCATGCGGATCGCCCTGGTCACCGAGTCCTTCCACCCCGCCGCGGACGGCGCGACCACGACCGTGCGCAGCATCGTCGATCGGCTGGTCGACACCGGACACGACGTGTTGATCGTGGCCCCCACGCCCGGCCCCTCGACCTACCGCGGCCGCCGTGCCGTCAGGGTCACGCCCGGACTGACCGGTCTCCGCAAACCCGGGCGGGAGGTCCGCGATGCGCTCGCGGACTTCGCGCCCGACCTCGTGCACGTCACCAACGCCGGGGCCGTGGGCCGCAAGGCGCTCAAGCAGGCGCGCCGGCTCGGCGTACCCACCCTGACCGTGCAGCAGTCGGTGATCGCCGAGGCGTCCGACTACTGGCGCCTCAAGGTCGCCGACCGCTCCGACCGGCTGCTGGTGACGTGCGAGTGGATGCAGGGGCGCCTCGACGAGCTCGGTGTCACCGCCCCCGTCTGGACCCCGGGGGTCGACGTCGACGGCTTCGGGCCGCAGCTGCGCGACGAGGAGCTGCACGCGTCGTGGGCGCGCAGCAGGTCCGTCGACGGCGGCCGGGTCGTGGTGGGCTACGTCGGCAACCTGCGCCGGGGCAACGACGTACGCCGACTGCCCGAGGTCGCCGAGGCGCCCGGCGTACGCCTGGTGGTGATCGGGGACGGACCCCAGAAGCCCTGGCTGCGGATGCACGTCCCGGGAGCTCGCTTCCTCGGCGCACCGAGCCGCTCGGAGCTGGCGATCGCGATGGCGAGCCTCGACGTGCTGGTCCACCCCGGGACGGTGGAGACGAGCTGTCACACGCTGCGCGAGGCGGCCGCGAGCGGCGTACCCGTCATCGCTCCCGCCACCGGCGGCGCCCTCGAGGCCGTGCGCCACGAGGAGGGCGGGCTGCTCTACGACCCGTCGTCCTACTTCGGGCTGCGTGACGCCGTGACCCGGCTCGCCGGCGATCCGTGGCGCCGTGCCCTGATGGGCCGCGAGGCCCGTTCGGTCGCCGTGCGCCGCGACTGGGCCACCGCCGTGGACGAGCTGGTCCGCCATCACTACCTGCCGCTCCTCGAGGGCGAGCGGGCCCACCGGGTGGCCTGAACCCCCCGGTAACCGGGCATTTGTCACACTCCCCGCGCGAGACGTCACGCCGCCCTGCGAGTAGCGTGACCACGTGGCAACCCCGACTCTTGTCAAAGGAGCGCGCGCGTCGCGCTCGACCATCGCGCTGAAGATCCTGATGGCCGGCAGCGGCCTCGTCTTCCTCGTCTTCGTGCTGCTCCACATGTACGGGAACCTGAAGGCCTTCAGCGGTCACGACGCCTACAACGAGTACGCCGAGCACCTCCGCGAGATCGGCGAGCCGATGCTCCCGCACGCGGGCGTGCTCTGGATCCTGCGCGTCGTGCTGCTCGCCTCGCTCGGCATCCACGTCTACGCCGCCGTCACCCTGTGGCGGCGTGCGGCGCGGGCCCGCACCATCAAGTACCAGGTCAAGCGGCGCTCCGGCTCGACGTACGCCAGCCACCTGATGCGGTGGGGCGGCCTGACGCTGCTGGTGTTCATCGTGTGGCACCTGCTGAACTTCACCGTCGGCAAGGTCAACGTGCAGGGCGGTCCGACCAACGACCCCTACAACCTGCTCGTCGACAGCTTCGACGTGTGGTGGCTGACGCTGATCTACCTCGTCGCGATGGCCATGCTGGGGGCGCACCTGCACCACGGCATCTGGAGCGCGGCGCAGACGCTGGGCTACACCAACTCGGCCCGCTCCCGTCGGGTGGCCAAGCAGACCGGTTTCGTGGTCGCGGTCATCGTCGCCGGGGGCTTCTCGCTGGTTCCGATCTTCGTCCTCGCCGGCGTCATCACCAAGTAAGGGCTCCTCCATGACCGACATGCCTGACACCACCTCGTCCGCGCCCGCCTCCGCCTCGGCCCCGGCGGGCGGCTTCTCCGACGACGCGGCCGGCTACTACACCCCCGGCTCACCGCTGGAGGACACCAAGGCACCCGGCGGGCCGATCGACGAGCGCTGGGACACCCGCCAGTTCGAGGCCCGGATCGCCAACCCGGCCAACCGTCGCCGGCTCTCGGTGATCGTGGTCGGCACCGGCCTGGCCGGCGCCTCGGCCGCGGCGACGCTCGGTGAGGCCGGCTACGTCGTGAAGTCCTTCTGCTACCAGGACTCGCCCCGGCGCGCCCACTCGATCGCCGCCCAGGGCGGGATCAACGCGGCCAAGAACTACAAGGGCGACGGCGACTCGGTCTACCGGCTCTTCTACGACACCATCAAGGGCGGCGACTACCGCTCACGCGAGTCCAACGTCTACCGGCTGGCCCAGGTGAGCCGCAACATCATCGACCAGTGCGTCGCCCAGGGCGTCCCGTTCGCCCGCGAGTACGGCGGCCTGCTCGACAATCGGTCCTTCGGTGGCGTGCAGGTGTCGCGCACGTTCTACGCCCGCGGCCAGACCGGTCAGCAGCTGCTGATCGGCGCCTACCAGGCGCTGGAGCGGCAGGTCGCTGCCGGCACGGTGAAGACCTACACCCGCCACGAGATGGTCGAGCTGATCGTCGTGGACGACCGGGCCCGCGGCATCATCGTGCGCGACATGGTCACCGGTGAGATCGAGACCTACTTCGCCGACGTGGTCGTGCTGGCCAGCGGCGGCTACGGCAACGTGTTCTTCCTGTCCACCAACGCCATGGGCTGCAACGTCACCGCCACCTGGCGCGCCCACCGCAAGGGCGCCTACATGGCCAACCCCTGCTACACGCAGATCCACCCGACCTGCATCCCGGTGACGGGGCACCACCAGTCCAAGCTGACGCTGATGAGCGAGTCGCTGCGCAACGACGGCCGGATCTGGGTGCCGAAGAACGCCGTCGACTGCACCAAGAACCCGCAGGACATCCCCGAGGAGGACCGCGACTACTACCTGGAGCGGATCTACCCGGCGTTCGGCAACCTGGTGCCTCGCGACATCGCGTCGCGGCAGGCGAAGAACATGTGCGACGAGGGACGCGGGGTCGGCCCCGAGGTCGAGGGCGTACGCCGCGGCGTCTACCTCGACTTCGCGGAGGCCACCGCGCGACTGGGCAAGGCGGCGATCGAGGAGAAGTACGGCAACCTCTTCGACATGTACGCCCGGATCACCGGCGAGGACCCCTACACGGTCCCGATGCGGATCTACCCCGCCGTGCACTACGTGATGGGCGGCCTGTGGGTCGACTACGACCTGCAGTCCACGATCCCGGGGCTGTTCGTGACGGGCGAGGCGAACTTCTCCGACCACGGCGCCAACCGGCTCGGTGCCTCGGCGCTGATGCAAGGGCTCGCCGACGGCTACTTCGTGCTGCCGAACACGATCCGCGACTACCTGGCCGAGGGACCTTTCGACAAGATCCCCACCGACCACCCCGCCGTACTCGAAGCGCAGCAGTCGGTCCAGCAGCGCATCGACCACCTGCTGGGGCTCAACGGGACCCGCAGCGTCGACTCCTACCACCGCGAGCTCGGCAACATCATGTGGGAGTACTGCGGCATGGAGCGCACCGAGGACGGTCTGCGCAAGGCGATCGACCTGATCCGCACCCTGCGCGACGACTTCTGGCGCAACGTGAAGGTGCTCGGCAGCGCCGACAGCCTCAACCAGTCGTTGGAGAAGGCGGGCCGGGTGGCCGACTTCTTCGAGCTCGGTGAGCTGATGTGCATCGACGCCCTGAACCGCCGCGAGTCCTGCGGCGGCCACTTCCGGGGCGAGTCCCAGACCGAGGAGGGCGAGGCCCTGCGCCACGACGACGAGTACGCCTACGTCGCGGCCTGGGAGTGGGGCGGCGAGGACGGCAAACCCGTCCTGCACAAGGAGAACCTGACCTATGAGTTCGTCGAGATGAAGCAGCGGAGCTACAAGTGAGAATGACCCTCAAGATCTGGCGCCAGCCCGACGCGGCCTCCGCCGGGGCGATGCACACCTACGAGCTCGAGGACGTGTCGGAGGACATGTCGTTCCTCGAGATGCTCGACGTGCTCAACGAGCAGCTCAACACCGCTGGTGAGGAGCCGATCGCCTTCGACTCCGACTGCCGTGAAGGCATCTGCGGCATGTGCGGCCTGATGATCAACGGCCAGGCCCACGGCCCGGACGTGACCACCACCTGCCAGCTGCACATGCGGTCGTTCAAGGACGGCGACACCATCACCATCGAGCCGTGGCGCGCCGACCCCTTCCCGGTCCTCAAGGACCTGGTGGTGGACCGCCGGGCGTTCGACCGGATCATCGCCTCGGGCGGGTTCATCTCGGTCAACACCGGTGCTGCTCCCGACGCCCACGCCACCCCGGTGCCCAAGGACCACGCCGACCGCGCGTTCGACGTGGCCACCTGCATCGGCTGCGGCGCGTGTGTCGCGGCATGCCCCAACGGCTCGGCGTCGTTGTTCCTGGGCGCGAAGATCACCCACCTCGGCGAGCTGCCCCAGGGCCAGGCCGAGCGCGACAGCCGGGTGGTGTCGATGCTCGCCCAGCACGACCACGAGGGCTTCGGTGGCTGCACCAACATCGGTGAGTGTGCGAGCGCGTGTCCCAAGGAGATCCCGCTCGACGTGATCTCCCAGCTCAACCGGGACCTGCGCACCGCGATCAAGCACGGCCACTGACGCGACCTGTCGCAGATGTACACGCCACACCCGCCGACCTGTCGCAGATGTACACGCCCAACCCGCCGACCTGTCGCAGATGTACACGCGCTGGTGCTGTACATCTGCGACGGGTCAGCGTGATTCAGGCGTACATCTGCGACAGGTCAGCGTGAGGAGCGCAGCGCCTTGACGCCCAGGCGGGCCAGTACCCCGCCGATGATGACGTTGACCACGATCAGCACCGAGTGGGCGACCCAGTAGCCCGTCGGGCGGTCCTCGCCGGAGGAGTGGGCGGAGGCCAGGTTCTTCGCGAACGTGGCCCAGATGAAGAAGTTCCACACCGCCACCCCGATGAGCAGCCAGGCGTGCTTGCGTTCGAACCTCATGACGTCCTCTTCCTCTTGAGCAGGGCGATGAGCCCCAGCGCCGTGAGTCCGCCGGCGGCGAACGCCTTGCCCGTCGAGCCACTGGCCGGCTCGGTCACCACGACGTCCTTGTGGAGATCGACCCGCGTGGCCGCGACCCGGGCGGCCTCCGCGGCCTCGGCCAGCTCACGCAGCGCGCGGGACTCAGCCGAGGTGTGCGCGAACGCGGCGGCGTACATCACCAGTCGCGAGAAGTAGTTGATCCAGACCAGCAGGATCAGCGCGATGCCGAACGCCTGGAAGGCCGGCGAGTTGGACGTCGCCGCCAACAGGAAGCGCGAGGCCTGCTTGAGGACCTCGAAGCCCAGCGCACCGAGCAGAGCACCGCTCCACAGCGACCGCGAGGGCGCATCAGGTTCACCGAGCAGCTTGAAGAAGGTGAAGAACAGCACCATGTTGGCCAGCAGGCCGATCAGGATCGAGATCGTGCTGAGCAGCCAGCCCAGGCCCGTCGACAGGTCCAGGGCGTCGAGGATGTCGCTGGAGAACGACGTGACGACGCCGGAGATCGCGACGCTGAGCAGGAGGACGACGCCCAGGGTGACCAGGGCGGCGAGGTCGCGGAGCTTGCCGAACACGAAGTTCGGCTGCTCGGCCTTCGGCTTCTCGAACACGACCAGCAGGGCGTCGCGCATCGACGACAGCCAGCCGAGGCCGGCCACCAGGAGGCCGACGAGGCCGAAGCCGATCGCCGCCCCAGCGGCGTCCTGGATGGCCGTGAGCGACACCTGACCCTCACCGTCGCCCACGAAGCCCGGCAGCACCTGGTTGATCGCGGTGATCAGGTCGGCCTGGGCGCCGTCGTAGACCCGGGCGACGAAGCCTACCGCGGCGAACGCCAGCGCCAGGATCGGGAAGAACGACAGGAACGCGAAGTAGGTCACCGCCCCCGCCTGCATGTTGCCCTTCACCGTCCCGTAGTGCTGCACCATCCGCACGAGGTGGTCGACGAAGGGACGCTTGGCCCTGATGGCGGTGATGCGGTCCGAGATCTGCTGCTTCAGTGCCACGCTCGGGTTCAGTGCTCCCGTCCAGCGCGTGGCGCCAGGTCGAAGGTGCGGGTGGGTTGCCAGCCGACCGCCTCGTCGTGCACGTAGAGGTGGAAGTGCTCGGCCTCGAAGAGGCACTCGAAGCCGGCGAGCTCCTCGAAGGCCCGGTCGAGCGTCGCGTCGTCGAGGTGATGGGCGATGGTGACGTGGGGGTGGAACGGGAACTCGAGCTCGAGCTCGAGCGGGCCCCGGCGTACGGCGGCCGCGAGCTGCTCGGACTGGGAGATGCCCTCCACCAGCGACACGAAGACGACCGGGGACACGGGCCGGAAGGTCCCGGTGCCGCGCAGGTGGATCGGGAACGACGTGAAGCCGGCCGCGACCTGGTCGAGGTGCTTCTCGATGTCGGTGAGGTCGTCGACGGACACCTCGTAGGGCGGCACCAACGTGATGTGGGTGGGGATCATCTGGGCGGTCTGGTCACCGACGGACGTGCGATAGTCCTGGAGGTCCTGAGCCCAGGGCTCGGGGATGGCGACGGCTACACCGATGGTCGGCACAGCACGACCCTACTGTGCCGGGGCGACGAACCCGACCTGCTGGTAGACGTCGCGCAGGGTCGCTGTGGCGACCTCGCCGGCCACCTGTGCGCCCTTCTTCAGCACGTCGCTGAGATAGGCCTGGTCGTCGAGGAGCTCGAGCGTGCGGTCTCGGAACGGGGTGACGAAGTCGACGACCACCTCGGCCAGGTCCTTCTTCAGCGTGCCGTAGCCGCTGCCGGCGTACTGCTCCTCGAGCGAGGCGATGGAGCGCGAGCTCAGCGCGGAGTAGATCGTCAGCAGGTTGCTGATGCCCGGCTTGAGGTCGGCGTCGAACCGGATCTCGGAGTCGGAGTCGGTGACCGCGCTGCGGATCTTCTTGGCGCTGATCGTCGGGTCGTCGAGCATCTCGATGATGCCCTGCGGCGAGGACGACGACTTCGACATCTTCGCGGTCGGGTCCTGCAGGTCGAGGATCTTGGCGGTGGCCTTCAGGATGTAGGGCTCGGGCAGCCGGAAGGTCTTCTTGTAGCGGTGGTTGAACCGCTGCGCGAGGTCTCGGGTGAGCTCGAGGTGCTGACGCTGGTCCTCCCCCACGGGGACGAAGTGGGGGCGGTAGAGCAGGATGTCGGCTGCCTGCAGCACGGGGTAGGTGAACAGTCCGACACTCGCCGCGCCCTCCCCGCCCTTCGCCGACTTGTCCTTGAACTGCGTCATCCGACGGGCCTCGCCGAACCCGGTGAGGCACTGCAGCACCCAGCCGAGCTGGGCGTGGGCGGGGATCTGGCTCTGGATGAAGATCGCGGAGCGCTGCGGGTCGATCCCCATGGCCAGCAGCTGGGCGGCGGCGCGCAGGCAACGCTCGCGGAGCACCTTGGGGTTCTGCTCGACGGTGATCGCGTGCAGGTCGGCGATGAAGAAGAACGGCTGGTGGTCGCTCTGCAGGTCGACCCACTGGCGCAGCGCGCCGAGGTAGTTGCCGAAGTGGAACGAGTCGGCAGTCGGCTGAATCCCCGACAACACCCGCGGGCGCGAGGAGGAGGACACGGCCAGCGCCGCGGCGACCTCGGGGACTGTGGTCGTGGACATGGGCGCAATTGTGTCAGGGTTCGCCCATGGTCGATGTCCCCACCCTCACCGACGGCGTCGTCACCCTGCGCCGCCACCGCGACGACGACGTGCCCGGCGTGGTCGAGCAGAGCAACGATCCGCTGAGCCAGCGCTGGACCACGGTCCCGGTGCCCTACGGCAGCGAGGACGCCAAGCGCTTCGTCCGCGACATCATGCCGGGCGGCTGGGCGACCGATCTCGAATGGGGCTTCGCGGTCGAGGTCGAGGGGCGGTACGCCGGCACCATCTCGCTGCGCAACAAGCAGGACGGTCGAGCCGAGATCGGCTACGGCTCTCATCCGTGGGTCCGGGGCGCCGGCCACATGGAGTCGGCCCTGCGGCTACTCGTGGACTGGGGCTTCGCGACCAAGCAGCTGACCACGATCATCTGGTGGGCCAACCGTGGCAACTGGGCCTCCCGCAAGACCGCGTGGCGGCTCGGCTTCACCGTCGAGGGCACGGTCCGCCAGTGGCTCTCGCATCGCGGCGTACTCACCGATGCCTGGGCCGGCACGCTGCTTCGCGACGACCCGCGGCAGCCACGCGGGCACTGGTACGTCGCGCCGGTGCTGAGCGGCGGTGGAGTGCGCCTGCGCCCGCTGCAGGACACCGACGTGCCGCGCATCGTGGAGGCGTGCGCCGACCCGGTCACCGCGACCTGGCTCGGCCGGATGCCCTCGCCCTACGGCACCACGGAGGCCATCGCCTGGCTGGAGGACTGCACCGAGAACGCCGCGACCGGGCGTGCCGTCACCTGGGCGGTCACCGAGCCGGCCGGCGACCAGCTGCTCGGCGTGGTCAACCTGTTCGACTTCATCGGTGGCCGGGAGGCCGAGGTGGGCTACTGGACCCATCCGGACGCCCGTGGTCGTGCCGTCGCGACCGCTGCGACCCGGCTGGCGCTGCACCACGCCTTGGGCGACCTCGGCCTCCGGCAGGTGCGGGCCATGGCCGCCGTCGACAACGTGGCCAGCCGCCGGGTGCTCGAACGGGTCGGGATGAGGCAGTGGGGCGTGGAGCGCGAGGGCATCCAGGTGCGCAGCGGCTGGGTGGACGCCGCGTGCTACGACGTCCGGGCCGACGAGGTCAGCTGACCTTCGGGTGCTGGTGGCGCTGCAGAGCGGCCGAGGCGAGCAGGATCACCAGACCGAGGACCGCCAGGCCGGCCCCCACCAGCGCCGGCGCGCGGTAGCCGTAGCCGGCGGCGATGACCAGGCCGCCGAGCCAGGCTCCCAAGGCGTTGGCGAGGTTCAGCGAGGCGTGGTTCATGGACGCGCCGATCGTCTGGGCATCGGCCGCCACCGACATCAGCCGCAGCTGGAGGTTGACCACCAGCACGGAGGAGACCACCGAGATCAGGAACACCACCGGCAGGGCCCACCAGCCGTACGGCGCCACCAGGGCGAAGACGACGAGGATCACGGCGACGCCCACCGAGGAGCCCAGCAGCGACTTGAAGACCGACCAGTCGGCCAGCTCGCCGGCCACCCAGGTGCCGGCGACCATGCCGAGCCCGAAGGCGAGCAGGAAGACCGGGATGGCTGCGCTGGACAGCTGACCGAGCTCGGTGACCGTCGGCGCGATGTAGGAGTAGACGGCGAACATCCCGCCGAACCCGACCGCGCCGACCAGCAGGGTCAAGATGACCTGGGGACGCTTGAAGGCGGCCAGCTCGCGACGTCCGGTCGCCTCCCGGTCCCCACTGATCGAGGGCACGAAGAGCAGCACCATCGCGACCGTCACGAGCCCCAGGGCGGTGACGGCGACGTACGCCGAGCGCCAGCCGAGGTTCTGGCCCAGCCAGGTGGCGGCGGGGACGCCGACGACGTTGGCGATCGAGAGCCCGAGCATCACCGAGGCGACCGCGCGACCCTTGCGACCGGGCGCCGCCAGGTTGGCAGCCACCAGGGAGGCGACGCCGAAGTAGGCGCCGTGGGGCAGACCGGCGAAGAACCGGGCGATGGTGAGGAAGCCGTAGGTCTGGGCCGCCGCGCTCGCCGCGTTGCCGATCGAGAACGCGAGCATCAGCGCCACCAGCAGTCCTCGACGGGGCAGCCGGGCACCGAGGATCGCGATGATCGGGACGCCCACGACCACGCCCACGGCGTACGCCGAGATGATGTGGCCGGCGGCCGGGATCGAGACGCCGACGCCGGTGGCGATCTCGGGGAGCAGGCCCATCGTGACGAACTCGGTGGTGCCGATCGCGAAGCCGCCCATGGCCAGTGCCAGCACGGCAGGCCCGAAGTTGCCGGACCGCTCCTGCTCGCCGCCGGTGGCTGCGGAGTCCTGGGACTGGGCGGGGGCGATGGCGGGAGAGGTCACGATGGCCTCAACGGTAGGTGACCTGGCGCCATTCCTGGAAAACGCGGAATGCCCCGTGACCGGGGTCACCAGGCGACGCTGCTCAGGCGGGTGAGCGCCGTCCGCCGGGCACTTCCCACGACGAACCTCCACTGCCCATGGTGAATCCACCACGGTCAGCGGAGGTTCGTCTGCATACCTTGATGAACCTCCCCCGGCGGGGCTCAGCCCAGGGTGGCGACGATCTCGTTGAACGTCGCCGACGGCCGCATCACGGCGGCGGCCTTGTCGGCGTCGGGGCGGTAGTAGCCACCGATGTCGGCCGGGGAGCCCTGGACGGCGAGCAGCTCGTCGGTGATCTTCTTCTCGTTGTCGCTCAGCGCGGTCGCGACCGAGGCGAAGGCCGCGGCGAGGTCGGCGTCCTCGGTCTGCGCAGCCAGCTCCTGGGCCCAGTAGAGCGCCAGGTAGAAGTGGCTGCCGCGGTTGTCGATCGTGCCCAGCCGGCGGCCGGGCGACCTGTCCTCGTTCAGGAACGTGCCGGTCGCACGGTCCAGGGTGTCGGCGAGGATCTGCGCCCGTGCGTTGTCGGTCGTGGTGGCCAGGTGCTCGAAGCTCGCGGCCAGCGCGAAGAACTCACCGAGGCTGTCCCAGCGCAGGTAGTTCTCCTTGACCAGCTGCTGGACGTGCTTCGGCGCGGAGCCGCCGGCGCCCGTCTCGAACAGGCCGCCACCGTTCATCAGCGGGACGACGGAGAGCATCTTCGCCGACGTGCCGAGCTCGAGGATCGGGAAGAGGTCGGTGTTGTAGTCGCGCAGCACGTTGCCGGTCACCGAGATGGTGTCCTGGCCCTTGCGGATCCGCTCGACCGAGTAGGCCGTCGCCAGCTCAGGCGTCAGGATCTTGATGTCCAGCCCCTCCGTGTCGTGCTCGGGCAGGTAGGCGTTGACCTTGGCGATCAGGTTGGCGTCGTGCGCGCGGCTCTCGTCGAGCCAGAAGATCGCCGGGGTGCCGGAGGCGCGGGCACGAGTCACGGCCAGCTTGACCCAGTCGCGGATCGGGGCGTCCTTCGTCTGGCAGGCACGCCAGATGTCACCAGACTCGACGTCGTGCGAGAGCAGCACGTCACCGGCAGCGTTGATGACCCGCACGGTGCCCGCGTGGGCCATCTCGAAGGTCTTGTCGTGGGAGCCGTACTCCTCAGCCGCTTGGGCCATCAGACCGACGTTCGGGACCGAACCCATCGTCGAGGGGTCGAAGGCGCCGTTCTTGCGGCAGTCCTCGATGGCGGCTTGGTAGACCCCCGCGTACGACGAGTCCGGGATCACCGCGAGCGTGTCGTCCTCGTTGCCGTCGGGGCCCCACATGTGGCCCGACGTACGGATCATCGCGGGCATCGAGGCGTCGATGATGACGTCACTCGGCACGTGCAGGTTGGTGATGCCCTTGTCCGAGTCGACCATGGCCAGGCGCGGACCGTCGGCGATGCCCTGCTCGAAGGCCGCCTTGATCTCGGCGCCGTTGGGCAGCGCGTCGAGGCCGGCGAGGATGCCGGCGAGGCCGTTGTTGGCCGACAGACCCGCGGCTGCGAGGTCGTCGCCGTAGGTGGCGAACACGTCGGCGAAGAACGCCTTCACGACGTGGCCGAAGATGATCGGGTCGGAGACCTTCATCATGGTGGCCTTGAGGTGCGCGGAGAACAGCACGTCCTCGGCCTTCGCACGGGCGATGGCGTTGACCAGGAACGAGCGCAGGTGCGAGACCTGCATGACGCTGGCGTCGACGACCTCGCCGGCGAGGACCTTCAGTCCGTCCTTGAGGACGGTCGAGGTGCCGTCCTCGGCCTCGTGCACGATCGTGAGGGTGTCGTCGTCGGCGATGACGACGGACTTCTCGTTGCTCTTGAAGTCGTGCTCACCCATGGTGGCCACGTTCGTCTTGGAGCCGGAGCTCCACGCACCCATCGAGTGCGGGTGCGTCTTGGCGTAGTTCTTCACCGACAGCGGCGCGCGCCGGTCGGAGTTGCCCTCGCGCAGGACCGGGTTGACCGCACTGCCCTTGACCTTGTCGTACTTGGCGGCGATCGCCTTCTCGTCCTCGGTCCGGGCGGTGTCCGGGTAGTCCGGAACGTCGAAGCCCTGCTGCTGCAGCTCCGTGATCGCGGCCTTGAGCTGCGGGATGGACGCCGACACGTTCGGCAGCTTGATGATGTTGGCCTCAGCGGTCTTCGCCAGGGCGCCCAGCTCTCCGAGCGCGTCGTCGGCCAGGCCGAACTGGGCCAGGATGCGTGCTGCGACGGAGATGTCGCGGGTCTCGACGTCCACGCCGGCCGTGGAGGCGAAGGCGGAGATGATCGGGAGGAAGGAGTACGTCGCCAGGAGCGGCGCCTCGTCGGTGTGGGTGTAGATGATCTTGGATTCCGTCACGCCCTGAGCCTATCGGTGAGCGTCCGACGCGGTGAGGCGCATCGGGTCTAGAGTCCGGTCAGGGTCTCCGCAGGACGGCCCCCACACGCTGAAGGAGAACCTCGCATGGCAGACGCCGCCACTCCCACGATGGGACAGAGACTGTCCGCTGAGGCCGTGGGCACCTTCGTGCTCGTGTTCTTCGGTTGCGGGACCGCCATGGCCTCGGGTGGCGACTACGTGGCCACGGCTCTCGCCTTCGGGCTCACCGTGCTCACGATGGCCTACGCCGTCGGTCACATCTCCGGAGGTCACTTCAACCCGGCCGTGTCGGTCGGTGCTGCGGTGTCGGGCCGGATGGACTGGCGCGATGCGGGCATCTACTCCGCAGTGCAGGTCGTCTCCGGCATCGGCGCGGGGCTCACGCTCTTCATCCTGACCAAGCTCTACGACCTCAGTGACATCCTCGGTGTCCCGCACCCGATGGCCAACGTGTCGACCCAGTTCGAGAAGCCGGGCGTCAGCATGGACTGGCTGGGCGGCTTCCTGATCGAGCTCATCGGCACCGCCACCTTCGTGTTCATCATCCTGGCCGTCACCGACAACCGCCGCGACGGCACCGGCATCCCCGCGCCGATCGCCATCGGGCTCGCGCTGGCGCTCATGCACTTCGCGCTGATCGGCTTCACCGGCACCTCGGTCAACCCGGCCCGCTCCATCGGCCCGGCGCTCTTCGCAGGCTGGGACGCGCTGCAGCAGCAGTGGCTCTTCATCCTCGCGCCGCTGTGTGGGGCCGCCTTGGCCGGCTTCGGCTATCCGGCCCTCTTCGGCTACGACCGCGACCGGTCGCTGCACATCCCGACGGCCACTGCCGCCGCGCCGCAGGAGTGGGCCGGTGGCGAGCCCACCACCACCTGGGACGCTCCTGACGCCACCATCGAGACGGAGCGCCCGAAGGACCTCTAGCCCTCGGTGTAGGACACCAGTTCGACGACCAGGTCGCCGCCGTTGTGATCAAGGGCGGCGACCTTGCCGATTCCGACCACGTAGGACCACCGCTCGTCGCGCGTCGGCTCCAGCGGCGAGGCGACCTGGGTGAGGACGGCGTCGCGGAAGCTGCCGAACGGCACCACCACGTCGGCGTCCAGCGCCAGGATCCGGACCTGGTCCTCCGCGACCCCCGGCGCATCCTCGGCGAGGTAGCCGTCGCCGAGACGCGGCTTGGCCAACATCGCGATGCCGGCCCGGGCGCCGTCGACGCCGGCCTCCCAGTCGCCCTCCGTGCCGAGGTTCCAGACGTTGCCGGCGCGGTCCTGGGCATAGAACCGGCGGATCTCCTGCGGTGCGTCGCCCCCGGTGGTGACCTCCTCGACCACGGTCGCGTCCAGCCCGGCGACCGGGCGGGTCTCGTCGAGCACCCGGACGGTCACCGTCTCGTCGTCCTCGCCGCCGGTGGAGTCGTAGACCCACGTGCTTCCCGGGCTCAGCGGCAGGAGCGGGTTGTCGATCCTCGCCACGAAATCCTCAGGGTCCGGGCTGGGGGTGGGGATCACCAGCTCGTCGACCCCGCTCGGGGGACTGACGGGGGGTTGGGAGCCACAGGCGACGGCCAGAGAGGCGACGACGGCCAGTGCGAGCGCCGTACGCACGGCCTTGGGGCGCATGCTCCCATCATGCCGGACGCTGCTAGCGTCGGATCGGACCACCCACCCTCATCCAGGAGATCGACGTGAGCGCAACTCCCCTCAAGGTGGCCGTCACCGGTGCCGCCGGTCAGATCGGCTACAGCCTGTTGTTCCGACTTGCGAGCGGCGCGCTGCTGGGCGCCGACCGCCCGATCGAGCTGCGGCTGCTGGAGATCACCCCGGCGCTGAAGGCGCTCGAAGGTGTGGTCATGGAGCTCGACGACTGTGCCTTCCCGACGCTAGCCGGCGTCGAGATCGGTGACGACGCCGAGAAGATCTTCGACGGGGTCAACCTCGCCCTGCTCGTCGGCGCCCGCCCCCGTGGTCCGGGGATGGAGCGCGGCGACCTGCTCTCGGCGAACGGTGCGATCTTCACCGCCCAGGGCAAGGCTCTCAACGCGGTCGCGGCCGACGACGTACGCATCGGGGTCACCGGCAATCCGGCCAACACCAACGCCCTGATCGCCATGACCAACGCTCCCGACATCCCGCAGTCGCGGTTCTCGGCGCTGACCCGCCTCGACCACAACCGGGCCATCTCGCAGCTGGCCGCCAAGACCGGTGCCTCGGTGTCCGACATCAAGAAGATGACGATCTGGGGCAACCACTCGGCGACGCAGTACCCCGACATCTTCCACGCCGAGGTGAACGGGCAGAACGCCGCCGCCCTCGTCGACGACCAGGCCTGGCTCGAGAACGACTTCATCCCGACGGTCGCCAAGCGCGGCGCCGCCATCATCGAGGCCCGTGGCTCCTCGTCGGCCGCCTCAGCCGCTTCCGCGACGATCGACGCCGCCCACGACTGGCTGCTCGGCTCCGCGGCCGACGACTGGGTGTCCATGGCGGTCGTCTCCGACGGGTCCTACGGCGTCCCCGAGGGGCTCATCTCCTCCTTCCCCGTCACCACGTCCGGTGGCGACTGGGAGATCGTCCAGGGTCTGGAGATCGACGACTTCTCGCGGGCCCGGATCGACGCCTCGACCGCTGAGCTCGCCGACGAGCGCGCAGCCGTGACGGAGCTCGGCCTCATCTGATCCACCTGTCGCAGATGTACGCCTCAATCACGCCGACCTGTCGCAGATGTTCACGTGACGTGAACATCTGCGACAG